>JGI24021J15306_10004656_pt1 | contig 16035 bp, 10 predicted proteins | sample Ectturendosymbi1_FD_15306 | JGI IMG/M metagenome (IMG submission 15306) | reverse complement strand
ACTTTATAGTGCACATAAAAGTTTTAAAACATCATGAGAAACTAACTGCAGGTAACATGTTCCAAACCAGGTTTGATGTAATTGAATCAAATCCAAGAAAATGCACTCACTCAGGTTTTCTTAAAAAATCCCACTTAAAAAAACAATAAAAACCACCAAAAAAACACTCTCTACTTTTCCTTGGAAAAATCTACTATAACTTAAAAAGTAAAATAAGCAGAAAAATTGTGCAGTTAACTGTAATTTTTTTAACACCTTGAGAGCCGAGGTAAAATATATTCGTACTTTGGAATCAAACGAAAAGCAGCGGTTTTTGGTTGCCTTACCAATGACATAGCTTCTCTGCCAATTGTGCTAGAGACTGTTCAAACCCTCAAAAGATTTAGCAAGTCGTCTAGTCCACAATGAGCAAAAAATTTTTTGGTTGGGGGTTGCAGATTTTTTGTGCGTGATGTCATAAGTGAAAGAGTTTTTTTGGCCAATTTGGCTCATATTACCTGGCCTACAGCCCAACTGCTAGACCAAAGTATTTCGTTGAAGTTTTCATTGGAAATTAGGCTGAGTCCAAGTCTTTTAAGCCTTTGATTGAGTTCCTACATTTCTAGTTCAAAAGTTATGATCTAAAATAAACAAAATAATTAGTTGTCTAATTAAAAGATTAATCCAATATTTTGTTTATTTCAGATCATAACTTTTGAACCCAAAACCCCAGCAGGTCATTCAAAGTATCAAAAGACTTGGATTGTAGCCTAGTTTCTAATAAAAACTTCATCAAAATACTACCATCTAACAGTTTGGGCCCAGGACCAGGTGAAGTGGGCCAAGGAGGCCTAAAAGCCCTCCACTTATGGTGTCCCAAAAAAATCCGCAAGCCCCAACCAAAAACTTTTTTTAATTGCAAACTACAAGACTTGCTAAGTCTTTTGAGCTTCTGAACAACTCATTAGCGCTTACTGCACAGGAGATAATCCCGTGCAAAGTCACATGCGATCCGGCTGTTGTCACGCGAACCACTTGAATGAACCAGGCTGTGAAAGTGTTATTCAAATAAAATAAACAGCAGTGAATTTCAAAGGACTTGAAAAAAAAGAATAATTCGAACAGCTTGAGTAAATTATACCGGTTATCTTTTTCAGCTCTGTAAAATCAGTATATTTTAACCAATCTTCTTCCCTTCTATGCATATAAACTTTCTCTGATGTTGGACCATACCAAACCATATGTTGAAAAAATACACTCTACAGATGCTGAAAAAGATAACCTACAGAACTAATACACTTACACTAGTAGGGCATGATATAATAATACACTCTACAGAAATAATACACTCTACAGAACTAGTAGGGCATGCACATGAACTTCACGTGGAACTGCAGATGTTGTGTGGGAGCAACTTTTGTGTGTTTGCTGTGTGCATGCTTGCAAGCCTTAGTACTTTGGAATGAACTGACCAACAATACTTTGCAAAAACAAAGATGGGGTACATTTCTTTACCATCAATTTTGAATGCCATAATAGATATAACAAGTTACTATAGTGCAATTCTGAAAATTGTGATATTCAATAATGCAATGAAAACAATTCAGAATGGGGTTTGAACAAAAACCTGTTTCTTTTAAAAAAACAAAGAAAACAAAAGAAACCAGTGGGTTGCTTTTTTTTGAAAAAAAATGGGTTTTTCTCAACTAGAGATCGACCGATATTTGGGTTTTACCATTATATCAGTATCAAGCAAAACGGTTGATTTTATCGGCCTCAGTAAGTGTTCACAATACGCTGTTATATTCCTCACGCAGCCAGACAACTTGCACAAGAAATCACAACAAAGCAAGTCAAAACAGTTATCTTGCAGCAACACTAGCAGGCGTCCTATCACAAACAAGCACACAAGAGGAACCATGGAGCACATGTCAGCTGTTGCAGCCGGAAGGTTTTGCAATGCTTGAAGCTTATTGTCTATTTAGACCACACTACCATGAGCAGGTGTTATGTATGAAGAAACTCCAGTGGTAGTTCTAGAGTTTTCGCAGCATGAAAAGTTTGATTGTAACTTGCGGTGNACCAGTCCAATCAATGCCTGGTTTAGCGCAGATTATTATTTTTTTTAAACTTGCATGAAAAAACAATTGCATTACGTTAAGCAANATTTATGGTGTTACGAATATGATTACAAATGTAATCACTACTCACTAGTGACACCAACTGTCGCTGTGAAGCAGTTGCACGTAATATCTTAAAGGGATTCGACTTAATTTGATGTATTAGGCTGTAAGTGTGCAATTTTATACTGTATGCAAGCTAAAATGTCCTGTTCGTGGGTTACGTTAATTGACATTTTCCAAGAGGCACATTAATGATAATTGTAATCTCACAATCCAAGCTGTTGCAACACACTGGTTTGTGGACGTGGCACACAAGCTACAGTAGCACTACTCCAGTGTTTCACAAATACGTTGAAGCGGTGATTTGGCGATTAGTCCAATAACATCACAGTAGTCAGTATTATTTGTTGGATCACAATTGCTGTTGTTCATTTGTTAAACCAGCAAAAGCAATATTTGCAACAATGCAACTTAAGCAAACTAAAAGCGGTGTTTGTGTTTGGATCAGAACTACTGTGACATTATTGTGCAATCATTGGATGCGTAATTTGCACCTGTGCACGTTAAGCTGTTGTCGTGGCAACTTGTTCTTAAGGTATTTACTTTTGGCGGATGGGTGGTAATCGGTTATAGACGAGTGCTGGTTAATTTTGTTTAGGCTAGGTTGCAGATTAACCGCTAACTTACTGTTCATTTGCACTCTTGCCAGTGCAGGTCACATCTAGATCTTATAACAAAAAGCGCTGAACATAGAAACCATCACATTTGCTCATCAATCGACCTCATACCTTAGGCTCAAGATGCAATTGTAAACAGTGTCAAATGTATGTAGTCATTATGTTTAATCTTTTGTAGATGGAACTATACCATGCTAACAAGTTTTCGAGGTTCATTAAAAATCATGGCAAAATATTTCAATATTTTAGCTCATAAATCCTGATTTTTGAAGTTTTGAAGAAGTGGTAAGGCATAGCATATATTATATTGTTGATAATGAAGCAGAAAATAAGATATAAAAATTTTGGAAATATCGGTTAGCAGCCCAAAATCCATATTAGTCAATCTCTATAATCAGCCCTGTTCCAAACACACCATAAATATAATTTGCAAACTTCTTTTGGTTGATATTGGGAACAAATAATTCAATATTTCATTTAAATGAAAAATGTTGTGAATTCAGTTAACAATGGTCACCGACAAATGCAGATGACCCAAGATATTGCATATCTTTAATCACATAAACCAAATGTTCACATAGAAATATTTTTTCAGTTGTAGCTTTGTATCATTAAATCACATATATCACTTCAAAGTGTAAAGTGTGCTGCATTGATGTTGTTGAAAGCAGTCCATGAGCTTCTACCCACAGATAAAGAGGTATGGCACTTGATACAACTTGTTGGCAATTTCAGTTAACACCTTCGACGCCAGGTAGATTTACCTTTAAGACCTGCATGAGCCACTTTTATGCATCACTTTGTACCACCATAACATGCCAGCCAATTCAGCTAAAATGCTGTTCAAACACTTTAAAGATGCAGGAAGTCTTCTAGTTCAGATTTTAAAAAACTTATTGTTTTTTTTTGTGGGTGACATCACAATAGGGGTAGATTTTGGTATTTTTGGCCCAAGTTACCAGGCTCTGGGCGCCAACGCCAAAAGTTAATTTTTTTACTCATATTTTTAGTAGAAACTAGGCTATAATACAAGTCTTGAGCTTTGATGGGCCACTAGTGTTTGCGGTTCAAAAGATATGGCCAAAATTTTGAGTATCAATTAAATGGGGGATTAATTAATTAATTTGTTGTTTTTTGGTCATAACTTTTGAACCAGAAACACTAACAAGCCAATCAAGAGCTCTAATGACTCAGATTATAGCCTAGTTTCTACAAAAACCTGAGTCAAAAATTGGCTCTTGGTGTTGGTGCCCAGGGTAACCTTGGCAGAAAATGCCTAAACTTACCCTTATTATGATGTCACCCACAAAAAAAACAAAATCTAATAAATCGAAACTATAAGAGTTCTCACATCTTTAGAGGGTTTGAACAGCTTTCTAGCTCAATCATCTGAGAAGTTATGATGGTGCACAGTGGCGCTAACAAGTGACTCACATGAGAATGGAAGTACGAATACATCGTACACTGGTGCCTAAAATGTCAAGGGATTAACAGCACATGTACCTGTTTTTTGAAGCAAGAAATGCTGTTAAGCATGCTGATTGCTGAAAGAGCTTAAATCAACAACAACTGGAAGTTTTTCGCAAATAAATGTTTAGTATGCATATTTGTAATAAATTTTACCTCATTTTTATCATTGTGTGTTTTCCATTAAGTAACATATAAACAAGCTTGTCTCCTAAAACACAACAAACGTTTGTAGTGTATATCAATTGGTGTGTGGTAAGATCCATGCAAAAAGAAGTAGCGTTCAGCCAGCAATTTCTAGAACTTCTATAAGTACCTTTACATCTCACAGCTCTAACAGTCTGTGTTCTCTGTTAGTATATGCTAATGTCTTGCATGCAAATGTACTACATGCAATTGGCAGTGCATGCTAATGTCAATCCAATATTGTCCATGTGAAATTGGACTATGCACAAATGACTCTCAACTGATTTAATGAACAGCAAGCTAAACCAACAAGATAGATGCAACAATGTAAAACTCTAACCTGAGGTGAGCAGCTGACACTTCCATTAATCCAATTATTTTTCCTAGTTATGTTATCTGGAGTTTCAACATCCAAAGAGTTTGAATTGTTGTTATAGAAAAAATATAGAGGGAGCTGATCATGAAGTTGAGCAATTGCATTTTGAACATCACAGAGGTTTTCAATGACTTTGGTACCATATGGAGCATATTCATAAACCTCACCAGTTTTGTTTGATGAACAACACCCAGAACCATCTGTAAAGCACATAAAGCCAAGTTAGAAACCCATACACAAAATAACATTTGTTTCTGTAGTTAGATATTTTTATTGACATGAAATACTTTCCTTGAAAAATGGAACTAGAAAAAGTACATCAGGTGTTTCACAATCATGTTTTGGCCATGTTCATGTTTTGCCCATACAATCATTGGAAAAAAATGAAGAGCAGAAACAGTATACTTAGCAACAAAAATATATAACATATCAATGTAAGGTTTTTGTATCGGGGTAATTTTAAACAAACTTCAATTAAAAGTGTATCTCCAGACCAGACATGGGGTAATCGTAATCGATTACAGTTTTTTTAGTAATTGTAATCGATTGAATTCACCAAAAATGAAATTTAATCGTAACCGATTACAATGCCAATTTAATCGTAATCGACGATTACATTCATGAATGAACTTGGAAATCTTCACCCTGCATCACTGTGTGCTAAACCACGGCTGCAGTGGCTGAGTTTCCTCCTTTATCATCGTTTGTTATGGTTATGTTTCATTATATTGCATTCATTAATATCATATGTTGTCTGAAAATATATTTACATCAAACCATGCAAATGGAGTTTGTTTTTGTTCTGAAGCTGCTTGAAGGCAGATGTAATCGCGATTGTAATCGTGATTACTTTCAATGTAATTGTAATCGATTACATTGTCATCTTGTTTATTCGTAATCGTAATTGACAAGTAACCGTAATCGATTACATTTGTGCTGTTATCACCCCATGTCTGCTCCAGACATTTGATAAAAGATCTGAACTAACTTCTAATGAATGCTAAGAACACAAAAGTAGGAAGCAAAGGAAAATGTATGGATTTGCAACACAGAAAAACTATTTGTAATCTAAATTAACAATTTGTGCAAGTACGGGGATACTATGTACTGTTTAGGAATGGTGCACTGGTACATGTGTATGGTGTATAACTTGTATGCATACAGGCATGTGTGACTTCATATTCACTAGTTATGCACGTATCATTTCAAAATGCACTTGTTACATAGCATACATGGCTTCAAAATAGTCTTCAAATTTCCTCATTCACTAGGAGGCAAGAAATACTTGTGCTGCAGTCATACAATAGCAGATGCATTTTGAACAAGCAAAAGCTGAGAAGAAACATGCTGGAGCAGATCTCTGACAACAAAAGTTGCATTCACCACAGAAAATATCTTTGGGTAAACATTCTGAAAGACAACTAATGACAAAATCTGCTTAAGCACTTTGCTCCAGCACCTTGGCAATGGTCTACATATTGTAAATAGGGTATGTATGGAACAGATGTGGGGGCTGCACACCAATATGTATCTGGTCAAATTTTTTTTAAGGATACCAGCCATATTCATTTTCATTTGTAAATGCATAAACATACATAATATGATATAGGCTTGAAGTAAAAAAAGTGGAATATTTAGGGGAGATCACTGTGAATCAGCAAGTGCTTGAACGCATTTTTATAAATTTGGGTGTGCTAAGGTGCGATGTTTATGCCAATACTGCTGCTTGTTGCAAAGCACTTCAACATGTTGCTGGAAGTTTACAAGTGCTAGGCTCATGAGCATATTGCAGTGCTACTCATCATTGTATAAATTTAGGACAGGAAGTGTTTCCTGAATCTGAACTACATTTGTTTTCAAGAGAGCAAACACTGGGCCTAAAAGAACCTGGAGAACAGTTTTGAGGCCTTTAGTATTAGCTTTCATAATGCTATTTTCTGGAAATGTGTCACTATATGAATAGGCACTGAGTTTGAAATTTCTATGGAAGTGCAAAATCCATGACATCACAGAATATGATGTCAAAACCTATGATTGTTAGTTTTCTATTCTACATATATCTGAAAAAGTCTCATTAAATTTCAGAGTAAAGTCCTAGTACTTGTTAACAAAGAACTGCTCAATCAAAAAATGAAAAATTAGCATCAGTGCCGCATTCCTGACCAGAATTGGCACATGCCCGCACTCCTGTACTTGGCGCCCATGACTATATTGTCATCTGGTGCATTTTCGTCACTTTTTTGTTGTTTGAGGTTTTACCTGTTCTTGCTTTAGCTTTTTCAGCATTTTCACCCATAAGCATTGCTTGCAGACTGTGGGACTGAAGATTTATGTTACGAGAAATCAATTCTTATTGTGAACAATATAGCCACAAATATCAAAAATATACATTATTTTATTCAACGTTTTAGCTTAGCTGTAAGCCATCATCAGAAATATAAATGAAATACAACAGTTAGAAAGAAAAAATAAGAATGCAGTTTGAAGGTATTCCACCATTCCCTCTAAGATTTTGTTAAGTCAGCTGGTGCACAAAATGTGCTGTCAAGATCAAAAGAAAGTTGGGAGCCCTTTATATATTTTCCTAGAATGCGTCCATTTTCAAAAAAATACATTTCATCAACCATTTAAACTGGTCTTTACTATTTTCAACACGTACACACAACATTTTTGATACACAACCAAAAAGGCAGTCATCACATTTACCAGGCAATAAATGAGATAAACAGTATGGTTAAGAAGTAATTGTACTCTGTCCTACCCAAATCCACAGACTGCACTGTGGGCCCATGATTGGTTGCAATTTCAAGTCATATCCAGGACTGAAACAATTGAAAAAAGCTTAATTTAAATCAAAAAAGAGTTGACACAACCTCTATGGCATCGCGGAATTGACTGCACTATAGACATAAAAAACTCATTTAAAAATAAAACATCGTGGGTCACATGTAACAAACAAAAATGAAATATATTGTTCTTCTGGGTCAAAATCTTCATTTTCGGCTGACATGCGTTTGAAGTCCAATGCATGATGGTTCTTGGAAGAAACCCAGTTCAAACTCTCTGAAGATGTGGAAAGTCTTATAGATTAGATTTAATAAAATTTAAGAGGTTTTGCATTTTGGTTTTTCTGTGGGTGACGTCATAAAGATGGTAGGTTTAGGCATGCTTGGCCCACTTTAATGGACCCTGGGACCCAACCTAACTGGCCAATTTTTTGACTCACGTTCTTTTGGAATCTAGGCTATAATATGAGTCTTTTCAAAGCTCTTGATTGGCCATCTAGCATTTGTGGTCCAAAAGTTACGGCCAAAAAAAGAAAATTTTGACAAAAAGCATGATTTGCCCATGTTAGGCGAATCTTTGTTCAACCATAACTTGCCAGCTGATTAAAGCTAAAGCAGTGGTTTTCAACCTTTTTTGTACTGCGACCCATTACAGCAACCCACTATAACCGAACAACCACCATCTGAAACTCGAATAAAGCATATGTAATCTAGGTGTGTACATCCCCTCTTCTAAAAATGGTTCAAGGCCCCAGGTTGAAAACCACTGATCTAGAGAGTTGTTCAAACTCGATGAAAATCTGCATCTTTAGAGCCCTTGACTGGCCTTCTAACATTTGTGGTTAGGACATGACTTCAAAACAACAAAATTAAACAATTAACCTTTAGGGAATGAATTAATTATCAAATTTTTGGCATAACCTGCTAACTGCAAACACTAGATGGCCAATCAAAGGCTCCAAAGATGCAGATTTTGCCTAATTTCATTTTTTTTTAATGGGAAAAAATTGCCCCTTGCAGGTTAGGGCCCAGGGTCAGGTAACCTGAGCTACAAAAGCCTAAACCTACTCCCATTTATTATGTCTCCCCAAAAGAACCTCAAATCCAAAACTTTCCAATTTTTTTATCGAGAGTACAAGTAAATGGTTTGCTCTCTAGCTCAATCACCTAGCGATTTGCGGTCGAATATGTTGGCATAATTTTGCACCAAAATTTTGGCACATGTGGGACTTGGGAAAAGGCCTATAACTACTCCACTTATGACATGGGAAAAGCCTATAACTACTCCACTTATGACATCATTCACAAAAAATCCAAAACCCAAAACCATAAAAATTTTTTCACTGCAGACTTGAAGACTTGGTGAATCTTTTAAGGGTTTGAACAGCTCCATAGTGCAATCGGCAGTGGTGTTATGCCATTGTAAAGACACGTGCATACTGCTTGATTTAGATTGAAACCCCACCAGCTTCAACAGTGTTAAAGAGTGCAATTAAAACAATCCTAACAGGGTTAAGCTTTTTCAGATGTACAAACCTGAAAGTAAATTTACATTTATCAGAGCACACACTATGCTTTGACATGTGGGCTGGCTTCAACATTTTTATCAGTTTCTTTACTTAAAAAAATGAGCAACAACCTTGCATAAACAAAGACAGTTTGGACCAGGACAAATTTCTTTATAAAAGCTTTCTGGGCAGCTTTTACCTTTTGTTTTACCAAAAACATACTAATTATATTCAACTAAAGAATCAATAACATCTGCTTTGTTGTCTGTTTCTTGAAACAAATATGCGATGACTAACTTTGAACTAATTCTGATGAAGACAAAGAAGCAACCAATTTTAAAGGCAAGTCAAGTTGAAATCATCTGATTTGCAAAATGCTTTTGTAGATAGTTGGTTAACAAATTTCTGTTCAGGCTGGTTAACAAACAGGTCCATGCAATGTGCAACAATACCATTAAAACCAGAACAAAACTTAGGCATAGACCTACAACAAATCTCATTAGCAAAATCTGATGAGTTATAAATTAGCTAACAGTAAGGTTTTAAATACTGTGACCTACCACACAATTTTGCATCACATCCAACAAGCATCAAGTTTTTGAAAACCAGTTAAAAAACTCATGATGCACTGCACATATCTGACAAAACTCACCTGTAATGGAAAGCCTGGCTGTAAAGATCACAAGAAAAGCAGAAATCTTTAAAAAATACATAATTTTGCCTGTGTCAAATACAATTTATATAATCACATCGGTATTTAGGCTTGACTTCCTCACAATTTAACAACAGAGATGCATACGAGCAACCTAAAATATTATCAAAAAGTGAGAAGTAAATAGAATGTCATTCATTTGTTAAAATTCTGCTAACATGCTCAAATATAGTCTGTCACTGAGCTTTCTGACTTTTTTGACAATTGAGTTTATGACAGTAGCTGCATGGTTGGTTTTATGATTCCATGTCAAATCATGCCTTCAGACAAAGGATCATAAACCACACACTTGAATCACCTTGGACAGATCAAATACATTCCCCAGCCAGTGGGTTACATAGCTGAACTTCATATCAAACTCAAAGTGAAAGTAGTTCATAACAAATGGCCTGTTCAAACATTAATGAAATCTAAAACAAACATGAGAAAAAGGAGCAATGTCTTTGCTTGTGGAACAAACAACTAAATGAATAAAACTTAGCACGATGCATTTTAAAGAAAACATGGTCACTTGAGTAACATCATATTTTAAATGGTTAATCATTAATTGTGCAGCTATTATGACTAAATCCAAAAGAATGAGAAAATCATTTTACGCAGGTATAAATCAAATATATGTAATGCATGTAACCTTTTAAACTACTGTTTGCACTTTTTCAGCAGACTAGTGCTACAAATAGCATTTTCACAACAGAAAACTTACAATTAATAATAAATTTTTTATTCCGTAATATCTTGTCTGCAGCCAAAAGTTATGAACTTCTTTAACAAAAACATGGTTGGAATGAACAATTTAATACATTAGGATATTTCATCACTTCAATCATATGTTGAAACTACTTTTCATCGAATGAGATGATTATTGCCTAAGTTTTCAGCATAACGCTTAATTCATAACTATGTGATATATCTGGTATATTGTATATTAACAGATGAAGGAAAAGTTTCTATTCTCCATCAAGGAAAACATAAAATATCGATTGTTTCAGAACAGCTAGAATTATTTTCCTGTATTTTCAATCATGCAGACCCAATCAGTGTGCAGCACAAACTAAGCAAAATGCAGCAATCGTTCCATTCAACTAAAATCTTGTGAATAATCTTACAAGCTTACCTTGAGATGTATTTCTTAAACATCTTTTTCAAACCGGACCTTGTCTATCAATGTACAGAAGTGATTGAATTTCTATCCGTCTGGATACAGCAAACAATTTGTTAGCATTAAATATTAAACACTTCAGGATAAGATTAAAGGTTTTCACAATTATTACCAATATCACAACACATACCAACAAGTTCTCATAATTAGCAAGTATAAAGTAATCTGAAACCAAATTTTCTAAGGGCTGGTAGTATAAACTAAATTGTGACAAAACATAACTTTTTACCAAAAAAGTTCTTCTAATAAATTTGTCTCCATCAGGTTAGATACTATGAAGAGCAGCTAATTTACTGCACTTGCCCTGAATTTCCAATATTAGGAATGGGTTTGCATTCAAGCATAGTTATCACCAATTCAGGAAGTTTTTTTGTCAGCATTGACTAGGACAAGGGTCGGGAACCTTTCTGGGTAAGGGAGCCATGAAATCTACATATTTTTAATTGTATTTCTGTCAGAGCCATATAATATTTTTCAACACTTAACGCAACTAACTTACTTAACGTGTGCATTTTTAAGCAAAATAAACAATGGCAAAAGTCTGAATTTTTGCTTTAGTAACATGCTTCTTATTGTTAATGCGATTTCTGGCGCTGTATGGTGTTGCTGATGGCTTTATTACAGAAAAAGTTTCGTCCATAGCAATCGTGTTAAGAAAATATCAAGTGAGGCAGTTGCCATCATCAAAAGAGCCACATCTGGCTCGCGAGCCATAGGTTCCTGACCCCTGGACTAGGATAAGAAAGTTGTACACAAAATATGCACAAACAACACACATATACAAAAGAGAACACCAAGTGCCGTACATTCAAATTTAGCACATCATCAAGATCACCAACCAATATGCCAAAAATTTTTTCTGAAATAATGCAAATTTTAAGCATTTATGCTGTAGTCATTTTCTGTTCCCATTGGAGGTAATACCACAAGAAAGTACTGTAAAATAAAAAAGTAAGAAATTATCAAATTCATGTATGCATTCAAAGCAAAAAAGCAAATACCCAACATTTAGGTCAATTATGTTGTCATTTTGAAGTCAATTCCAAATTTGAAAATTTTCGAAAGCAAACAACCACAAATATGGTTGATAGTGCTACAAGAAGTTGATGTTTGGCAATTGACTTATATATCTAGGGGAGAAAGCTAAAAACTTATCTAATGACTTTGGCCCAAAAATCTGAAATACAATTGATCCTTACATGCACATTTTATATTTGCATTTAAAAAGAAACAAAAAATTCACTTTTGCTTACACTGAATAACTACATGGTTGTGAAAATGGTTGCTTTCATGCTAACTTCTGCTTGTGTACATTATATACAGTACATTTATTAGGCTTCAGAATATTTGTATGTGTTTGGCCAAGTTGCAAGTTTTGCATTCCTTGTTGCAGCTGCAATGTTTGATATTGTTGTTTAGACACCAGCATCATATGACCTTAGGCTTAATAATTCCCTCCAAGCTGGCTCTCACACACTGCAGAACATTGAACTTGACTCAATCTTTCACCAACAAACACCACCTGCTGCTTTACATCTGTGTAAAGTGTCATCATGGTCTATTCGCACACACCATTATCATGCAATTGGAAACCTGAATTACAAAAGTTATATGGTCATTTTTTGCACTATGTTTCAAAGTTCTACAGAGCACAGTCTGAAAAGGTTATGGTAACAAGCAAAGTTTGACNAATTGCTAGGTTTACACCAGGGTTGTGGAGTTGGAGACAAAGTGTCTGACACCAATTCCGACTNTTAGCTTCCACAATTTTGACTGTGACCTTTCCAAAATTCACAACTCCCGAATACTTAACATCACGTGAATGAAGTTTAGCTATCAACAATGGCAAAGAAGCAAGCTTAAATGATTTTAGAAATAAGCAGTTTGTTACTGTCGCTAGATGCATGAATTAAGGTTTTGAATTAATTTATTTAAAGAATATTTACTAATTATAAAAACTATTAGTATTTATGTTTGCTATGAGTAGTTACACCAACATCAATGAATTAAAAAACAATAACATATGATCTACATTCAAGAAATATGCATGCTCTTTCATAGTTATCCACTACCACTCACCACGGCAATGTCGACTGAGCGATGATGTGCAAAGCAGTTGTGGAAGCACTAAGCAATGCCCACTGTTGTTTAAGACAGGAGTGGACAAACACTTGGTTGCATTTAGAGCCGCAGTGCAATCACACATACACAGGTAATAATACACGTTTCAAATCTATGTTAAAGTAATTTCATTAACTAGATAATATTTCTCAAGATTTTATTCCACACATTTCATTCGAAACTGCATTTTTACTCACTCAACCTTAATTTTGTGCTAGCTAATGTAAAAGGTTTTTGTTAAAATTTCCAAAGCAATTACAGATGCAATATATGCAATGCCTGGTAGCAATGAAGTTTTCAATGTGGCGCTCCAAAGAAAATGTTTGCCCAACCCTGGCTTAAAAGAAAGCGTTCTTCTTATGATGCTGGGTTCTTCAAGCTGAAGGTAGCTAATTTTGTAGCAAGTAACAATCAATGGAAGTTGTGATGCACAGCAAGAATTCTCTGTTTCAATAAAAGTTTCAAAAGAAACTGTACATTTCAACAGGCACAAGTTAGGATTCTTAACTTTACTTAGCAGAGCACTGTAAAAAATCAAGGTTCCCACACTTATCTAAGAATCATTTTCCAAACTTTTTTAATACCTTTTCAATATACTAAATTTAAAAAGTTCAATACCATTACTTCTCTTCATTTTTTCAAACTTCTTAATCATAAAACTCAATTTTACACATTGCTCAACATTGCATAAATACTGAATTGCTTTGTCTTTAGTAAAATTCTGCTGACATACTTCATATTTCCTTTCCATTTAGAATTAAGACTTTTTTAATACCCATGTACATTTTGGCCAAATTCAATAGTTTTTCAAGTTCTTCAAAAAACAATTTTGAAATTCAACACTTTTTCAATACTTTCACTACTGTGTGGGAACCCTGAGAAAATGATTCAACTGGATTTCTGGAGTTAGATTTGGATAAAAATATCTGACTTGAACTCCACCTAAAAACCTCGACTCCTTGCAACTCTAACCAGGTTTACAGTAACTTTGTTGAGCTCAGTTTTATTCCAAACTGAACAATACCATGACTACCAATGCAATACAGAAATTACTGGACAACTGTGTTAATATTTTTAAGCAGACTTTCTACTCTTTAAATTGGTTTGCATCTGATTTCATAGCAAACCCTAATTGAACTACACTTCAGCCATCAACCAACTCAACTGTAGAGAAAAGATGGGCACCTGGTCAAAAGAATGAGGCAAACTATGAACAGTGATGTGAGACTGAGACTTCATCAAAAATTCCATGACCGAGACTTCGAAATTTGTGTATTTGCCTAAACTAATTTTTGTAATGTGGTAGTTACTTCTGAGTTGATTTTTTTTCAAATTTCTGGCATTTTCCAGCCTGTTTTCGTTGTTTCTTACCTAAAAATACAACAGACAAAATATCCATGAAATATAGAAGTTTTAATAAACCATTTCTTTGCAGTAGTCAAAGTCTCAAGATCGAGATGAGACCTGAAACCTTCCGAGACCAAGACCCGCAAAAGTGGGTCTTGAGATGATTCTCAAGACTCCATCACTGCCTATAAATCTTTTTAGTGAGACATCTGAGCTTTACTCCAATAAAACTATTTAGTATTAGTACTAATAAAATCAGCTAAGGAAAATTTAGTCTAAATATTATATGACATAAAAGATTTGGATGATTTTTAAATAATATTGTAAACTAATCATGTAAAAAAAGTTTTTAATCTAAATTAAAAACTTTTTTTACATGATTCTATTTGAATAAGTTTCAGAGATATTGTAGGCTTACAATGTAGATTAGCTAAAGATACTTGTCTGAAAGACCGTTGGAGCCGCTGGGGCATCCAGAGAGGATGAATAAATGTGGAGTGTGTCAGGAAATTGTTTTCGACAAGGAGGAGGCCCTGTTTTGTGCTGCTGACAATGCAAGGTTGAACCTCTTATCTCTGTGCAAGGACTGTGGAACTGTGGGCCTAGGTTTTAGAGGTGGACACCACTTCGTTTGCCTCGAAATCCTCGTATTGCAGCATGAGCAAGGGTGCTCCTTAAAAGAGCAAATCTGAGCTTTGTCCTTATGTATGTTATGACAGATCAGATGCATACGGCTCCCTGCGTTTTTCAGCTATTTTTTCTGCCAGTCATTTGTTTACTCTGTTACATTCTGGTGACATCCCTCCAGGTGGTGTGAAGACAAGGGGATTGAGTGAAGACTTCTCTATATCAATCACTCTTTGGTTGTATTTATCCTTCTTCTCCGTTTCATGTTGATAGACCTCTGCCAGGGACTTCCCGGAATATGAATGTGAGGTAGGATGTGTGATCCTTATGTCAAAGAAAGTTTTCTCACAGCTACAGTCACATAAAGCTGAACGATGGTGTCAATGATAATCGATATGACACCAGTTACATTTGTGAAATAAATGGGTAGTTTGCATAGCTATGACTTTTTGTGAAACTATACCTTAGAACTAAATAATTCTGTAATCTACTAAACGTATTTTGTTTTTCATGTACCTAAAATTTATTGGAATAAATAATGATTACTGCTAATAAATACTGTAACCTCCCTGTTCACATCCTTTACTCTTCAACTTCATTCGGTGACACCATGCATGGTTGGGAACAACTCATCCATGCAACCCACTCCACTATGGTCTGTGGGTAAACCTATATTTCTTCACGATGTCTATTTATAAACATTGTTTTCTGCCCATGCTACTTGTTACTGCTATGAAATGTTGTACTAAAACCTTGCCCTCTGCCTCATAACCATTATTGCTGCTCGCTTCCTTCGCCTGTATGCTTGCCTCACCTGCGCATCTGTACATGCCTCATCTCTTCACCCATTGCTTGCCCATTAGGGTGGGCCGAAAAAAAATCTTGAAAAAAGGGGGGTCTTAAATCCTGGGAAACTGCACAAAAACAGGTTTTAAAATGAATTTCGGTGGTTGCCACCAGCAACCAC
>JGI24021J15306_10004655_pt1 | contig 16036 bp, 11 predicted proteins | sample Ectturendosymbi1_FD_15306 | JGI IMG/M metagenome (IMG submission 15306) | reverse complement strand
AGTGGCCCAACTATATGGACAAGAACGTACGGACTGGAACCAGTGCTTTGTAATAGACTGCTCATTGAGCCATCCGGCTGGGCACAAACCGTTAGCATGTTCACACAGCCTTTTTAGGTAACACGTGACTCAATATTCACGCCGTTCGTTGAAGGCGTTTTTCTGCTCGCCTTTCTGTGCATGTATTTACGATCTCGCTGAACCTTGCTTGCCCTTTTTTTTGTCAGTAGTGCCGTGAGCGAGTTGTCGTTTGCCTGATCCATTAACAGTTTTCTGCGATATGTCGCTGCTGTATAGTCGTAAAAGACAAGTCGCTGTCTGTGTTAATGGTCGATAGATGTTGCCGTTTTGCGTCATTAAAACCAGTGCAGAACTCGAGGTAATAAAGTGTACAGTGTCACCTCTCACCTCCCCTGCCTGTTTCGTGTCTCTAACAGCCGCGAGCCTGAGTAACGTCTTCATCATCGCGTTCGCATAGGACAGCGTGAATCAGATTCATAGCTCGTGCTTGTGTGTTACAGAGTAAGAGACACGTCAACAGCACGATTTTCCTACACTTTTATGACAATTTCCTAACTACTGACAACGTGTCTGGCGACAAGGTAGATTTCTACGAAACGTAGTTTGTGAATATCACTAGTTTTTGCCATTTGGAAATAGAAGCACATCTCGCGGACCAGGGTAGCGGAGTCGGAGGTAAAATGTCCGACTCCGACCTTTCAAAAATTTCCGACTCCTTAACATAAGCTAAAGTGAATGAAGTATGACTGTCAACAATTTTGTAGCAATTAGCAAGCAATGGAAAACGTGGTATACAGCAAAAATCCTCTTTTTCAACAAGTTTCGAAAGAAAATGTACTATTTCAACAGGAATTCCCAACTGAGGAGTGTGATGTAAAAAATTGATCCAATTGGAATTCCGGAGTCGGACAAAAATATCCGATTTCGACTGTGATGATACGGGTGGACTCCTCCCAAAAACCTGCGACTCCTTGCAATCTCGACTCCACAACCACCCCAGCTAATTTTTACCTTGACACCTCGTTCTGCGCCATGTTGTGAGGGCAAAAAATCAAACAGCACTGAGCAGCTCCTATAGAAGTTGGCAGTGGCTGAGTCGCTTATTCCAAACTGTCTCGCTACTTGTGCAGTGAAAAAGCCTGTTACGTTTTTAGCGTGTTCCTCAAAGCCAGTGGCATAACTCACGGGGTCAAATCGTCCCCCTGGCAAGAGCCCTCACCTAGCTTATATTTCGGTTTTGGTATTACTTTGGTTTTCAGTAGTTTGTTTTTTTCGCATTCTTCGGAGTATTTTCGGGTTTAACATCCGGATTCACCATCATTTCTCAAGATTTTTGTTGAGTGTTGGCCCCTACAGTGGCCACTGGGCACGTTTCAACTAGGTTCCCTCTGGCTCAAACTTCTATTTACGCCACTCCTCATCCCTCTCCAAGAAATTCAGCTACCAAGTTTCGACGCGAAAATGGAATTCTGAAATGTGACGCGTAACAAATAAATGCGCGTAATTCAGATGAATGGTACAAAAAGGCGTTGACGCTCATGCCTCTAGTTCTCTTGTGTTCTGCAAGATATCGAAGCTAATAACTAAATACAGACAATGCTCTGGTTGCATCACCACACTTGTAATGCGAAAGTGTCGGTCACACTTGGAAGAAGTTGAATGATTCAGATTAAGGGTACTTTTTGTGACAAACAGTTTGGAAAAGGAAATTGCAATCAGCAGCGTAGCCACCACAAAACTTTGGGGGCCAAAATGTTTGATTTTAGGCGAATAACACTATTTTGCTTGGGATACCGCCTCTCATAGCACAAAATGACTATATGTGTGAAAAATTGGGCGGAATGGCCCTGGTCCTTCATTGGCTACGCCTATGCTTGCAGTTACGTATGTTCTAGTTTCTAGTAAAATCATGTCTTTTTCTGAAAGTGGAAGTCATATAAACAAAGTTTTGAAAAAATAAGATGCAGTCTTACGCCTTGCTTCAATGTTTATATCTGAAAATTGCTGTTGAAATGACTGACCCCAGCAGCATCACTGGGAATGGGTGATGCCTAGTTTTATTTGCAGTGGCAGACTGGAAGCACAAGCATTGGTTCCAGTCTGCTACTACAATTTAATCTTGGTATCTTTGAACAAAAATCACCATCGCCTTTTGTTTTAGCTGCTTGTGAAATATCTTACGCTCGACGACTGAAGCAAATACAACTTCCTACCGACTACTCCACAGGTGTAGGCATAGGCCTATACGAGGCGGGGGGACTGCCGTCCCCCAGCCTCGTAAATTTTCAGGGCAAGCGCAATTTACTTAAAAATCCTGAATGATAAACAATGCATATTCAATAAGTGAATTCAAGGCACACTCTGTTTTTCAAGGCAAGCGCAAGTTGCTCAAAAATCCTGAATGATAAAAAATATTTCAGTACAGTGAAAAATTTCAGGGCAAATTCTGTTTTCAGAGCAAAGTCAAGTTGCTCAAAAATTCTGATTGATAAAAAATATGTATTGAATACCGTGAAAATTTTCATGGAAGACTCTGTTTATCAGGGCAAGTGCAAGTTGTTCAAAAATCCTGAACAGTGAAAAAATTTTCACTAGTGTATATTCACTTGGGGGTGATCCTCCATGTAAGTTGGGCTAGCTTAGTGTGTAACCTGGACTAAAGTCGTGACTGGTTATATTGACTTTGATCTAGACCAGCTATGTCCAACCCAAATGGTTTACTGAGACAAAAAGTATGTCACTATTCTGACCAGGGCCAGACATTGAATGACATATTAATGGGGCCGCACATTGAATGGCTTACTTTGATCTTAGCACATTATTTTAGCTTAAGCTAATGTACTGAAAGCGTTCGAATCCTCACTGCAGTGGTAACAGACGCGATAAAGTGGTACTGAAGACCACCTGTATCAAAAATGTCATATTCAAGATAATCAAAATAAGAACAGGTTGCCAGTATATTGGATACTTTTACTACAGCGAAATCCTAAACTGGGCCGCAGGCAATTGCCGTAAAATTTCTTATCTGGGAGATCACAACACACAAGGGACTTCACCCCCTTGAGTTAACAAGCAAGGTAACTACAGAATTTGCCTATAAGGGCACTTCTACGGGATTGCATAAGGAACGTTATTGCCGAATTGAAATTCACATGAAAGATGCCATCGGGACCGCACAAAATGCAACATTACAGGCGAATTGACGTTACAGATGAAGCCGTTATAAATGAAGTCAACTGTATAGAACAGATTTACAAAAGGTTTCAGTCCCCATTCGCACTGAAAGAAAAAAATTAGTTTTAAGTGCATCACGGCAAATTGTTTGCTTTTAGGGCAAATTTTCGGGGGTGCGAAGTTTTTTTTCCTGAATTTCCCCAAACTTGCCCGAGAAGTTTTGTGCGCCTTTTGCCAACAATTTTCTCCCACAAAGACCTGATTTTGGTGTGACCTCCAAAAAAAGGGTCTTGTGTTTTTCTGCGAACGTTGATGGCCATTTTCAGAAGTCAAACAACGTTGGGCGCCATTTTGCCCAGATTTTCAGCGGGTTCCCCCAAATTTAAGAAATGAAAACTTTTGGGGGTGCGCTTGCGCCCTGCGTCTTACACCAATGCACTACTCCCTGAATAATTAAACTGTAAGCATAGCTGGCTTTTTCCTTGGTTTGACATGATCCGATAATAATCGAAGTTAATAACAGTCAGTCAATCGTCTTTCTTGCATCGCCAAACATGTAATGTCAAAGTGTCGGCCTCAGTTTGAAGGAATACGTGACTTCCAGACTAACACAAACAGGCTACACAGGTTTTGAGGTATAACCACACAATTCAGTAAAGTTCTGAATGGCGGTGCAAATATTTAGAGCTGCCCTGTGGCTATCAACCGCCTGGAGACTAGTGTCGGCCAGTTTGCGGCCAACATGAAAACAATGGGCCCGTGCAGCATGGATATGTGCGAGTGTGGCTAAGTGCAGACTGCACATTGCATCCTGCATGACTTCACCAAATTTATGCCACATCTATGAGGTGGACAATCCTGCAGTAAGCAGAACTAAAAAAGTTTATGAAGTAAATGATATGGCGTGTAATTCTATTCGCAAAAACTGGATGTGCTAGAATAACATTCTAAAACACATAAAAAAAACAACTTATTTTTGCCAAAGTTCTAGAACCAATAGAAGCAGCATTACGTTCCTCTTGAAGTGAAATGAACATATACTTATTAATCTGTTTCATCCAACAGGTGTGTCTTAAATTTCCTGTTGAAGGTAAAGTTACCAGAAGATGTAATGGAGTCCGATACTAAAGACCACACTTTTGGACTAACAAAGGTAAAGGAAAGTCTGCATGAAGATGAGTTAACTCCAGGTAAAAAGATGTTGTTAGAAGTGGTTGGCCTTGTGCAGTGGGAATGAATGGAGCTGATTGGAAGAAAATAGTTTGGAACCAGTTTGTTGTAATTGTGCACGAATTTATCTGTTCAGATTATATAAAGTTGGGGAAGGCATGAGATACCCCGGGAGAGCTTTCGCAATTGCAGAAAATATTGCAACAGCCCTTCATCGGATATAATGTCGTTCCGGAATTCATTTCAAACTACAACAAAATGCAATAGATTTCGCGGCGCGCGGCACATTTATGTTGGTCATTTTGGCCCTTGGTGCTTTCCGAGTTGTGCAGGCCCGCTGTACGATGTTTCGCCTGCTATTAGGTTCAAAGTAAGTGACGGTAGGCAGTTTGTATTTTGCAATTTAAAGAATTTTCACGAAGTGAAAACCAGCTGATAAACGGTATCTACGTCCGTAACAAAGACCGAAACTGAAAGCAGCCACTGGTTCGATTGATATTCAAGATTTGTTCTGAACGTTTTGCGGCGCTGCTTGGTTGCTATTCAAAAAAAAAATCTTTACCAGAAAACAAATTAAAAAAATCTAGTGTACGAGGTCGGTTGGCCGTTCGTATAAAAAAAAAGCTATTCGCTGTCGACAATTAAGCCTCAAGTGAGCGATTCGATTCAAGATCGTTCGTTTTGTGTGAAGCCGATCACGACGTCTTGTTTTTTTTATCAAGAGGCACAAAAATGGCAGTGCAGCGATGAAAAAACGAGAAGGTTCATTTCTAGATCCCAGGTCGGGGTCGCACCCCGAACCAACGACCCCTTGCTCCCGGAAGGGAACTGCAGATTTTCTGATTGCTTGAATTGCGTGCGGCAAAGCAGCATCGCCACCCAAACAAATATATCGGAAACGTGTTGCTGCAGCACGAACACACACGGCCTGTGTTGCTACAGCACGAACACACGCACCCTGTGCTGCTGCAGCACGAACACAAGTCGCAACGCGACTTGACAACCGGAAATGACGTCTGGTCGCGACGTTGCGCTCAGCGAAACGCCGGCGCCTGGTAGCCGTGATGGTGGTAGTCGTAAGTGTCCCGGATGCTGCCGTGCGTCACGTGACTCAGGTCTTCCTTGGCGAGGCTGTCCTCGATCAGCTTCAGGTCGGCGAAGTCGTCCGAGGCGATCTTCACCAACGCGCTCAGGCCCTCGTGCTGCTTCTTCAGGTGGAGCCGGATTTCGGACAGGGCGTCCGGATCCAGTTTCGCGGAGGAGGCAGCGGCGGCGGTGGGAGGGGCGAAGGAGTGGTGGTGCATCCGGATTTGCGACAGGAGTTCGTTGAGGCGACTCTGGAAAGGAGCAGCGCGATCGCTTGTTAGTGGCGCGTTTAACGCTACTGGAATGCTGGAAGCAAAATTTCCCAGACATTAGTAACATTGTTGCAGGCAATCCGTAACTTCTGTACAAAAGGTCACTTATTCAAGAACATGACTGTTGTGCGAGCAGGGCGTTCTGACACTTAGTGTAAACGATATCTCACACAATAACTTCTGCAAGAAATGATGTTAAGCTAAGAGCGTAAAATGCCGTCGTTCCTTCCCCGACACAAGAAAACGCACTTTGTCACACATCTCGCGTCACCTGGTCCAGGGGTTAACAGGTTGCGGATCGAACCTCGACCGAAGTGGTCCGCATAAAAAAAAACACTTTGCCGTGAGATTGCACGACACATAGAACTGTTTAATTTACATCGGGAGTTGTTAACCTGGGGTCCGTGAATGTGACTTAAAGGGTTAATAGGGTTTGTTCAGACATTTGGAAAGAGTTAATTTTGCAGACATTCACACAACTACAGTACAATGAATGAAACCCAATTTCAAATTTATTGCAACGTTTCGTCTGGAGCGGTCTGCTACTTCTATGAAGGAAGCACTAGGGTTCCGGGACCGACACAGGTGTTTAAGAAGCGCTGATTTACACGAAGCAGGCAATTCAAACGAAAACATCGCTCGAACGCGCGCACAACAAGCTCACCCTGAACTGGGTCGGCGCGTTCAGCTGGTTGTGAATTGCCTCGAGCTGCACGCGCAGGCGCTCCTCTTCGGGCTGGATCGCGTGTCCCGCTTTCCTGTAGATCTCTTGAGCGATAATTACCTGGAAGAGAGGACGGTACTGAACTTGAGCAACGTGTATCGGCGAAGCAGCCTTCAGTCCCTGTTCCTTTATAGCTGAGGAGCCCGCGTTACTTGGTTGTACCGACGAACGAATTACTGCGCGAACTAGGGGCGATGTTTGCTCGCCCGATATTTTTGCGGAGGAAACGGTGAGTTTCAAGCTACCAGTTGTCAAAAAAAAGTTTTAAACTATTAGTTGTCGCGTTTCAGGCAAGAAATCTTGTAAAACTGCAACAGTACAAAAATTTCTAGCACGTCTAACGAAAGTGAAATGCTTTTTTTTATTTCTCTCCGCTGTGTGAGCTTCTTTTTGCACGGATGCTTATCTGTCTCTGCACGGATGCTTATCTGTCTCTGCACGGATGCTTACTTGTTTCACCAAAAGAAAAAACAATCACAAAACAGACAAAAACAATGCCTGCAGCAAACGGTGCGATTGCTCGAGGAGTTTTCTTTTGTATTGTTCGATCTTGGATTGCGTGTTCACTTGTTCCTGCTGAACGTCGTGCAGGCCTTTGCTCAGCACCTGTGCGGAGAAATAACTGTTGAAAATGTGATCTTCATTGAAGCTTGGCGGTCAAGAGAAAACGCGTTGAAAATGGGCAAGTCCCGTGCTTAATTTTGAAGGCCCGATTTTAAACTTACGCTGAACTCAGTTACCTGTTGCATAACAATGCTATTTTTGTGTCATGAACCGTATAATCCAGGCCTGTAGACAGGTTTTAAGGTTTGGAGAGGCAAAACGCATTTTTAGGGGGACAAGACCTTTTGTTTTTATCAAATGTCTAAAACAAATTTTCTGGGCACAACACAATTTGGGGAGGCACAAAAAAACATTTGGGGGGCACTGCCCCCCAATTGCCACTACGTGGCTACGGGCCAGCGCGTAATGGCACATACAATGCTTTGTTAACCACTTACCTGCCACGCGGCCCACAACAATGCTAAACGGCCCACAATTCGGCCGAAAACCCAGATCGCCGACCACTATCACTAGATTAAAGCGACATCGTCGCAGTTGCTACAAGAAACGTTTAAACCCCGACGAAGCGTAAAACACGTTGCAAACGTCACAGTCAACGGAATATTGCGCTTGCAAACGTCACAGTGAACGGAATGTTGCGTTTGCAGACGTCACAGTGAACGGAATATTACGTCTGGAAACGTCACAGTGAACGGAATGCTGCGTTTGCAGACGTCACAGTGAACGGAATATAACGTCTGGAAACGTCACAGTGAACGGAATGTTGCGTTTGCAAACGTCACAGCGAATTAAATTCCGCGTTCGAGAAACGCACTCCTCGATCTTCATTTCGACTTTCGCTCGCCAAGAGGCGACTAAGCTACACAAGCGTTCCTTGCGATCGGGGGCATCAGCGATATCTGTTTGTTTCGTCACATTCACTTTGTTGGCAGTACGCCCATTCGAAAGCTGAGCCTGAAAATGACCTTAACGTTGCGAAGTATATCGTTAGAATCAGGTCTGTGGAGCCGGCACTTAAATTTCAGGCTCCGGCTCCGGGCATCTAACTTTTTCGGTTCCGACTCCAAAATCCAGATGTGTTCGGCTCCGGCAACAAAATGCTTTGATCCAAAAAATCAGAAAAAAGTTGTATCATTTGTATAACTCGCTCGCCCCACAAACTAATCTGTGAAATCGGAACCCAAGTTCAGGCTCGGGATCAGCCATCTAAAAATTTTTGGCCCGGCCCCAGCCATCCAAAATTGCTTGGGCCTCGGCACCACAGCCCTGGTTAGAATAGAAAGGTACTTGACACGCAAAGCAATTTCAAGTTCTTGCTGCTTGTTTCCGTAACAGGCAAGACGTCAGCAGTGTGACGTCATGTCTAACACCGCCAACAGGAAGATATCCAGTTATAGAAGACGCAGCGCAGCACAGGCAGCAAGAGTGAACATGGTCGAGTGGGAATCTCTTTTTGTTTGTGCCGCCGAAACATCACGGACCCTGCAANCCTGCGCTCGCGTCTCGAAAAAGTGACATCTACAGCAGACATGTCTTTAAGGTTTGAGATAGCAACATCTGCGGTCACAAAAATCGCTTCGGAGTCGCTTTTTCACTTACATCCAAACGACTTTGGTGCTGTTTCGCCATTAATTCCTGATGCTGGAGTCGATTCCTCAGCTCCGTGAATCCGATCATCGGAACCGGGATTAAGTTTTTCGGGTCCGGGTTGTCACGCTTCGCTTGCTCCCAGATCACCGGGTCGATGCCTTGACAACCAAGTGTTGCCCGATTAAAAAATTTTTCAGCGAAACCGATGGAAAATAAAGTGAAACAACTGCCATTTTTCATGAACAGGAAACCAAGGCTGAGGGGAAGGCGCGAAAAGATCTTTGAAAAACTGCTGAAGGTCAAGTCTTTTTAAGAGCTTGTCAATTTTTACTTGAACAGACGCGAACAATAAAGAGAAGCAATGCTTCCCTGAACCTGAAACTACATTCGTTTTGGGATTTTTTCGCGTCGTGAAAGACGTTCCGCTTCGATGAACACCGGACGCGTCACAGTCAAACGATTCAAACGCATTTACCGCAAATGTGGCTCCTTGAAAACCACAGGCCTTTCACGAACAGAGTACAGACATGGCAACGACGCGTCCTGAATGTCAATTTTAAAGTCAATAAGCGTTCTGACGCTTTGATACGCGTGAACAGGAACCTCATTGGCTGCACGCGTGAAGCTGCAGAAAACCGGGCAAGCCACGCCCTCTGCGATTGGCTAGTTCGCAGCGAGGGCGTGGTCCAATTGGTGACGACAAGCGATTTAACGTTTGGCGACGTGGCATTGCGTCAAAAATCGTGGATCGCCATTTTTTATTATTGTCGATCTAAATGCGTTATCGGGTCTGGAAGTCCGAGTGTAAACCATATGAGTCTAGATTGGTATGATTTCGAAATTTACCCGATGCCTAATTTACACCCATGGACGTGTTGGATAACGTTTTTGATCGTAAGTTACCTTGCTTTGAAAATCTTGATCGCAATCTTTCGATCACGCATGCATTACTCAAACCAGTTCAAAGGTGCCTTGCCTAACCCGAGGGGATGGAACGCGTGCTACAGATGCCGGTAGGCTGGGTTCGATTCCCGGTCAGGAATCCGCACCGAAAACTTCAAAAACGGTACTTGCGGTCTGTCCAGTCTCGTGATCGGTGATGGATGATGGATGCGTGCAAAGAAACGCTTCACGCGCGGGGTTGCCACTGGCCTGCCACCAGTGCAGCATTCACTGCCTAAGTGGCTGCCTGGCCCAAGACGCAGATTAAGCGGAGGTAGGTGCCCACAGACTAGAGTCCTGCGCGGGGAGAGTGAACGCGCGCGGGTTGCAGGCACCCGCATTTGCGGGGCGGGTGCGGGTTGATTAACTAGGTGCAGGGCGGGCTGAGAAATTCTTTGTGCAGGTAACTGAGTGTTGAGCCAAGGCATATGAATTAATCGGCTCAAAAATCGCAAAACACTTCGGTGTACTGAAGTTGCCAGCAACGCGCTTAGGACAGTAGGTCTGCAACAATTATTACATTATGATGTAACAACCCATTGTTGCGAAACATTAGCTCAGACTCTTGCCATGTGGTGGGTAAGTGACAGTTTTCCAATGCTACCGTCGTACTTGGGAAGGAATAATTTAGTCTGGCAGCCCAGTTCTAAATGCATAAGACAACGTTTAACAGCTATTCAGAACTGACTGAAACGTGTTTTTTATCACCTTACATCTGTTGACTGCGAAAGATTATATCTGTGGAAAAGTTTTGGTTTGGTTGCCAATGAAAACAATAACCCGCTTGATTTTGTCGTTTGTTAGACTTTGCTAGACTATGGCGTTACGAGTAGGACAAGTTTTTGCAACTTTTTTTATAGCTTCCAACAGCTTCTGAAATACGCAGAACTACTGTAGTACGATGTTTTAAGCTGGTTCCAGGAATTCCATATTGCAACTTATTTCTTTTTTGCATGCAACTTTTCACTGCAACTTTTATCATGCAGGCCAACTGCGCAAAATGTAAAATTGTTATTTAAAAAAACATGCTTTAGAATTATTTCAGTATAGTTCTGCTCTCTTTGATAACCGATTTGGACAGAATAGTGACCTAAAAGCAATTGTAGCAATGTCCGGGCTGAACAAACATCAATCCAAAACTGTAGGTCAAATTGTTAAATTGCCAAGCAACTTCATGAACTGTGGAGCGAAGTTTTAGCATGCTACGCAAACTGTTGGCATATGATCGCCATTTCTCGCCAAATAATGTTTGGAAATATTTAGCATTATGTGTAAATAAATCGCTTGAGCAAATCACTTTCCTGTAAAATGCTTGTGCATAAATGCCACTTTTTACTGCAACTTTTTTTACAAATAAATGCATATTTCTCACGATTTTATTGCAAAAAAATTGCCCTAGTCCTGAGTTTACAGTAGTTTTCGGAAAGGCGCGGGTTTGAGACCAAAAGAAGTGCGGGGCCGGCGCTGGTTGGCATGGTCTGCTGGGCGGGTGCGGGTTAGAAGCGTGCGGGTGCGGTCAAGATTTCCCAAATTCATGAGGGTGCGGGGCGGTGCGGGTTTAAATTTTGAGGATGCGGGGCGGGAGCGAAAAAAAAATTTCAACCCTCGCACGACTCTACCAAAGACCCCCCGTGACACTCAAACGCGAGTATAATGAATTTTTCATTCAGCTCAAACCACTGTTCAGGTTATTCTAGCACAGTGTTTCCCAATCGTTTTTTTTGGCTAGCGCCCTCTTTTCTGACAAACAAATTTTTATCGCCCCCCTACCATGCCTAGCACACTATTCAACACAATTTTTTCGTATTTTACATTTGGTATGTTTGAAAATGATTAAAACAAGAATAAGCGCAAAGATGCATTTCACTATAAAACTTAATAGTAAATTAACTCATTTAGCAGTTAGAAACTGTTAGAGTTAATGATTTGGAAACTGTTGGAGTTCATGAAGGGCTCGATTTCGTTTGAACAACATTAAACTTGGACAAGAAGGTGAAGATTGCTGATTTGGCTTTAAATGAGGCTAACACCATTCCCCTGCTTGTGCAGATTAACTTCATTGAACTTCGTGAAGATATCTGTGGACTATGACAGCCAAGATACTGTATCGATGACACCCTTTGACAGTCACCTTCTGTGTGCAGCAACAAGCGTACAAGCTCTCTTCATCATTATCCGAGTGCACCACATTGCCCAAACTTAGCAGAACACTTCTGAACCCTTTGGTGTCCTTTGATCAATCACTCCATTGATACTCTGCCTCATTTTTAGTAAATTTTGAGTTCGGAGCAGTGCAGGATTGAATTTAATCTGCATATTTTAAGTGTTTGAACTTAGCCGTGAGTGACACTTGCAGTCGTCCACTGGCTCTACCATCTCTCTGCCTGGATTTCCTTGGCACTGCTCAAGCTAAAGTGCGTTCTGAAACATACTTCTGTTTGGCGGAATCTTTTCGATTCCCTTTAGGTAACTTATTTTTGTCGGCACCTAACACTATACGTAAAAAGTATAAATTGCCTTTCTCCTTTCGAATTGAACTCGTACAAGGTTATTATTATATTTGTGATCATTAAACCACTCCATCCGAAATTAACTCACGCTGTTGGTTACAGGCTGAGTCTAAGCGCAAGTGTGCATTCTCAAACCTGAGCGGTGATAGTCACTGCAACGAATCGGGCATTATTAAGTAGCAGTTTACCCGCGCCAAGAAGTACAGCTGACGAAAATTCCGATCATAATCATTTCACTATAGAGGAAGGCAGTTTTACTGTGAAGCTTACTTTTAGTAATGGAAACTGCAGTTCGTCAATTTATCTCCTAGCATTTCATCTCTTTATGTTTCCAAAACGCTAAGTGTTTGTTTACAAATTACATGCATGTATGTTTGTTGATCATACTGCTTTTTATGACATTTGGTCACTCAAAGTTAGTAAGATAACAGAAGTTTAATTATTAACTGGGTCTCCTATCGCCCCCCAACCGCTCATTTTTGCTTCACCGCCCCCCAATCACCCATTTCTGCTTCACCGCCCCCCTAGAGTTTCTCACCGCCCCCAGGGGGGCAGTACCGCCCACTTTGGGAACCACTGTCCTAGCTTGTTTGATTGGATGGACACGGTAACAAAAATAGATTATTGTACAGAACATGCACGCACACACCATCCAACACGCACGCTCACGCCATCGTGACGAAAACTTCTGGCGTTATTCCCTCGTACAAGTTCGATACCTGATGTAGGATTTTCGAGGATCAGCCTGATCTGCTCGGGAGTCATGGCAACGCGAGGGACGCACGTTTCCATTGTGAGCTGTTGCTTAAGCTGCTGCTGAATGTTCGCTTGCTGCACAAAGCGAAAAAGTTCGGACGCGGCTACACGCCTCACTGCGCCCGTCGTGGTCGATTGCTCGGTGACGTAAATCGTAAGTTCCGACCTGCCAAAAAAAAGGACAAGCTGATTCTGACTCTCTCTATGGAAAGAAATCCTTTCTCAGCAAAGAATCAGACACTTTAAGATCTTCCAGAGTATATATTTCGCCTACGATGTAGGCATCGTCAGCTCTTATAAAAACAGAAGCTCATGATTCTGATTCATATTATCAACTGGTCTTCGTCATTATGTTTACCGGTAATCTTGTATCGCCTGCAGTGGTTAACACGCTTTTCCAGAAAAAAAATCGGCCAAAAGTTTTAATTACGTTAGTTTTTCTCCGCCAAAAATCATTTTCGTGGTTGTGAAGTCGATCAAAAGCCAAAGCAACGGATATTATCAATACGCTTCAACTTGCTGACCTGAGCTACTCGACACTGGGAATGCAAATCGAAATCACCAGCCAGCAAACGAATACGTCATCTAAACACAATAGAGCGACTGCAGCTGTACGTTTAAAAGCAGCCATTTCATTTATGCCCCGATTGTTTCAGTCGTCGCTTTTTACTTCACTTTCCAAAGAAGTTGAGGTCGTTGGCGTAAACCATGGGTCTCAAACTCAAATTGCTCCGAGGGCCAGATGAAGACTTATAACTCGAGGGCCGCATTACGACGCTGATGCAACATTGGCGGTATCTGAACCTTACTAGAAACAGCTTTTACATCTGATTTCCTGCGAAAGGTATCATGAGTTATGGGCACATCATTTCTAGCTGTCTCTACGTTCGTATATAGAAGGAACTTGTTCACTCGCAAGCCGAGCACTTCAAAACACCGGTGAATAAACTAAATAACGTAAACGTTAATTATTTGAAAATTTCCAAAAAGCATGGCCGGCCGCACAAAGTGCCCTGGCGGGTCACATGCGGCCCGCGTGTTTGAGACCCCCGGCGTGAACACTAACAGTTTCATTAGAGATAACTTTGCAAGAAAAAGAAAACGGTATACTGATGAGCCAAGGGCTGGCTAGTGACAGCAGCTCACGTAGCGGCAAACGACACTTCTTTCAGAAGAAAAGCGTAACTGGCAAAAGAGAAAAAAAGACAACGCTGCCCAACAACCAACATTGCCAATCTGAGCTCACTTGTTATCGGGCAAAGGCCTTATTGAATCAATCTTCACAGTAAGGCTGGCGTTCGCTCCAAGTATTTTGTGAATTGCGGAAGATATTTTCGCTTCGCCGGCGCTACGCATCTCGCTGTCTTTCTTGTTGCAGATGAGAGAGATGAAGCCCTGCTCGTCTTTCAAGGTAGGAAGGCAGTTGTAGCCTACGGCCTGAAAAAGATCGACGCCTTCTCAACACGGTTTCATCCAAGCAACGATTAAGCCAATTCAAGAAGTAAGTATTGCACGAATGCATGTATCGCCGTTAAAGTAGAATAAGGGTACTCAATACGTCGATCACAGTCTGCAAGGCGGTCTCAAAGGTACTGTGAATACATCGCATAACATTAACACCCTGGCTGATTTCATTCAGTGTAGGTATTCAGAGTAAAGTCAGCTAATGACAAAAACTGTACACAGTTAATCGTGTTGTGTTATGCAATATGGGCTCGTGAGGGTATGCAAGGAACATCAATATAAATTGTAAAAAAGATTCTCAATATATTTATTAACTAATATTGGCTTTGCATTTTTGTAGTCGGTAGAGAGATCACTTTGACTTGTTCCTCTTGTAAGTAGGTCGCATGCTGAAAAAGTGTGAGTAATCCTTAACTAGATCATTGTCCTGTAATGCCACAACCTTTTCTACAAGGTTTTGAATCAGAAAATTTACGCAGTGGTTGCGTTTTTATGCTATTTGATAAAATGGCTTGAAAATTTAAATCTGTCATTGTGGCCGCGTCGCGATTTTATTGGTCAGCTTATCGCGACGAACGCTACAAGGCATGTTCGATTCCGTGAAAAATGGGCAAGATAAAACAGAAAAACGCAGATATCCTTAACGTTTTGCGCACGTTTTCCCTCTGGCCAGCACCGCGAACGTAAAGCTTTACGATTCCTTATCGAAAGAAATCGCTCCGTTGCTGACCGCGATCGAGTTTGCGGAAAAAAGAGACGAAAAGTTCTTCTTTCTTGTGGAAAAAAGAAGGAAAAAAACAGCCGAAAGCAGACAACAAACTCTTTTCAAAGTACAGCACAGCAACGCTTATGCAAAAGCCCCAAAACGAGCGCCAGGCTCCTGGTAACCTTAAAGCGGCAGAAGTGGTTCTGCGGCGTGAAGTCAATGTGAGTGCCGTCCTTTCGATAAAACCCCGTCCGGTGCCCCAGAAAGCCTGGATCTGGTTCCACTTGGTCATGATGGCGTCCCGTTCATCGCCAAAGACCAAAGGGGCTGAGAGGGCGGTTGCGGTGGCCAGAAGCTGAGCGGCACCATTATCTGCAAAGCAACAATTTCAACCTGGCTCTCGCTGAGAACCACCCAAAGTACACGCACCATAGTTAAAGTAACATTTCACCGCAAAAAAATCGTGAAAAGCAACCATTAAATGAGGTCACATAGGCGTAGCCAGGGGGGAAAGCCCCCCAAAATTTTTAGCATATCCGGTCGTTTTGTACTTAGAGTGGCAATGTCTCAAACAAAATACGTTGCTCGCTTAAAGTCGCTATATTTGGTCCCTCCCACACTTTCGTGCTAGCTAAGGCTACTGGAAGGCAACACCCCCATGACTGACCGTTGGCTTGCTGGGTCTGTTGCTGGACTTGTTGCTGGGCCTGCTGCTGTCCACCAAACAACCCGCCGGTTCCGAAGCCAGATGTGCTCGGTTTTGAAATATTAAACCCTGGAAAAAAGAAAGCCAGCTAGTCGGACAAAGCGTGAGTTCTCGTCAAAAGCGGCAATCAGGTGAATCACTTTTGGAAGACGAATCGGCATGTGCGGAAGACAAGCCTTTTATGAACTCTCTCTAACAGACAAACAAGAACACGACTTCAAGCTGGACTCCGTGCTTTAACAAAAAGATACTCATATATTATGGCTTGCATTCGTCTTCCCGCCGAGAACGAATTTTGTCGAGGAAAACGTCTTAGGTTTACCAAGTGATGTTTTCAAGCAACTAGTATTC
>JGI24021J15306_10004652_pt1 | contig 16042 bp, 6 predicted proteins | sample Ectturendosymbi1_FD_15306 | JGI IMG/M metagenome (IMG submission 15306) | reverse complement strand
CCGGTGAATGCGGCGACCACTGCGGGTCACACCTGCGGCTGATTAGTCGGTCAGGGAAACGCTGCTGTAGCCATGCCAATGATTCGTTTGAGGTGTGGGGGTGGCACCATCCTGCTGGAACCACTGGAGGACCCTGACGGCCCCTCTCCGTCGACCAAGTGCTGTCCAGAAATTGCTAAGCACCTGGACGTATCGCTCGGTGTTGATTGTCACAGACCGCTCGTTGTCGTCCTCGAACCAGAATGGTCCAATGATGCCATGTTTGGAGATGGCAGCCCAGGCAGTGCACTTCACAGAGTGTAATGGATTTTGCAGACAGTGCTCAGGGGGTGTGCTACCGCAGAAGATGTTGTTCTTAGAGTTCACGTGACCTGACAACAGAAAATGTGCCTCGTCCGAAAACCAGACATTGTCAAGAAAGTCTGGCACAGCGTCAATCTTGTCGCAAAACCACTGGCACATGATCACTCGCTTCCTCATGTCGTCAGGTGTAAGCTTTTGTTTAATCTGTATCCTGTAAGGATACATGTGGAGATCTGCGATCAAAATTCTCCGCACGGACTCCCGGTTGATTCCAAGCTCCTGACTTCGCCGACGCACAGACTTGCTTGGGCTGTGGACAACAGAGTCTCTGACAGCAGCAACGTTGTGTGGTGTCCTTGATGATTTCGGTCGTCCAGAGTGTGATTGTCTGTNAGTGTCTTTACGATTGAGGTTATGCACAGTCCCATGGGTTCTGAACTTGTTGACCCATCTGTAGATCATTGAGTGGACAGGAAATTCACGATATCCGAACCGTTCTTTAAATTGCAATTGAGGTGCGTGGATAGACTTCTGCCGAAAATATGCCTCTACTATAAATATCTTTTGCTCAGAAATCCATGGCATCTCGAAGGTCAAATTTGGTAGATTCTTAGAACATTAATTCTACTTAGTAAATCTGAAAAATGAAAAGAATTGATTAATTATTTCAAACGTTATTCAAGTTTAGGTGATGACCGTTTTTTTGTGTCACCCTGTTAAAACCGAAATTGCCGGAAAATACCCCGAAAACCGCAAAAAAAACAACAGCCTACTGAACCAAAAGAATAACAAAAATCAAAATATGAGGACCGGTTTTTACATTTAGCTTGACCAGGGGGCGGGTCTCATCCCTGCCCCACCGTCAGTTACGCCCTGTCCAAAAGTCGTACGCAAATGTTATGGAGAGAGTGAATACATATTTATTTGGAAACAGGCGTGTCACGCACCTTAGAAAAGGTCATAAGTTGGTGACAAATCACAAGCTACAATAACAAACCCGCAGACAGTCGTAAACTGCAATATCTGGAATAACAAAGCCAGAAACAAATTCAGATGTTTGTGCAAAAATTCATATTTGAAAGAGCGCAGATGATAGCATCTGTCAAGGAAGTGAAAAATCTTCTAGTTCGATTCAGGTGTAAAAATGTTTCAAGAAAGGCATTTTTTCTTTTTGAAAAACCTATTTTTCAAAAATATTTCGTATGCAACGCAGCCACAACATATTTCTTCTCAGGTTTTTGCTTATTTTGGAAGAACCATTTTAATATTTCTAAGAAATATTGATGAATTTTTGTTTTCATGTTTAATTTGGCTTCATTAAAAGCAAATGGCAAATCATCACCAGTTCTGCTCAAACCTCCTTGCCGTGGTATCCCTTCGACAATTTTTCAACCTTGTATACCGCACCAATTACTATCAGTGTTCCGCAAAGTGGAGATCAAAAAAAGGTTGTCCATTCCAGAAATGAATCGACGAGTCATCGCAATTTCATATTTTTTAACTCTGCAAAATATCGCCGCTCCCTACGTTGGGAAGCGCTGACCTCAACACGTAAAAAAATTATATAGTCGGTAATGTCATCAAGCAGCTGTTCTAGTTTCACCTAACCACTTAACACATCGTTTTGTAGGAACAATCCGTGGTAAATGATTTGGTTCACACATTGATGCATCCTTATACCCAGTCGAACGGTGCTGATTTACAGCATTCATAGCTTAGAAATTCGATTTGCTGTTTTAAAATAATTACCAAAAACAAAATTGTTTGTGTGCACTTGGAGATAAAAATTTTTTCTCCCTGTTGAGGCATTATCTCACTTCGTCTTCCAAACCTCCAGTGCCGCTACAAGGCTGTCTCTCTTAAAAAAATTAGTAAGAGGAAACACTTTGCCACAACCTTGGTAAAATATTGTACCGTAGTTTAAATTAAGTATCCGTCACGAGCAAGGAAAAGTACGTCCCTGAAAACTCTTGTGCCCCTTTCACTCCACCAGTACGAAGTCAAAAATGTGACTTGCAAGCAGTGTTCCCTCTAAGAAATTTTAAACTGAGCAAATGTTTGCTTTAGCGAGCATGCAATTGCGCAACCATGCAGACGTACAACCAGTGAAGCATTTCAAGCGGTAAAAGGCTTGTTCAATATACGCACGATATTAAATTTGGAATTTTGCAAGTGCGTGAGAGTGAGATTTTACTGCGCAAATAGGCTGGTGGCGCTGTGCATTTGCGCAACTGCGCACCTTAGAGGGAACATTGCTTGCCACGTCGCAACAGAGACATCACTCCGCCCAGCGCGGCACTGGCTTCCTATTTGACCCCGTGTGGACTCACCTATTCATTTTCAAGATTGCAAAAACTTTATTGTTAGTGTATGGCTTGCGCACGCATGTTCGATGATGTGCTCGTAAAATTTCAAGAAAATATGCAGCAAAACTGCGACGATATTTCATAATTTTGCGAATACACCCGGAGTTATCGGTATAGCGATCAACCTGAAACATTTTATGAACACTGCTTTAAACAAAATTGCCGAAAACGTGGGTGGTTTCTTTTCATCCGTTTCACTGCACCTTTGCAGATGCTTTTTGCTTGGAGTAGACAAATGCACTGTGGTAAATATTAATTTCTTACTCAAAGTTTAATGCAATCGTCCCTCTCAAACAGTTTTTATAAGTTTTGTCTGCATTTTCAGTGTGGCGTTTTGAAAATTTCCCTCAGACACCCACGAAAATCGTTAAGCTGGGTCCGTTCATGTAGTTTTTAAGGTAAGTGAAGCTCAAAAGGAAACGAACATTTTGTCCTGTGCAAATACATTAAAACCAGATGTTAGTGAATCAAAACATAGGTGCAGGAGCAAGCAAATTTTTGGGGGTGCAAAGGATTTTTGCCCAAAAAGTTGTCATGCAACATTTTCCGACCGTTTTTTGGTGTGACATCCAAAAAATGGTCTTCACTTGTTTTTATAAAAACGTTGGGCGCCATTTTTGAAGTCAAACAACGTTGGGCACCATTTTTGCCCAGATTTTCAGGGATTTTTCCCGGATTTTCAACAAATCAAAACTTTTGGGGGTACGCTGTACCCCTTTCACACCCGACTGCTACACCACTGAATAAAAAAAACTCAAATGTGGCATTGACAAGGCAGCTTACGTAGATTCTGCTGTACACAGTAGACCCTTCATGTAGGCTTTTATGAACTTCTAAAACCGGACGCAAGCAATGTTTAAATACTAAGGAAACCAAGTTGCGGAAATAAGTTAATTGAAAGCTGTTTGGAGAAAATGTAATTGTTTTTCCAGGTTTTATTAGTAGCAGCTTCCACAGCTGTCCTGCCTTAGTGAAAATTCTGGTGTCTTGGTAGAACGGTACAGTAAAAAGGTTCGCGTATCATGAACTATTTCTTGTTGAGATTGTAAGCTGTATTTTGAACCACATAAAATCATTTACGTCATAATCTACCGATCGTTTCCGTCTCGCATCAGTGCAACAGGTGCCTTGCCGCCCAGACGTCAACGATTGAGCGGTAATAAAGCATACCACTCAGTGGCTTGCTCAGTCTATTGGGCCATTTACGCGAGAAGGTAATTAATACGGAAGAGTGTAAACCACCTTGCTTCCAAGCGAGAAGCCAGATCTTGCCACTCTTAACAGTGCAAAGTTCTTATATTATAAAAATTCTGGCTCCTATAAATCAGCTATGTCCCACCCGCGGCCCAGTCGAAGGTTTTGTGCGGCCCAGTTTAGGTTTTCGCTGTAGTAAATGTGTCCTATATACTGACAACCTTCCCTTATTTTGATAATCTTGAATCTGACATTTCTGAGGCAAGTGCTCTTCAGTGCCACTTTATCACGTCTGTTACCATGGCACGTTGGTTTCGAACGCTTTCAATACATTAGCTAATGCTAAATTTGCTTTGCTAAAAAGATCAACGTAAGTCACTCAATGTGCGGCCCTCATGAATATGTCATTCAATGTGCGGCCCTGGTTAAGATATTGACATAATGTTTGGCTCAGTAAGCCATTTGGGTTGGATATAGCTGCTCTAAATTAACATAAATATGATGCAAATTTGTTTGTTTTGTCAAATGTGTTTTGCACAAGTTTTGTACCATTCATATAAAGCAGGGGTGGCCAAACTGCGGCTCTTCGAAGCTTTACACTCGGCTCTTTGAGCTTTCCGAAAATTATGTATTTGTTTATTATTTTTTATTGCTATTGCAAAGTGTAGAAATACTGTATTGTAAAATGGTACTATAGTAGCTAGCGTGCCGTACAGTATTACTTTTGCAAGTCGTTCCAAAAAAGAATTATGATGTCACCGATGCTTAGATTGAAAATAAATTCGTGTTTTTAGATTTTATGTAGCGGCTCTTTGTAACATGGGTTTTACTATATGCGGCTTATGCTTAGAGCGAAATTGGCCACCCCTGGTATAAAGTCTGGCAAAAGCCAGTATAAAGTCGGGCAAAAAGATTTCGAAGAAACAGAGATGAATCCGTTTTAAGTCTAAAATACTTTAAAAGTGTTTTGAGGTTGAAATTTGCAATCTTAATTTGTTGCCACGTTGTGTTCAGCCTTCTACATTTATTTGTGTTAACAATTTCAGTTTCAAATTACTTAAATATCTTCAAGATATCACTTTTGTTTTTGACAAAATTGATCGATCTCCGTTGGACGTTACTTTAGAGCAGTGGTGCCCAACTTTTTTTGCCCCAAGGTCTACTTTTCAAGTAGCCCCCCTCCCGAGATCTACCAGTCTAGTGTCAACATCGCATACTCTTTCACATCGTTTCCAGCCTGCAGTAGCTAACTTCACAACACTTTCTTGCTGTTGCAAAACCACCCAAACCTCACATGTCACATCACAAACCTTTCCTTTCTTAAACACATACATACACACATAAATCTGTTTGATAACCAATCACCGTGATATGAACCAAACAGAAAATAAACCAGATATAAAAAAGTGAATCTCTGAGTTTGAAAAATTGAGATGGCCTCCAACCTTAGTAGGAGACCATGGCACTGGGAGAAGGACGCTATCTCGGAGTCGGAAGTGTAGCAGCTGGTTGCAAGTCGCAGGCAAGCTACAAGGTGGTTACCAGTCATCGTTGATCTGTACTTGCACTTGATGATTTTCATGCGCGAGAAAGCAGACTCGCACAAATAAGTTGCACATCCTCTGCAATTGGGACACTTCTCCGCCACTAGTACTTCCCAGAGCACTGTATGCTATCTAGTATGAGCGGATATTTATCTTGCTTTGACCTCAATGTCATTTTGCAATGTCAGAATCTCGTCATCACGAGCGGAGCTTTCCAAGTCGAAAAGGGACTTAACTTTGGTGGCAATGTCACCAACACCAATAGAAGAACAGCAGCAGTTTTGTCTCGTTAACAAGTCCCACAAAAAGCATTAAAAAATTCTCAATCTCACATCTGGTGTGTCCTTTTAATGGAAAGTGGTGAGTAGCTCTTCCGTGGCACTCATGTCTTTAAAACCCATCCTGATGAAAACACACAATTATTCCACATCCACCTATCAGTCATCACGCCAAATTGGAGGGGAAAGCACTCTCACGTTTCAAAATCCTTCCTCAGTTGCTCCTCCACATACGTAGCTATTCCCTAACACTGCTTTGTAGAAGCATTGCGGGAGAGTTGCACTTCTTTTTGGCTTTCACGATCTGTTTTGTTGTTGAAGTTTTCCAAAAGGCTATTTGTTGCTTCGAGAAAAGCTTCCTTCAAAATATCGCTACCTTCGAATGGCTCATTGTGTTTACCAAGGACGTGAAATACGCGATAGGAAGCAATAGTTGCAGCCTTTCCGTGGGTTCTGGGGTTTGGTGAAGATTGACTACCGTGTTGTCAGGGGCGTAGCGAGGTTAGATGGCGCCCGGGGCAAGAAGCAAGTTTGGCGGCCCTTGTGTTCGAACATGAGGTTTTTCGAAAGTAAATGTGCTGTATTGAAGAAAGTACTTGTGACATTGTTGGGACTTTTCGGCACCCGGCGAATTGTGACCCCCTTGCCCACCTCGTTACGCCCCTTCGTGCTGCAAGCTGTGGTTTCGAAATTTTGTGGCATGTAAAGGCGTTTTGGCATGGAAATCCCTCTCGTAGCTCTTGTGTCATGTTTTGAAATGCCGTTTCCCTTTCTTTGTCAGCGCTACCGTTGCATTGGAGATCAGAAAAGCAGGTTTTGAATGAGAATAAACAAAAAATGATCTTCATGCCATTTGGGGTGGAAATGGCAGATCTTGGCTCGTTTCGTCTCAGCTATTGTTGACGTTCAAGATAAGCAAACACTCTGATCGCTAGCTGCTAGTTTGGATGCAATAATTTTTTTAAGGACGCGCACAATTTAAAGCTCAAAAGCGCTCAGTTGTTTGAAGGTAGTAGCCTTCTATGGCGCCTAATGCACAAATAGTCAGAAACAGTTTTAAAATGTGCGCGTCCTGAATTACGAAAATACAGCTTATTAGTTAACAACATACTCAAACATGTGCAAAAAACACACAGAAATCATTGTTGATTTGCCTGAGCATGGCGCACGCTAGCATCTGTAACCACGTGCGTCAACTTTCCTGCGAAGCGCCACTCTCCAATCTACACACTAAATTGAGAACATGCACTCACATAGCTTACACACGCAGTTAAAAATGTGATGGTCTTGATGCTCACTAACGTAACATATACTAAACTAACAGCTTTCCTTAGGCTCAGTAACCAGCACATTACTTTATCTTGCCATCGTGACACGTGGCTGGCAACTGCAGGAGACCTCCATTATTAAGGGTATTGAAACATCACAATGCCAGGTGCTGGACCACGTTGCCTCAGTGTGGAAATTTTTACAATCATTACAAGGCAAATATAAATAAGAAGCCACTACAGAAAAAAAATATATTTTTTCCAACAGCCCTCGCGGTCGAAGTAGTCGGTGGTCTACCGGTAGACCTCGATCGACTGGTTGGGCACCACTGCTTTAGAGACGTTCGTCAGAAATGCGTTATGGTGAAAAATAATGCTTAGAACCTGGGTTATTTTAAACCATCTATAGCAAACAAAACTGATGACAGGGAGAGAAAATCCTCTGAACCAGAATCAAAAACTTTGCTGAAAATTTGTTTAGAATCTCTTTAAAACGCTGAGCAGATCTAAAGCCTTCTAGGTTTTAAAGTGCTTCCTGAATGCTGAATCTAACAAAATTCGACTTAAATTAGAGGTGTCTCGACCTACAAACCGTCACTTGGATGCTATTCATTCGATTTCAACAACATTCCATTGCTCTTTTGGTTTGCTTGCGTAACACCATCGACAATATCAGTATTTTAGTATTTTGGGTAGCACATCCAATCAAACACATTTTGACGCATCTTAAATGACGGAAGGCGTCCTACAGTTCCTTTTGCCATGCAACACGACCAAACCTAGCATTGACACAGAACGATCACATATCTAGTATCTAATATGCAGCATTATTCGGTTTCCATTCAATTGCGAACATGAATTATTGCATATTTTTTGATTAAAAACAAGGCACTACGCAATTGAAAAGCCTTTCAAATGAAAAAGAGTACACGGTTTGAAAATATTTAGACCGATTTTGCTTATCCGTACCAAGTTAGAAAGTGCTTTTGTGGTTACGTGGAGCGCAGCTGAACAAGCCATTAAGCCGCATATGGAATTATCATTCTGACGAGGGTATTCATTAATCCACACAGATTACTTTTTGCTGCAAAGAAACATGCAATCTCTGAAAAAGCTGTATAATGCAGGGCTAAAATCTTGCGTTAAAATCTAACCACAATCATAGACAGGAACTTACGCTTCTGTGGTTGGTGACGTAACGACAAAATATATAAAAGAATGGAATAAGTCAGTTTCCATGTAAATCTCTATTCATAAAGCAAACCAAACGGTCGTCTACGAGTGTTGGTCATTTGCTAAAATTATTTTGTAGTTTATTACCTCTACACAAATTTAAGCAGTCCTTGCCATTTTTGCTCAGCTGAAACAAAATAGTAACATCACTCGCGTTCCCTGAGAATGTATAGCGTTTTCATACGTTTGGTACATGTAACCAAGTCGCTGTGTTTAACTTTTATGAAGAGAAAGAAATCTTCTTTTCACTTTTTTTCCACTGATAGAACTAATTAGCAACAGCCTAACGAGATATTCTCGTAATCTGCTTGCACCTGCATGGATAGGAATACCTCAGCGAAATATACAAAAACCTGTTTAAGTAAGCGGTAATGAAAAACTCGCAGTTTGCGTTCTGGAATACGTACTTACACTAAATAAGATTTGATTTAGTTGATCAAATCAGGTTTTTGTAACTGAGTGAAGCTGTAAGTTAATTACTAAATCTTTACGACCCTCTTACTGCAAAGCTATACAGCAGCGTACTATTAGAACATGGACTTGTAAAAGTTTAATACCACAAAACTGAATGGTAACACAATCAAGTTATTAACTGGCGTGCAATAATTTTCAAGTCATCGATATTCGTTTGCATCACCACCTGTACCCATTCTTTTATAAGGTTTGTCTTGAAAGGTACTAGATATTATTGGAACGAACGTGCTCTTTCAAACAGCAACAGCGGATTGAAATAATTATGACTACTAGAGGTATGCGTTTGCTTTGTAAACACCTAATACATAAAGTTTCCAAACAATCATTTTGAAGGAGTAGAATTTGGTGCCCTACAGCCAAGGTTTTTTAAGATTCGTCTTTGGTGAACGCCAAGGAATTTGAATGGCCGTAACTTATCAAAGCATAAGCGTTTATGTTGCGACATTTTACCTGAAACAACGCACAAACTATAATGTAAAACCGCGTTGCGGCGTCAATATATTCTTGTAAGCACGTTACATCACTTACGGATCCTGTAGCTTACTGCAGTGTTATTTTTGTTTGTTTCGTCACTGTACACTTGGTAGTTTGTTTTGCTTAGTTGTTTCTTCTGTGGCCTTTTCCTTTCCGATGTAATGTGGACAGCTGGAGTTATAATCTTTTCATTTAAATTCAAGGATCCTTTTGCTGCTTTTTTCACCTAGATCTGGTATTTTTAGATTCCACCAGGGTGTCTAGGTTTAATTATGAAATATCCGGTTAAATATTTTTTTAATATAGATTCAGCAATAAATAACTACAATAAACCTAATAATATAAATATATTTTCCAGTTATTAGTGTTCGCATGCGCTTATCGGGTAAAAAAGGACACATACCGGATGACACAAACCATTTTCAATCGGTTTCATACCCTCATAGCAGTATCAAAATCTAGGTTTTTTCGGTCATAGAGCGAAATTTTTTTAGATGGCTGAAAAAAAATAAGTCAATTCGGTTAGAAATATAGACTAATGAATAGTGTTATGGCCAGTTTCAACACTACTGTGATACAAATAACCGAAATGTCTCAGTGACCAAAATGTCACAGCGAAAAAAATGACCGAAATGTCTCAGCGAAAAAAATCAGATCAATATCAAATAGGTTACATACGATCCCGTGCAGTCAGCCATGCAGCTGCGTGCGATGAGCCAAAGCCGAGCGGTTGCGTGTGCAACAAACAGTTACATAGATAAATTACAAACAGTTACATAAACATTTGTAAGATTTGCATTTGGATGGTCGATGTATTAGGTTATTGTCTCAGACGCCACTTGAAGAAATTGATGAAACTAGGTTTGAAACTGATTGTTTACATTTCTTGATCGCCCTAAGCAAGCAAATTAAAAAAACGATTTCCATTAGAGAAAATACTTGTTGCCAACTTAGGGATTTTAGATCCCGCTGCAGCTCAAGATCTTATAAAATATCATAGTTTAATAGCAAATGTGGCCCTATATTTTCCCCATCTTGTGCCTGAAGATCAGCTGGATTTTTCGGACGATGAATAGAGGCGCTTTTGGCAGTTTAAAGATTTGTCCTTGTCCACTAAAGTTATTCCTGATTCTTGGTATTATCTGCATAATATCAAAAACGGCTGAGATAACTCGAATTTGGAATGCTTTCCGATTTTATGAATAAACTTACGATTTCGCCACACTCTTCTGCATCGGTAGACAGAATATTTTCACTTGTTAATCATATTAAAACAACAATAACTTCGCTAAACAAACACTGTTAAGGAAAGCTTGTTTGCAAAACAATCATTGTCGAGGATGCAAGGAAACCGTTACAAATGGACACCTGAACCTAAATTAGTAAGAGGCGTCATCAATGGAATATGTCATCAGCATTATGAAAAACGTCTTTAGCAACAGAAAAGTGATACAAATGTTCACTCTGCAGACAAAAATTTGGAAGAGCAACTACTGTATAATTAAATCAGTATTTCAATCATAATTTCAACTGATGTATTTATACCAACATGTCTTTCTGTAAAGTAACGTTTCTGTTTTTTTTGTGAGAAATTTTTTTCATGTACAATCTGGGTTTATTAGAAATCACTGAATGGGATCCCTGATTAGATTCTCTTGGTAGCTTTACTGTTTGTAGGTTTTATTTAATTCAATTTAATACTACATGCACTTCGCAGAGCTGATGATTCCAGTGGCGTAACAAAGGAGGCAAGGGGGGCATTTTCTTTGGGGGCACCAAACAGAGGTCGGAATATCACATAATAATTACGAAATGTCAAATGTCAGCGGATGCTAACCATTACAATTTACAAAATGTCGAATACCAGCGGCTGCTACCCAGTAGTCATCAAGATCTCTCTCATCAAGATCACCAAGTTTTGCAAAGTTAGCAATTACGAACTTGAGTGACGTTTTAACGCGAAGCTTCTGTCTCCAGGAAACAGCGCCCGCGTGTGGTTTTCACTCAGAGGTGCGTTACAATGCTTTCAGATAGCTAGGCGTGCGAACTTTCTCACTTCGCTCGCATTGTATGGTTGCCTCACAACGGGGGAATCCATTACATGCAGTATGCTACTGCGCTTGCTATAGGGTAGCAACGAAACTTATAGTATGCCGTTACGACAACAGATCTGATGTTGAGGTAAATTTGAGCTTTGATGGTTCGACATACTTATCGTTAAAATAGGTTTGATGTTGTTCTGAAGGTAGTTACGATGATTTTTATTTGTGGGATATTTTAAATAAACTACTTTCTTCCGAGTCGCTTTTCGACGCCCATTTACTCCCAACTAACTCTTGGCATCTATGCTGCCATGAATGGGCCAGTGTGGGGGCGCCCAAATTGAATTTGTCCCCGGGAGCGGGAAACCCTAGGTACACCACTGGATAATGCCGACCTAGTAGTCGAAATATATACTCTGTTACGATCAGGGATGTAGTGCTAACACCCAAAAAATAGCCATTTTAAAAGAGCTTCCAACTTATTTTGAAGCAAAACGTTAAAAAGGTGTGAGAACGCCGTTCCCACGCGTTCCCGTCCCACTACACCCCTGGTTACGATGTTAGTGTTTCATTCTAAGATGTGAAGGCCATTTGTATAATTTAGAACAATCTACTGCAACTTTTATTACAAAAACTGTGTTTTTTTACTTCACATAAAAAATAAAAGTGAGAGTTTTGCATTCCACAGAATTTGCTAAATCCATAGGCAAGCTTTAAACCAGAATCGTGTACGATTGAAAATACGGTGACTTGGCTAGAAATTCCACTCTGAAGCACTAAAGTAGGAAGTAAAATCATGAAAACAGACCCACCAGGCTGAAAAACTCCCTACTGGACGCAATCCGTCTGCATTAGGCTTGAACTACAAAGCTGTTGATGTAGTTGAACTACAAAGTTGTTGATGTAGAAGACGTATGTTTTGAGGGACCTTTTCGGTCCCTCAAAACACCTTAAAAATTACTGCCTATAGCCACCAGCGCCGTGGTGTGGTAATGCGAGGCTCCCCAAAGTAGTGATGAACTCACTATAGTACTTGTACATCATTAGGTTGTAGTGAATTTTGTCGATCATGCTTATATTTACTGAAACTAAATCCATATACATGTTTCAAAGTAACTTTGCCATTTCTGAAAGTTGAAGTACTTGCTCCAAGTACAACAGTATAAGAGTCGTTGGCAACATACAAGCATTTACGCATGTTTGAACTTTGTGGAAGGATATTGCCTGATACAATCTTAATTGGAAGCATTGAGGTAATCCTTACGATAATTCAACTCTTTGTGTTTCATAAAGGTAAATTAGGGGCTATTCGTTTAATGAAATGATGCCGCACATATAATCTATTCATACAATATTATATCTTGTTGTAGATTGCAAACGTTTCAGTACTGCTGGTGGTGGTTGCATTACCATCAGATATAGACACTTTTCACTTTATGTGGTTATGCAATCAATTTGCTGCAGCAAGCGTCTGCAGCTGAAATTAAGCAAACTGATACGATCATGTTTCTGTAAACACGCCAGCACACGTTTTTACTTTTTTAATATTTCTTTGAAAGCACCACCTAGCAAATAAAAAGTTTGGGATATTTGGAAAACTTTGGAGCTTTTGAAAAAGTTCAGAAAAGTTTGGAGCTTTCTGACCTTTTTCTAACATGCACGATGTAAATCAGGGGTGCACAACCTTTTCGTTATTGCCAGCTGCATTACGTTTATTTTAAGGATTACGGCCGTCAGTGAGTTCAAGGTGTTTTTGTTTTTGCACTGCTTCTGTTCTGCTCCCACACACTGAGCCTAGCCTGCTTCCACACGTCAGATAGGCCGTCTTTCTACTAAGTGTCCCCATACAGTAGACAAACAGTTGTTATTAATGCACGGTCGTCGTAACTCATATTTTAAATTACATGTGCACAGCCGCATGCGGCCATACGGCCGCAGGCTGTGCACCAGTAGTATAACTTAATAAAATAAGTTAATTTACTGCCTATTACCAACATGTCAAAACTGACGCACGTTTTCTTTGTTAAGGAAATTTGAAGGCAAACAAAATAGAAGTAGCCGCAGTCTCTGCATCACACGTAATCCCGAAGTTAGGTTGCCAAGATACTGTAGCACGCTATTGCAACGGAGGCTAAGGAAAAACAAATGGTGTGTCCAGTCATTACCTAAAGCAGTCCCTGTCAAAATCGCATATAGTTGGGTTACCAGTAGTCAATTTCGTGAACTGATAATCACAGGGTTTAACCATTTTACATCCACAGACTGGTGAATAAATGAAAAGTGTTACGGCAAGTCCAAACCTGAGGAGCCCCGCTATGACTAAAGAACCACGTTGGCTTCACACATTTTCATTAGTTTGACCGTGTCATAACAACATTTTCATTAGTCTTGGCCGCGTCGTTTCAGCTACCCTTGTTATTGTAAATAATACTGCCGCTTGTTAACAATGACTACACACTGATGAGCGAAATTGTAGTGAAATTTGACGTACAACATCAACATGGTGCATAAATATCCGCAGAGCGCGGGATCGCAAAACCAGAAAGGAGTAAATCTACTGCCTAATGTACGCTTCTATCTATTCCCTAATACAATAAATTAGAAAAGAATTTGATTTCAAAGCACATATCACAACAATTTTCTTTCGAACGTTTAGTAATAAAGTCTTCTGTAACGTTGCTACTTTCTTCAGAAGTGACGTTGTTTTTCACTCATTCTGAGCTCGTGCTTTGTACAGGCCTGCATGGAAATATTCAGTAACTTTGTGAATGCACGACAGAAATTTTCCTCTCGTAATCTGCCAATCTTACACTCTTTTCTTTTCGAAGTCCCACTCTTGAACTTCCACAAATGTTTCATTCTGGTATTCGAACTAAGCTCTTCCTTGTCCTTTCAGTGATAGGGCTACTGCACTTTCAATATCATTAATATAATGTATCATGAACAGAGCGGCGAGCAGTGACAAGCCTCTTAACGTGCCAATTATTACCAGTATGTGCGAATTGTGCAGTGCCGTCGCTTGAGTACCGAGTTCCAAAATTTGTTTTACTTACATTTATAATTTTTATGACACAGTAATTCACAAAATCGCACAGCGGTGGGTCTCCAAAAACACAAGGTCCCCAACTGGAGATCTGTGGGCTCTTGCCACGGCTCTGGTAGCTACGTCACGATCGTAAGGGTTGTTTTTCAAACTTTCAACAAATTGCCGCTGATCAATTTGATAGACTGTGGAACCTCTTCAAATACAAAATGAAGTGAGCTCTGTTTAAAGCTTACTTGCCACAGGAAATAGTACTGACCATGAGTGGCCGCAGAAATTTTTCTAGGGGGAAAAACGTCGACATTTTATTTACCGTCAGCAACCTGAAAAGCGGGCTCTGTTTAAAGCTTACTTGCCATAAGAAATATTACTGACCGTGGGCGTCCTCAAAAAGTCCCCCTGCAGACGTTAATGTGATTGATGCACCTTTATCTCAAAATTTCGAAATCGATTCACAGCAACAACGTTATCATTGACAATCCGTTTTTCTGCAAACTTAACAATTTTATTTTCCGACACCAAAGGGATATGAATTTTATTTCAATAGCGGCTACTAGAAAGAATTGCTGCTCTTTGCCTCTGATTTCGTAATTCATTTGTAACATGTGTTTCCTTTCATCACACGTTAATTTTCGGTTACACATGACACAATGATGAATTACTGTACCAGTAGATGAATATACAGGTTTGCATTCCTTAGTGTATACAATGCATCATGTCGTGAATTCATAATTTTAAGAAAGCAATGCTATCACAGCAGTGATTCCCAACCAAGGAGACACTAAAGTTTGTGGCGTCCACAGCCATAAATATATTTTATTTGGTGAAACTACTCCATACCTCGCATCATATGAAAATTCTTTCTACTAAATCGAGACGTATCTATTTGCCTTTCTACAATGCATCATCAGTTACGAAGACTAGTGTAGGTGATATACCCAACTATACAAAAAGTTGAACCGAATTATTTTGCAATCGCCTTATTTTTCACAACTTAAATCATCCTATCATTGCTTGTACATAAGTCGCATCCCAATTTTCCTGCAATAGAATCGAACCTTGCTGCAAAAGTTTTATTTGTAACAAACATGTTAACTTCGTAATTCTTGTAAATGCTCATAAATCGGCGAAGCAAATCCACCAATGGAAAAGCCATAGTGAAGGAGGCAACTAAACCAAGCAGACGCTTGACTCTTTCAAGCTGAAGAATAACCTAAGTTATATTTGCATGCAATCTCTGACGCAACTCGGAACTATGATCCTGCTTAGTGCAAGAAAACTAGCGCTGCTTTATCACATCTACAACTGCTAGATGTTGTGACGCCGAATAGCAGGTTTCATTCATTTCTCATATCGCCCTGAAGGTTTCTCCACCACATTTCACGCGATCTCTCAACTGGCGGGCCTTCACGGAAGATTGAAAAATGGCAGTTTCACTGCAACACAAGCCGCTGCAGAGAAAAAAAATTGTCTGCTTGGAAGTGAAAGTGTTAAGGGCAGAATATCATTTCAGTTGGGTTTACACTTTCTCTGTCATGCTCAGCTACTTGCGGAACTGGGCAAATCACGATAGATACCAGTTACGACCCAGCATTCCTGCGCAACTGTGTTTATCATCCAACAGAGTGTAACCCCTTTCAAAATTGTAACCTTATCACGGCTTTAATCAACTCAAAACCGTGATAAAAATTATAAATACTTCGAGGGGTGTTCGACGAGGCAACCTGCTTAACATTTTTTTCGGTGTCCCAGCGCTTTAATTTGAAATTACAAGAAAGTGTGTAATGTTTGCGCCTATAAATTCAACTCTACCCTATTTTTTT
>JGI24021J15306_10004650_pt1 | contig 16042 bp, 17 predicted proteins | sample Ectturendosymbi1_FD_15306 | JGI IMG/M metagenome (IMG submission 15306) | reverse complement strand
CGTGGCGCAGAACAGACCGTTGACAATGTTATCCCCCAATATCCAATCCATCGACCTCCCCATGAACTGCACAGCCTGACAGTTCTGGACGATGAGACAACCGAATGGCTGCTCAAGACCTGTCCCGAGATCTAGTGCGGCCAAACAGTTGATTGCAACAACGCGCTTAAACGACGAAGTTACCAGTCAAACAAGTTAGAACTTTTTTGTTGACTGCTGAACCGAGGTTTGGCATCCCAAGACGTTCTACAATTAGAAAGTCCCTTATACCAGTGTTCCTCGACCTTTTTTGGCCCGTGGACCTTCTCACTGAAAAAATATCCGATGGACCCCTTTGTTATGCTGACACTTCATGAACAACTAATCCGACACTGGATCGAACACAGGGCAGAGAACTTAAGGGGCATGCTCAATATCAAGATTTTTCCAGCTTTCTGTGGACCACTGGACCACCGCTGGCCCATCTAAACCACGTTGACAATCATTGCCTTGTACCAACAGTTATTCAACAAACGAAAAGAAATTATGCGAAGTGAATTTGCAAGTTTGCCATCACATGATTATCTAACATTAGATTTTTGGGCACACTCAGATCGGACTTGTCTTGGCATGGAGTCAACAGAACTTTTTTCTTTTACAATTTTGATGACAGCAATTGGCGGCAGGCGAAGCCTGAATTGCACTTCTTGCCGGGACAGTTGAGGTGAACGCTCTTGCCCAAGGAGCGCTACGGAAATTCACTCAGTGGCCGTGGATCGAACACCCAACCTTTCAATTGAGAGGCGGACACTTTACCACTGAGCTAACTTTTAGAGGTTGCTGAAAACTATTGGGTATTTCCATACCCCAGAGGATTCCTGTTCCCGCGACCCTACTGAGAGTAAAAGCGAGTGAGAGAGACGCTTAAATTTAAAAAAGTGACAGAATCGTATAAAAAATCGTATAAATAAATCAAAAGCTGACCTATCGCATAAATTTTATCGTCAAGCACAGCAGCGCTATGTCCACTTCTTTCTTTTAACATCGGAGCAGCGGGAACCCATTGACGCTTCGCTTGATCGAACCGTTCAACTTCCTTTGTCCGACCTTTGTTCCAGCCACCGAAAACGTAAAGGGTTTCTGTATGAAAATAAAAAATACAAAACTATAATAAATACATAAAAAACGCTTTCCACAAGGCAAAAAGTAAGGGAAAACACTTGCAATTTGTAACTGGTTTGCGTGTAAACACAAGCGTGTGACAACCCCAGTGCTCTGGGATCCAAGCTACTATGGAAACTGCCAACCAAACAACTAAAGGACGAAAGAGAAGCAAATTCAGAGCATATTAAAACTAAGAAGTCTCGCAAAATAGTACGAGGAGGAAAACCACACAGTTGTTTTCGAAATAAAATCACTTAAACAGTTGTTTTCGAAATAAATCGCTTAAAACAGTTGTTTTCGAAATAAATCACCTAAAACAGTGTCTTTTCAAATAACTTATCGCTACAAAGGTCGCCAAGTCGAATCCATCGGCAAATAGGAAACCGATTTCTTGTAACACTAGGCATCCTCAATCCCGAAGCCTTACTCGATCTGTTCAGGCGTTGCTGTTGCTACCCAACACAACTGTGATGGCGACTGCTTGTTTCTAAACATAGTTTTCTCGTGATAGAAAAAAAATTGAAGGCTGCGGAACCGTCGTAACAGCGAAACTGATCCGGCTCCGGAGCTCTTTTTTAACAATATGGCTCCAGCTACGACTCTGCTTGTTTTTACACATTAATATTTTTAATTGCCTTGGTGTGCCTCACGTCGACCGTGAAATGATCGCAGTTCAATTTTTTTGAGAATGCGCTTCACATAAAATCATATTCCTCATATTTTTTCGTTCTATTGACACGCCCAGTTTTTCAGCCATTTCCCCAAGTAACTCTGTAAATTTCGGAGAAGATAACAGCGTAAGAGCTTTACCGTTGTCTACGAATAACTGAATCAGATGACCTCAAAGTTTTGGTTAGTCATTGACAGTGCGGTGTATCTTCCGCATAATGATCGCGGTGACGGGCAATGATTGGTCGTCGCATTTTTGCGCGGCTTGCTGGAATGCAGCTGAGCGCAACCGTACTCTTCTCCACGTGTTCACCGTAGAACGTGTTTGTCGGTCTGGTGTGCGCTGTTCCTTTAATCTACTAAGCTGCTCGTCCATAAGTCGACTGTTTTGTTTAAATCGTTGTTTCCTTTTCTTGCAGCATGCTGCGTTACTGTTACTAAGCTTGCTTAAAGTTATAGTAAATTAAAGCCTGAGTTCTAAAAGAAAATCTGTTGTTGCTACGGGCCAGAGCACATAGTAGTAACTTTTTTCTGATCCTGATTCTTGGACACGTTTGAAAATGTCACCATGGTGTCTTTCGAGGCGGCAAATTTAAACTGAACGTTGTTGCTGTCAGATGGCTCCACAACTATGTCCTTTTTCTTCAAGTTTACAAAGAAATTCACTTTTGGCTTTCTTAAATACCTGAACACTTCTGATTTCTTATCTTTTGAACACATAATAAGCAGTGATTAATGGTAAAATTAGGTACAATTTAACCAGCAAAGCTTAGTCTTAGCCTTTTGCAAAGTTGAAAATTAAAAATCAGTTAAAACTACTGTGAAATATCTCGTTAATGATTGAAAGTTCGAACTAATGTTTCAACAGTTTATTTTTTAATTGTTGAGTTTTGTATCTTTCCTTGGTTGTTGCACATACTGCTGCAATTAATTTAGTGCCGGATCTTTCATTAGTATTATAGTTGTGTGCAAGTTCACAAAACAAACAACTTTGCTGGGTTGCAAACTTGAGTTAGTTTTTAGTGTATGTGTTATAAATCTCGACTAGTATAATTTGATCGATAAAATTCCTTTAACATAGAATCGTCATACTACCCCTGATCTAAGGTATTTTGTCAATCTGTGCGACAAGGCGATGATGGACGACGACGTCATCACAAATAATTAATTAAAAAAGCTGCAGATGACGTCAGATCCGCAGCTGCTCTATTTGTCGCCAGATCTGCAGCTGGTTTAGCTGACGTCAGATCCGCAGCTGGTAGGTTTGCCAAACGCATCTTTTTGCAAAAATAAAACTAAAAAACATTTTTTTTCCAAACCCAGCGCAAAACCGTCGACCACAGCAAACATCGACACTCGGGCGTCCTACAATTACAAAACCACAGTTACGCCACTCACCGCCCAACGTCACCATCGCGTGGGAGTGCCTGGCACACTTCAAGGCGCTGTGTTGGGTCCAGCGTTGAGTTTCCGGATCAAAGGCCTCGCACGTGTTCATCAACGCGCGTCGCGGCGGCGAGGATCCGCCCGAAACTACGTAATTTCCTGTAGAAAATGGTAATTTTGGTTGGTAGTATGTCACCTTGAAGACCAGGCAGTCGAATCTACCCACAAGCTTTTTTTTCAAATAAAAAAAAACGATACCACTGAAAAGCGCAACCAGAGGTCACCAACATGGTGCCCGCGGACAAAAAGTCCATCGCAAGGAGCACTTGGGTCGTCCACGGACCACGTTCTGCGAAAATCGTTAACATTATCAGTATCTTCGCATACAGTAGATGAGTACATCCCTCATAATACTAACGCAATTGAAGTAAAACTGAGCAACTTTTTAAAATTAGAAGTGTGTTAAACTGGTAGCCCTTCCCATTAATTGGTACACAAGAAGTAGCTCTCAGTTTCAAAAACGTTGGTGATCCATGAGTGTGTGCAACTATATAGTTGTCTTGTAAATTCTGTGTCAAACCTTTTGCAGGTTTGGGTGCATTTCTATGCAAAAAAGTTGTACCAATGCTGCAGCAATTCTGAAATAAAAGAATACTTTTCCACATAAAAAATGAGCATCAGCGAAGTGCCATTGTGTGCTTGGTTTTAAAAAGCATTTTAGAAAATATTCAATAATGATCAATTACTCAAATCACTTTTTGCTGACACATTGACGTAAAGAAAAATCACTTACCTTCAAAAATCGCACAGGCTGCCAGCTTTCTGTTGCACTTCATGGGAGGTAAAGTCGACCACTGGTCGGGTTTAGACAAGTCTAACATTTCGACTTTGTTCAAGGCTGGTTGTCGACTGTTTTCGCCTCCGAACACAATCACTTTGTTGTCGTCTTTCACGGCCGCAGCGCTCCACCTCCATTCTAGCAGATCCTGAATGCAAACCGGTCAATGCTAAACTTCACATTTTCTTGTAAATTCATTGCGAACAACTGAACTCTATACCAATTGCATTCTGTTCATGGTGTTTTTCAAGCGAATTGCAGTGCCATGTGAATGGTCGCTGGTTTAAAGTCGAGACACGCACCCAGTGGCAACTCCGGCACTCGGACTCCTCAGGCTCAGCCCGTGCCTTCGATTACGATTTACATTTGTAGAACGCGAACGAACTTGCTTTGTATATTTGTGCTACTACCCGCTTCACTGAGCAAGGTTGTTATTTCGGGCTTTTTCATTGGGCCTTGTCACTGTTCTAATATTTCCATTCCATGTCTGGCCTTTCGCGGTCATGTTGTAGGTGATCTGAATGAAAAATATCGTTCGAAACAAGCGTTTTCTCGACTTCGTTAGATCGCGCTTTACTCGGGCTCATCCGTTAGAGCCTGAGCTGCCCTCTGCAATTTGCTATTTTTTAAAACATAATTCATACCAGATTGAATGTTTTTTGAAACCATGTAATTTCATAAACATTACATTTTAATTCCAATCTGTGCACAGTTCCCATTCCAGGATAATTTCAAACCAACGAGAAATCGTCCAGTAACTCGGGCTATTGTGAATGACCCCAGTACGCAGTGGACCATCATCGCTCTGTGACTTGTGTTATGTAACAATGAACGATTTCTCATGAGAACTTCTCATTCATTGTTACGAAACTAACGTCACAGAGCAATGATAGTGCCAGCCAGAATGAGAGCAAATGGAAATTCAGTGACGCAAGCCTCAACCGGTTACATTAAGTCAGCATAATCACGACTCGCAGATCAGTTTGCTTTGCAAAGATTGTATGCGAAGCATGTGATGAGGCCGCGTGGCGCTGTTGTCCTGGAGTCGCCCCTGCACGTACCAGCCTAATTGCAAGACTGGTAAAATGTATACACCGTGAGTGAAGACTTCAACGTGACCTTCGTACAGAATGACGCAAAAGTGCAACTTTCCAAAACACAGAAAGCGCAAGCCGGCGACATCTAAAGTTACTAGTTGTCCTCCACGATCACAGCAAGCTGTGAAAAGCTGGTCCAGCGCACTCATCAGGTGAAGTGGAACACTTGTATCGAACAGCGACCTGTCAGCTGTCGCCCACTCACGGGCCGATTACTTGAGCTCAACAGTTTCTTGCGCGGAAGAAAACAGAAACTTACTGGCAGTTTAATTCGTAGATTGGTGCGGGCATCGACTTTCCAGCAGGATGCAGGAGAATCTAGACCGCCGATCGTAATGTAATTCAGCTGTTTGTGATTTTCACATGCTTTTGCTGAAACTTAAAAAGGGATATTCAACTTTACCTTAAACATTACTGTTGAAAACAGGGGTTCCCAAGCTTTCTCTAACCATGTACCCCTTCATCGTATGGACAAGATGAGCATGTACCCCTAAAATTTCTTATGACAAAAAGGCTGATAAAAATAACAAAAATCCACTGAATTTTTAATTAAGAATTAAGATTTTTACAACTATAAAGGTAGACCCCGTTTTCCCGTTTTATGTCTCAAAGTTAATTGTCGCGGCTGTACAATAAATGCACCCCTGCCGACAGGCAGATGTACCCCTAGGGGTACACGTTCCCCAGGTTGGGGCCTAGGGGCAGAGGTGTAACGAGGGGGGCACGATTCCTCGGGCGCCGAAGTCCTGACAATGTCGCAAGTATTTTCTTCAACAGCAGATTTGCTTCCGAAAGACCTCAGGTTCAAACATGGGGGACGCCAAACTTGCTTCTTGCCCCGGGCGCCATTTAACCTCGTTACGCCCCTGCCTAGGGGGTTCCCCAAGTTGGGGGCCCTGACTTAAAGAAGAACCCCTGACTTAAACACGTTCCCCAGGTTGGGAACTCCTGACTTGAAGGATTCCCACGCGAGCATCATTTAATAGAGCAAATGTCATGTCTTCAAATTTTTTTTGTATGACTGGTATAACGCTATAGTAAATCCGAGCGCAAATGAGACTTTCACCTGCAGTTTCATTCTGAAATATGTACCTCGCTACGTTAGTACAAGTAAAATGTGCATTTAGAACAGCAGGTAAGGTTTGCACAGTGCAGATAGCAAAAGAGGAGGAAAAGCGCGTAGCACAGCCAGGAAAGCTTGCAAATATTTGCAAAACAACATAAATCAATGTTAATTCAGGTAACCACGCTATTCTATCAACCTGCAGCCTCCCTTTTCTCCAACTCTTCCCGGAGCTTGGCTTCATAGTCCGGATGCAGCAGATGAAGACCGTCCTGAAATGAAAACGTGACTTCCGCATTTTCGCAATACTAGTGGAACGTCACTTCCGCATTTTCGCAATTGTATTACCAATCCTGAAGTGTCCTTATTACAAATCTTGAAGTGCAAAAATCCTTATTACCAATCCTGAAGTGCAAATTGCGACTGATCCATCAGCAAAGTACGTCTTGTTGGGAAATTCATGTAAAATCCGTCCTTTGCTTTGGCATGAACTCTAAGGCGTTTTTCAAAACATGCAAACTTTTTGCAAGCTTAACATAAGTTGAATTAGGAAATGAATGTTTTCTATCTTGAACCTTAATTCAAAATACTTTTGGTTTCTTTTCTTTCAAAAATGCTCGGAAACGAAGACCTAAATTATTTCCTATAACGTGATGGTCAGTTTTGTGTTTTGTCTTTGTACGTCGTACTGTTCATTGTTCCTTGTTATTGGCAAGTTGCATGTTTTATGTGGTTAAACACAGTGCCCCGAGGAAGTCTACTTTAATAGGTGGGCAAAACATCGGCAAATACTAAAATAATCACCAGAAGATCGAATTTATCTGATTCATTGGTTTAAATTATGTTCAACCAAAAAATTATGTTCAACCAAAACTGCAACTGTTCGTCAAAAACAATATCGGTCCCTGAACCCAACATGCAGCAAACACGTGTATCGCAGGATATACATGCACTGGCTACATCATACATGCACTGGCTACATCATACATGCACTGGCTACATCACGGCCAAAGCCGTGGCATCGATCATCAAAGCACATTGCTAGTTAATCAATCGCCGGCCGCTCGCCTTAATCGCTGCGCGGGTTCTGAGCAATTCTGCTATTATCAGTCATCAATGCCGTTATTATTAGTCATAATAGAAGAACGATCTGATTCGCGGGACAGTGAAGAGAAATTTTTGAACAGTTGCACATATTTCGCGATCTCGGATGTTTTGCTGAATCGCTGCTGCTGACGCATTCGTTGTTAATTCAAAGCAGTTTTGAATAAGTACATTAAGGCTTTTTGGCCTTGAACAACAGCAAAATGCGCTAAAAAGATTAAACCGTCAGTTTGAAAAATTTTAAGTTCTGTAAAACCTTTAAATATGAATGACAACTATCTCAATATGCAATCCTTAAATTTTCGGTATTTAACATTTAAAATATATTTCAAAACATGAAAAATATCACTTATCATACTGCACAAATTGTTGAAGCTTTTGCTTACAAAAAAGCTTTGTGTAGAATATTTATTAATATCATACAATACATTTCCCCTTAAGCGCACGACACCAATCAACGGTAAGTGAGCGTTAAAAAGAGAAAGTCATAAAACCACTTTTGAGTCGAGCTCCTCTTCCAAAAAATCGTCTGACAGCTTCTCTTCCAAAAAATCGTCCGACAACTCATCAAGATGAACCAAGTCAAAAAGCTCGGAAAAATGATCTTTCCGTGCTTCCAAATCGTGCTTTATCCAATTTTCACAGCATAACAATAGGCTGTCGTGGCTAACCTGCAGGACAAAGGCCCAGCTCTTGAGTCATGTTGTGTTATTTTATTGCGGTACAATTAATGCCTTCAGCCCAAGCAAATAGCACATTCAAGTTAAAGGCCGACCTATATATACGGCACACGTAGTTTAACCATTTCGCTAAAATCTTTAGGATGTAGTTTCATGTAAACCAGAACAGAAGATACTTGCTATCATGCAAAAAGAAGCTAAGAATTCAAGACGATTTTATATAAGCCGCAAGTCCAAGTTTAGATTATGCAAGTTTGACTTTGAAATCAACTCGCAAAAAACAAATTATAAATTATAACTTGGATAAATGCGGAAAATTTTCAGAAACGGAAGGTGTAGCTTCCTGACACTTAAATTCAGGCACACGTCAAGAAAACCACAAAGTTCGGATAATGCACGTTACAACTTTATTCCAACAAGCCACAAAACGCGAAAAACGAAAATTATGGGAAGCAGTCTTGTGCTGCGAGGACCTTGTATCCTTTCCAGAAACAGCCTTACGCTAATCGTAGAGACGATTGTTGCGTCACACACGGGCATGGGCGATTGTTGCGTCACACACGGGCATCTAGTTGGACGTAACGCTAAAGGCTCCGCACCAGAAATACTTTTCGCTGCTGGTGATGACGGTGATTATATTTTTGTTGCGTCTGAAAGCTTACGAATTTTTTTCTAGATAACAGTCAGTGCATTTAATGAGAACACAGCAGCGTGGAAGTGCATAAAAATCTGTGGATTGCGAGATATGAAAAGAGCAGATTTTATCCGGTATTGGGGAAGATCCGGATTAAAAACTCCGGATACACCGAAGATTTTTATAAAGTAAACGTTAGAAATCATTCGTACCGCAAGTTTTATCCGGTTTTAGCGAAGATCTGGATTAACCGAATTCGAATTAACCGAGGTTTACTGTAGTTAACAACACATATTAATAATTGTTATGTAATCGATTTATTTACTAAACTTTTAATCTGCAGTTTATTTCCTAAAAACCACTTAACCACGAATGTTTGACTGTTTGTGAGACATCGCCTGGCTACTGCGCTGATGAATTATCTGCAGACACTGGTTTTGATGTTTACACTATTCCACGCTGAAACGACAACATTACCCCGCAATCGATCAGATGAATGCATGTCTCGGATGTTTTTTTAGTTGAAAACACAGAAACGTCATCCTTGACTCATTACCTACCTCAGTTTGATTTTCCTTCATGATCGCAAAAACATCAGAGAATTCTAGTTGTTTCAGATCTTCTTCTTCAACAAGGTAATCAAAACACTCGCAGATTACCTTGTTGCAATTTTCTAGTACTTCAGAGAGATCATACAACTTAGCGTACGCTCGGAAAACGAAACAGTTGTCTTCATTTACAAGTTGAAGCATAGTGATGATACAATCGCTCTTCAGACCTGAAAACACATCGAACGGAAAAATTGAAGCATTTAAGGGTATGCTGTTTTCTATTAGCACTGAAATTGAGGTGCAAAAATTTCGTTATTTACACACATTCATATGGGCGTCACGAACGATTTTTTCCAGGGGTCTATGTTGGATTTTTCCAGGTTCTGGCAAAAAAACATTTTTCAACGGGGGCAACAGTGGTGAAATTTTATTTTACCACTTGACTGGAAACAAGGAAAAACACATTTTTCTACTAAAACGTTAATATAAAAACACCAAATTTCAAAATCCAAGGGAGATATCTCCCTTGCACTCTCTTCCTAACGCCCATGCACAGAAGTACTTTCACTTGCCAAAGCACACAGATTGCACTTCACTAGACCTTTAAGTATCTGCACACGAACTGCTGTCATGCAATTCTAGCCCACGTGAAGATGAGTTTCGCAAACCTAGACAAGAAAAAGCTATTTTCACATTCTTATCAGCAATAGGTAGTTGTCTTGCATGAACATCTGTCCGCTTACTGACAAAGCATCAGTCGGATTTGCCAAGTACGCATGAAGATCTTAATTTGTTTGACAGCAAAATATCAAAAGCTCTGCGTGCTGGCCATACAAGCTTGCAATGCTTAGTTTTTCCGCACCTGTACGGCACCCACCCATGGCGAGCACGATCACACCAAAGTCAGAAACATTGCCCCAAAGCAGTGTTTCTCAAACTTTTTTATTCCATCGCCTCCTTTTCAATCTCGACACGCCGTTTTCGCCCCCCAAGCTTGATCAAGCAAACACAGGGTGGTAGATTTGAATAATTTTCTTCAACGATAGTATTGAATAGCTGAACCAAAACATTAAAGAGCTGAACTAAGTTTTACGCTAATATTACGTTCGGAATTTTTGTGAGAATACCGCGCAATCCAGGGCTATGGAGCCGGGCAGTTTTCCCGGAGCCGGAATTCAAATTAAATATCAGGTAGCCGAAGCTCAGTTTAAAAGTTAGGACCGGAGCTGGAGCTGTGGCCATTTGAGAAGAAGCTCCGGCTCCGGGCTCCTTCCTAGATACTAACGGTTTTGCCAAAATAGACTTACGCGTGTTCTTTAAAGCACACTATACGCGATTGTTACGAGTTACGACACCAGACTGCAACAATGGATCTGCAAGTCTTTGATGTTTCTTTGGTTTAATATAATCGCTAAGGCTGTGACATCGTAGCTGGCAGGCGTGGTGTTACTTGTTGAACAATGGTTCTCTAACACTATTCTATGAGCCGCATACAGCTCCCAAGCATCCATTGTGCGGCTCTTAGCAATCTTTCTGTAACATATTCTATTTGAATAAGAGCTGATGACGCCTACTACGTAGGCGAAATATATACTCTGTAAGGGCTTGGTGTCTGATTCTTTGCTAGGAAAGGATTCCTTTCGTTAGGCAGTGTCTTTTGGAAACACCTCTAATGTTTTGCGTAGCAGACTTGTTAGTGCAACAAAACAAAACGTGTCAATTGACTTGGGGGAAAAAATTTTAGTGCGGCCCTCTAACAAAATTGCAGGTCCGGATTTGGCTCCCTTCAGTGAAATGGTTGTGAACCACTGTTGTAAAAGTAAAAAAAAGTAACTACCACAGCACCTTACTTTCTTGTCAGAGTGATCAAACCGGATCTGTACTAGTATAACGATCTAAAAAGAACTGAGCTAAAATGAATAGATATATAATAAAATGTCCAAAGCTTTTGTAGCTGTGTAGTCATGCTGTTAGCAGGGAGTATGATTAACATATGACACCATTGCAGATTTAAGCGCAAAATGCACGGCAAGCCATTGTAAAGTAGGAATTTTCATAAGAAACCATTAGGCTTACTAGTAAGGTTTCCCAGATTTCTGGCAAAGTTCACAGCGAAACATACGTTTGCAAGCAGTAGCGTAACATGACAGTTATAAATAATTGGTAGCAAACTAGCATTGCTTTGCAGAGCAGTACATTATCAGGAGGGCATACAAATCAATGAATACAAATGCGGACTTCGCTTGATGTTTTCATCTGTAGAAAAAATATGTTTTCAGCACGGTAACCTACAGTCTTATTTTCTCCTAAGCTTTGCGTGTTAAATTGTGCTTTTTTTGCGATTCATCACTGCTTACTATGAGTGCAAAATATAGGACATCAGAAGTTTTCAGCTGTTTTTGAAAAGTCAAATGTGAATTTCTTGTCATACTATTTCTTTGCACAAAGGGCTTTTGAACACATCTTCGCATTTGTGTTAATGCAAATGTGTGCGTGTTTGAAAGAACGCATGAGAGTCGACTATGTGTTTTGCGCTCTTTGCATGGTTTGCCTGGGCAGCGCTGATAACTGGAATTGCCAAGGCTGCAACAGGCAAAGCATGCAGCGAGTGGAAAACACTTGGTCAATTGGGACTGGTCTGTTTTTAAATGCTCGGACACAAATGCAGTTTTCCAAACAGCCATTTTCTTGATTCTGGCCTCAAGAAATAACAAAAGGTCCTCAGGCATTGACGGCAAAACCAGCGACTACTGCCTTTCCTTCAACTTGAGGAACACCAAGACAATAAAATATCAATGTGTGAAGACGAACAGAAGCCGGAGCTGGAGTCGGAGCCGTGAAAGAAGAGAGCTCGGAGCCAGAGCCACACTCATGGAAACCAACAGCTCCGGAGGCGGAGCCGGGGCTGTGTTACTTTTACAACGGTTCCGCAGCTCTGAATAATGCACATTGTAACCGGGCACATAGACGATCCAGAGTAAAAATTTGACAGATAAATTGCTGTAGCAACAACCTCCAACGATTATCATAGTAAAACAAAATTTGCAAGAAACTAACAAGTCACAATATTAAGCTACTGAAGTTAACTCAGTGATCGATTAGTAGTTGAGCATTTTAACCCCCTTTATGTTGCTTCTCCCCCCTATCTCCCCCTTTGTTTTTTCGCCCCCTTGCCATGTAAAATCGACCCTAAGGGGGCGATTCCGCCTACTTTGAGAAACACTGCCCTAAACAATAATACCTGGAGACACAAATTCATTTACAGTAACTTCAAACACAGTGTCAATTGTTAATAAAATGCGAGGCGGCTTGCTCCCCATACTCCCCCATACCCAACCATATCATGAAACAACTGTCTGTTTTACATCATCTGCAATAGCAAGAAAGACACCTCAGAGATGCACAGCTTTAAAAACACGTTACCATCCAGTTGGACATAGTTAGCAGCTTCTATTGTTTCACAAACGTTATCTTCAGTTATTTCCACTTCGCCGCTGTACACATAATCAAGTATTTGATCCAACCGTTCAGCCTTGAGGCCGCTAACCTTGACAACATTTCCTTGCTGTTCAGAGATCTGAAAGGCAATAGACCAAATGCATTTAGCTCAAGTAGGACATCTTTCCTAATTATTATCGGTTCACCACAGTTTGCATTGCTGCATATATGTGGTGTCTCTTTGTGAATATACAAAACATTTTCCAAATTGCGAAGTTGTGATATGTAGATGAAGTTGTTGTTCAACGACTTCATCTTCATATCATTCAAAGCAATACAATGCACACCAAACTGACAGAACCAGCACGAAGTATCCACCTCATTGCAAAACATCTTTTCGAAGTACTGTGACATTGCCCCGACAACGCACTTGTGAACAGGAAATGACCTCCCATCAGACTCAAGAACACCATCAGTAAAGGCCTTTTTTTCCTTTCGATCTCTGCAACATAAGTGCATTTTAGATTCACGCCGGACATAGTTTTTGTGAACAACTTTCAGAGGAGACCACTATGAGTTTAAGACAGGGAAATTTAACATAAATATATCACTGCATAACGCAAATTTTAAAGACAGAAAGTTATGTCAAAAATTTGATTATCTCCTGGTATATATGCACTTTCACAATTTAGGCTGAACCGTGGCTACTGAAAGCAGCTTATTTCTTGCCATTATTCATAAAAATACTATCAAGCTTTAGAAATTAATATTCACAGCACAACATCCCAAAGCAAAAAGAGCTTCGCAAAAGTACAGTATAATGTAGCATGAAGACATCACCACTGCATGCACTGCATGCCGTACAAAGCAATACCACAAAAATCACTTTATTCCACATCAGACATTTTAAGGGATATACGCATGTAAAAGTTATTTGCTTGATAAAACAAATTGGCTGTGAACAGTTGCTGTAGTTTGGTAATGTGTAGTAATGTGTACAGGTGCAAGGTCCATTAGGACCGCCTGAAAAGCAACTTTCTTTGGCACGTTTCTATAGTGGATTGATATCACTGCTGTGATTTTCAAGTTGCTTTGGCTCTTTTGGGGTGCCTTGCTTGAGAGGTTCTGTTATCACATGCACTTCATTGAAAGATCTCCACATCTTTTTGAGAAATGAACCGTCATTGGCCAGATAATCAGAAAATCTGCTGACCATTAGATTTTCATCATACACATGTGACTGTATTACCCATCATGGTTAGCTTCATGGCAAGTGACATCTTGGTGATGGAAGAGAACAGTAGCTGCTAGTGGGTTTTGTGTTTTTGCTGCTGTCAAACGTTTGTTTGCTGTGTGCACTACCCGAGGAGCCCATGACATTACAAACATCGCGTTTGTAGTGTGATCACCCAAGTTCTCAGTAATAAACAGACTTCTATTCGTAAGAGGAGTCATTGGTGATCAATGATGTTAGTTTGGAAAGCCAGCTGAGGTACGGAGTTAAGAAACATACGTATCTGGTTGCAAGCATCAAAAGTAAGCAAATGCTGAAACTGCATAAAACATGAACACTGAGATTGACATTGCAATTTGTACGATGAACAGACCCATGCACAAACAACTTACTTGTTCAGCAGCTCTAAAAGCTTAAGAGCATGTGCTTCTTTTTTCCGTTGATTGCTGATTCTTGGAACATCATCATCGTATGAATAGCTATCAGTATCGGCCGAATCAAGGAAGTCATCTCCATAATCATAATAATCAAGAAGTGGGTCATCCCAAGCGTTCCATTTCCAGAACTTATACTGGTCAGCAGACATTTTAACTTTAAATTGGAACAGAAATTTAAGGAAAAAGCTGAATGCAAATATAATTATTATCCACAGCAAGTTTCCTACCATTTATGATGCAAAAGTTTGTGGAAAGCGAATAACTTCTCTGCTTACTCTAAAAGTCATTTGGGGCAAAAATATAAAAATGCGCTAAGTTCAATATGGATAATGGTCTGTGCTTTGAAAAATATAGTTTTATGTTTTCTAGTAAGACTGGTGCGCAATGTACGTTTTGGGAAAATTTTGGGTTACCTCTGCACATTACTAACAAAAATTTATACAGAGTAGTATTGCTTTTTTTCACCTTAACATTTTCAGTACTGGTCGACAGATAATATGCTTGAGGGGAAAACCAGCCACGATTACCAGGCGATGTATATATACGTTACTAACAAAAATCTTCATTTTCTGGTCCTGGGAGCCAAACCATTGAGCCATTATTTTGGCTCAAAGTTTTTTTGAAAACTAGGCAATCATCCAAGTCTTTAGAGCCCTTGATCGACTTTCTAGATTATCTGGAACCAAAATTAGGGCTCAAAAACCAAAAATTGGATGAATATTAAAATCCCACACAAGGTAATCTTGGTGATGTTTGGCTAAAGGCCTTAACTCGCCAGCTGATTGAGCTAGAGGGATGTTCAAGCCCTCTAAAGACTCGGAAAGTCTTGTAGTTTACAACTAAAATATATTTTAAGTTTTGGGTTTGGGTTTTTGGTTGTTCATGTGATGATTGGGGTAGGTTATACGTTTTTTCTGATGACATCATCGGTTGATCCAACGAGCCAATTTTGTGGCTCAAAGTTTTATTGGATTCCAGGCTATAATACGAGTTTTATAGCCCTTTGATTGACTTTTTTAGCATTTCTGGGTCCAAAGTTATGGCCAAAAAATTCCAAAAATTTCTGGAATTCACTATGGGATTAGCGGGGATTTCCACAATTAATTTGCAGCATTTTGGCCATAATTTCAGCACCAGAAATGCTAGAAAGTCCATTAAACCCTTTCAACCAAAATGGCCAAGGTTACCTTTTGTGGGATTTGAATCTTCACCAAATTTTTGGTTTTTGAGCTTGTGGCAATTATTGGCACAGCTGTTTCTCTTAATTGCCCGCGTTCGCGATTACGTCATTGCATTCTTGTTGTGTTCACCAGGGATGTGGAAGCGGAAGCTGGAAGCGGTCCTTTTTCTGCGGAAGCGCGAAAATCCTACCGTTTCTGCTTCCACATAGGTTATTTGACTTGGAGAGTAACTTGGCGAAAAAGTTTTGTCCATTTCCCAATGTGGATTTAAGTGGTGAAGTTCCACTATACGTCTGAATGAACGTGCGATATCAGTAGCACGAGAGAACAAGATAAAGCATAACTAGCATCCATGGCATTCTTCATAGAAGGCCAAGTCATCGTGTAACTTACCGATTTTATCGAAGGCTGACTATTCAAACCTAGCTGCTGTCCATTACAATGGTAACAGTTTGAAAGCACAGCAATCTCCCGGTTATGTTCGCCACTTGAATCTGAGCTGTTTGTGCGAACTTATGTGGTAGGTGCGAACTTAGCAGTTGTGCTTTTAACTGCCATAGCAAACAGATGTTGATCATTAGGGCTAA
>JGI24021J15306_10004646_pt1 | contig 16046 bp, 12 predicted proteins | sample Ectturendosymbi1_FD_15306 | JGI IMG/M metagenome (IMG submission 15306) | reverse complement strand
CCAGAGCGTGTATCCCTGAAGACTTTGGTGCTTCGTACCCCCTGCTTTGGCTCCTCGTACCCCCAAGTGGTACGTGTACCCCGGTTAAGAACCACTGATTTAAACGAAGTTTTTTTTTTCTGCCGGCACATATCTATCTGTGCTCGTGTTCTTTCATCTAACACTGTGTTCCTTGTTAGCGCCATGTTTGCAAGAGTTGTACTTCGTTGTGTGTGGGGGTGGCAAGACATCAAACCAGGGGTTTCCAAACACTTGTCCGAGGGCCACATAAACTATTACATAACAGTTCGAGGACCAGACATCTTGCGTTATGTGACTGTTTCGGGAAAAGTTACATTGTACCAAAGCAACATTTTTTGCAAATATATTATTTTTCCTTTGTTGACAACATGGCTTCGCGGGCCGGATGAAATAATTTCGCGGGCCGAAATTCGGCCCGCAAGCCGTATTTGGCCCGCGGGCAGCAGTTTGGAGACCCCTCCGTTAAACAATTAACTAATTGAAAACTTTCACCTAAAACAACTGCCAGAAAGACTTTTTTCAAACACTGGACTTCTCATTGTTAATCAAGAAAAAAGCCAGCAAATATTTTCAACTCGTTCTTATACACACCCAGATTTTGCTAATAAACCAAGCAAATCAAGATTTATTGGGGCTCATGTCGCTCAAATGACTTACATTCCAGCGTCACGCCTTCCATAAAAGGCTCTTTTGACTTCAATCATGTGACCAGCCGGGCAAGAGATTTGACCAGTGCTTCCTTCGCACACAGCTTTGTTGCGCACAGGTTTGGATGCTAAAAAACAACAGTAAGTAGTTGTTAAGTTTTATAATAAATAATTGTTAGAGTTACATAATGCTGCAATCTCCTTCAACCGAAAAGCAACCGATCAAACTAATCGTTAAAACCAAAACCTGCAGGACTTATATATAATCCTTGAATAGAGCCGCAATGTTTGCAAAGTGAACTTTTCTTTCAAACGTCATCAAAAATGAAAATAATCATCGAAACGTTATTGCTATGGGCTTTCGAAACGTTTTGTTTTTATTTGGTTTTCAATCGGAAACGAAGCAACGTTAATTGTGATGCAAGCAAACCAAAAGACTTTGTGACACAGAAAGTCAATGTGGCATAACAAAAACAATGAAAGCAAACCTAAGACTGCTGGTCATGTCGAAAACTCTGAGAATAAAGGTAGATATGAACATGGTTCGAAAGTTTGCTTACGGCATTTTTTACGTTGCATTAACTGTTCTACATGACAGAGCCGTTTCGTTTTGAACTGTTTGCATTTCTTGGCAAAGCTTTACTTATCGTTTAATAAATCTGTTCGTCTTGTGTTTTCCCAACGTTTGGAAAATGCTTCAATTCACAGTATTTCAAAATCATGACAAGTTTTGAGTAATAAGTAGCAAGGAAAAATGAATTTGCCAAAAAAATGTTAAGGAAAGCATATAAGCAAAACACCGTGACAACCCAAAACGGACGAACTTACTACATTCATAATCCAATTCAATGTACTTCACTGTTCCTCTACAAGGATCTCCGAAAACGGAATTTTTCGGTTCGAGAGTACAGGAACCTTTACCCTGGCATTTGTCTCGAATGATTCCTGGTGAATTGCCTGCATAGCACTGCGTGTCTGGGCCGTGACCGCAACTGAAAAGATTGTACGAGTGGTGTAAGATCTCATAGATCAGAACAACCATGCAGGGAAACTAAATTATACTTACGTTGACCCGTCAAGCCTTCCATAGTAGGCTTTGAAGATGTTAATATATTGTCCACTCGGGCATTCCAATCGCTTGTCTGCCTGGTGTTCGCATGCAACCAGTCTCGTACCCTGAACCGTGCTCTCTGACAAACAATGACAAGCCTGAATTAAGCAATTTGACGTCATTATAAAGAACTCGCGCACACCAGCACAAGGAAAGTCAGGAGCAGTGAGGTTCATCAACCCTTGAGCATCTGCATGTGTAGCAAATATTGACTCTCTGGTTTTAAAATTGCAGTGCATCATTTTATGAATTACTGAATATGTTTTCATTGAAAAGTAACAAAAAACACATTTCTTGGAAACTCTGTCGCTACTTTTCGTGGTGTATAGTTCTGACGCTGTGCAATTGAAAAGAATGAAATCTTTATTGAGGTTTGATCATTCGCCAAAAATCTTTGTTTCCCAAAAAGGTAATGTGTTTGGCCACGGCCCGAATATCCTACAACGACACAAACCAACCCGGTCTGTAAATACTACAAGAAACCTTAATAAAATTGCTACAAACAGTTTTGTGCCAAAACTCTTTCTACCAAAATGACGCTCATCATGAAAATAAAAAATCGATTAAGACGTATCTGCAATTAAATTTTTTTCAATTGAAATCAGGGTTTTTTAAAGCGTTTTAGGGTCCCGATTTGGGTCCCTGGAATTTCAAATCGGGTCCCTAGAATCAGAGAAAATTATCATCGGGTCCCTAAAATCAGAGAAAATCGGGTCCCTAGAATCAGAGAAAATTATCATCAGGTCCCTACAGATCCATACAGGTTACCTTACATTTTCCTTAAAAAACCCTGATTGAAATTGAAACCAAAAAAGGATTCAATAATGTTTGACCGAGATGATTTCACATTTGAACAAAATGCTGAAGCACGTTTGCCTTTTCAAACGAAAGAAAAAGTTTGAGTTTTACCAACTGTTCATTTCATATACACCTCGAACACAGAATAACAATTACGCGTTAGTCATAGTCTTATCTGCCTGTGATTTAAAATCTAAACATTACAAGCTTTTGTCTTAACATGTACAGAACGCTGTTTCTCGATTCCAAAGTCATGTGTTTTCCTTATAAAAATTCCTTCGAAACAAAAAATTTGGAGAATTTTAAGAATTTCATTACTTTCGTTTGCTCTTATAATTCTTTTACAATTTGTGCTCTAACTCGTTTGTGCACAAGTTTTGGAATTCAATTTACAAGGTTGTTGCAAAGGTAGTTGTGCTCATTTTAGCTTCATAATTTTTAAATTTATGAAATCTATTTGCAGTCCGCAACAACGTCTGCCCTGACAAACATCGTGTAAAAGGAATCAGGAATCGCAGACTTACTGCAATCGTATTTCAGGTCGATGTACTTGACGGTACCGACACAAGGATCTCCAAACACCGAGTTGCTTGCATGCAGCTCGCACTGGCTTTTTCCGTGGCAAAGATTTCTGATGGTGCTCAAAGAGCCACCGGCGGCGCAGTTGGTTTCCTTGTAGTATCCGCATCTAACAAAGCAGCCAGAATTTCAAGGAAATGAAAACGTTTTCGTTATACTCGCTTTTTACTCCCTTTCGGAGAATTGCGTCACGAGTGATGAGCGGCGCCTATCTCCGCTTACTCTGCGCCGTGGGATCCAACGTGCTATGGTGCCTACCTGCGCGACAGCACTGAAATTGTAGAGGTTTTCTAAACAATCGCGACTAGAAAAAAAAAGTGAAAAAGAATAAAACCAAAGATTTTGATGAAATCATATGGACATTTCAAAAAACAACTGTTTTTACCTAATCATATGGACATTTCAAAAACAACTGTTTTTACCTAATCATATGGACATTTCAAAAAACAACTGTTTTTACCTAATGAACTTTGAAACTCTTCTGGAGATTCGGAGACACATGCGCTCACCAAGCAGCATCACCTGCAGGCCCGTAGCCAGATTTCAAAGTTTGGAGAGGCAAAATACATTTTTAGGGGGGCACGATTTTTGTTTTTATCATATTTTGAAAACAAATTTTTCTGGGAGCAAGAAAATGTGGGGGGGCACTAANGAAATTTGGGGGCACTGCCCCCGAATGCCCCGCGGTGGCTACGGGCCTGATCATCTGAGCATTTTGGCAATGTGGAGCACCACCACATAGCTTGGTTTCCGCTAGTGGTTGCATACACTAGAAACGGTTTTGATTCATGTGCAGAGATGGGCTGTGAATTGACTTTGTTGATGTAGTTTCGGCATGTGCAACGAGCTGTATTAAACACTCACCGGGCTGCATGCGATGCGCGGGCTTTATTTTACCTTGTTCTAGTTAATCCTCCAGACATTTAACGTCATATTTTGACACTGATAATTTTGAAAGTTAGACCCAGCCAACGCTAGAGGCGTTGATGCAGTGCAGAAGTTATTTAAAAAAATAAAGGACATTGTTGGCTGGATGTGTTGTACAACTTTTGGGTGTACCCTGTGGTAGCATTTGCACCTGGCTAAACTGTTTTCTTTAATATGGCATTACTAACCAAAATATTTGAACTGCAGTTTACTTACGTGGCAGAGTTTTTTCGTCCATAGTAAGCTTCAATCACGTTGATGGAAGTACCACTCGGGCAACTTGCTGTTACTTTCGCAGCGTGTTCGCATGCAACTACCCGTCTTGGCGACGATTCTGCAGATTCTGCGGAAATGGTTCAGTGATGGCATTGGATATTCGAGTGCAAACAAGTTAATTGCCAAGTTGAAATGTTAGAAATTAAAGCTTCTTCAGCAACACCTGCTTCTCTGTGGAACGTTGCATGTCGCTTATGACAGGCTACAAATCTACGAATAAATTGTTCGAGCTCAGCCATGCTTCATAAGTTAATGAACAAGACTTGATATTTTCAAAATCAGTTATGTTTGAATAAATATTTTCAAAATCAGTTATGTTTGAATAATGATCTCCAACCTTTTTCTTGGAAAACATCTAAAAATATTTTTTCACAAAGAACTTTTACCTTGATAGAAAAAAGAGCTTTTAGAGAGAAGCGCAGCTTTGTTGAAACTGCATAAGATTTATCAAATATTCTAAATTCATTTTGATTTCAAATAAAAATTATAGTGAAAATTGTGCCGAATTTGCATAGCGATGCAAGAAATTTCGGATTCACACGTTTGCTCTTCCGGAAGTAAAAAACTAAGTGGAAATATGGGTGAATCAATCAATTGGTTAATCACCTAATCGCCTTGCGCTTGCCCAATTTTTGAAAGATAATTTGAGTTTATTTCATAATCTTTTCACACTTTGCATAAAAGGTAGCATGGAAGCTTAAACTTGCTAAAAAGTACCAAGGAAGGAATATGTGTAAAACACCGTGACAACCCAAAATTGACGAACTTACCACATTCATAATCCAATTCAATGTACTTCACTGTTCCTCTACAAGGATCTCCGAAAACGGAATTTTTCGGTTCGAGAGTACAGGAACGTTTACCCTGGCATTTGTCTCGAATGATTCCTGGTGAATTGCCTGCATAGCACTGTGTGTCTGGGCCGTGACCGCAACTGAAAAGATTGTACGAGTGGTGTAAGATCTCATAGATCAGAACAACCATGCAGCGAAACTAGATTATACTTACGTTGACCCGTCAAGCCTTCCGTAGTAGGCTTTGAAGATGGTAATATATTGTCCACTCGGGCATTCCAATCGCTTGTCTGGCTGGTGTTCGCATGCAACCAGTCTCGTACCCTGAACCGTGCTCTCTGACAAACAATGACAAGCCTGAATTAAGCAATTTGACGTCATTATAAAGAACTCGCGCACACCAGCACAAGGAAAGTCAGGAGTAGTGAGGCTCGTCAGCCCTTGAGCATCTGCTACTTCTCAGGAGGCCGAGACGCAGCTAACGTTGACTTGCACATGCTTTACTCCTGCAGCTGTTGGCATAGATGGATGGTGTGATCGAATCTTGGTGAGGAACGTGCTGAGCAATCAAGGATTGCCGGAGACAGCAAATGAAGTGTACCTAGAAACTTCTAGAGGCTCCTGTGCTCATAACCCTCTCGAGAGAAAATGTTGAGGCAGAAGGGAACGACTTTTTTCACTGTCGTGTGTCTAAGTGTATCACTGGCAAAAATAATTCTAGAAATCAATAACGAAGCATACTGCTGGCTTTCAAGCTTGGCCAATATTTTTCACCATTTTAAAGTCACGCAAATTTGAGCGAATCGTAAATTGTTGAGTTTGAAAATGATTAAATTCTTTGAAAGCCTCCACGCAAGAAATAATTATGTGACATGGCACACTTACCGGAGCAAATGACTGCAATGACAGCAGCGATCTGAATCACAAGCAGTTTCATCTCTGATTATTGTCTACTCAGAACTAAAGTCAGCTACAAAACTACACAAATACACGTGAAAATCACAGTTTGCAGTTGATGCGAATGGCAGTAAGGAGGGAGATGATCTTTCGTTTTGTGAATTGGAAGATATCGTACATGTTTTGGTTTTTGCAATTTGATTTTAGTTTTTGCAAACTTATTTTCTTTAAATTTCATCTTTTTTTCTGAATTAGTTGGTTAATTGCACCTGTACCACCAGAAAAGCTAATTTTACCGACGAGTTAAAGCCTTATCCTATCGGCACAATGCACTTGTTTTGATCATTGGAGAATCTGCCCAACTAGAGGATCTGCTTGTACTTAAAAGCTTGGCAAGCTTTAAAGAAACTATGTATTATAGAATGTCCGCAAATTATCGGTAATTCCATCAAAACTTACCACTGAAAACCTATTTGTTGTTGAGGACACTCAACTAGTTATTTGCTGTTGTAATGTAGCAGGCACTAAACGCGATTTTTATAAGCAAAAAATACTACAGTATTTTTGCTTGTGCGCACTTTTAACTGTTGGTTTCATACTTGATTTAATCATGCACATTATGACGCAAAGAGCGATTTTCGTATAGATAACCCTACAATTAATTGATTACCATTGCAATTTATTGATTAGCAAATATATTTTCAACATTTACAAACTTTGTTTCCATTTCCGAAAGACATGCGACGATGCAGATTGTTTCCTGAAAATTTGGGTTTCGGTTGCGGAAGAAACGATTATATCTTTTTTGGTTCTTCGCATTCACTTTGTCAGAACATTAAATACGCTGTGTTTTCTACTAAGTTTGTTTTTGTTCTTCCGACAACAAAACTGACAGCGAACAGGTTGAACTGCTGACTTATTTACCAAGTCATGTCAGCAACGCATTCAAAGTCTTGGCACAAAAATCTCAAGAACCGACAAGAGAAGGGAGGTTTTGGAGACCGATTATTAGAATCACAAAAGCGAATGTCGAAGCACGTGTCATGTCCGAAGCCGAAAGTCTTTACCAACTGCTACATGCTCTGACTTTCGTCAACAAAAACCCAAATACCTTCCCCCATCTGCACGACAGGTTTCCTTAAGTCAGGCTTGTACCAATGAACCGGCTAGCATGGTCAAGTAGACTTATTAAAATGCGCCCGAGTTGTGGGGGTCGATAATCCCAAAGTTTTCGTAACTCAAATAGAACATGTCAACGCGCTTGCGCCATTCATTTTCAACCCATTCGTTGAGACACGTAATGATCGAGCTTTAAGTTTCCGTGGCGTACCGTCGTGCAAGGCAAGCTGTGCCTTGTCCTTTGAAATCCTTGAATGTCTCGTGGTATATCTATGGGCGTAAACATGAAGGCTTTTTGGTTTTTGAGATTGTGTTTCACCACCTTGCTGTAACATCTAAATTAGTTAAACAACCAAACACAATTTGAAGTGGAAGAATATCACCTTTGTCAACGTTCTAAATAGCACTGTCAGTATAGGAGTTCTTGTACTAAAATGATTATCTATTTTTAACTGCAGAAGTTTACTGCAGAATGAAATATCCTCTAAAAACAATTACCGTTGGCGTGCTACCTGCTCAAAGGTGCAGCAACAAAGCATTCAACAGCTCTGCGATTGAACCGTTTGGTAAAATTTGTTTTTTTCAAACTGATTGCTTTTATGAAAGTAATATATTTAAATGCCAGAACTGGAGTAAAGTTGTTTTCTGCAGAGTACTGTAAAAGTGTTCAACCTATATGTTGCTGGTCGATAGTCCATGAGCGTGTTGTTCGTTCAAATGTGAGCAGATATTTTTTTCAACAATTTTAGCTTCATTGAAGCCAGTGCTATCTGTTGTTTGCAAAGCGATTTAAACATTTGAGGAAAAAATCCTAATAAACTTTGTAGCCACTAATCAATACCTGGTTCTAATAAGCACGAAAAATAATTTTTATTTCGTTTAAGTGTTTGAAACCTTCAATTAAACAATTCTCTTCAAATCGTACTGTTATGTGCGAAAGCCTGTGAAGTTAATCAGATATTGCTTTTTGTTTTTTTCGTTGCCAAATGGTCCAATTAAAAACGACTGCCATCACCACTCCACTTGCTTCTGTTTTTTAAAAAACTCAGCAATTTGGGCCTATTTTTTCTTCAAAGTTAAATCAGAGCGGAGACCGACAACAGTGCAATGGCTCTTCGCGGATACAGTACTATAATTCTGTAGTGTATGCTGCAAAGTCCATTCTATCTTGCCTTAGCAGCTCACCGTGATCAGTTCAACTGTGACTGTGAATGCGGAAACCTTGGCGCTCCTTATATAAAATCTGATGAACAAAAGTCAAGTTNGCACCATTGAACCGAAAACCCGAAGCCTTTGAAATGAAATTAGATTTGGCCGCATTCAGGTTTTAATAGCCGCTTGGTTTTCGCCCTTTCATCAAGTAAAAAGGGTCGACATGATCAAATTATTTTACGAAACAAAAGCAAATCAATCGTTTGAACGCAAAGGATATTTCTACCAATATGATTATACCACACTTACGCATTTTTCTACCAATCACGATGTGACCGATTCGGCGATGTGGCATTCCTCGTTTATTGCGGTGGTTCTTAATTTTTTTCTGATTGCGTGACACGTGGTGGGTTTTGCTTTCATTGTGTCCCACCTGCCCCAGGAGTTAATTAGCTCAAATATACTTATGATTATGAATTACTAAAACACGCAAATGGGCCTATGCGCAGCAATGGCAATTTACTTTAGTAATCTAGATTAAAACAACAGCTGTTTAATTTAAGTAACGCTGGGTAAAATTTAATCATAGACCGAACAATATTGCAAAGAGACTTGTATAATTTGCGAAAATTGCCAGATCAGGAATTTATCTAACATTAAACTTCCTATATACTTACTCGCGCACAGCCTACAAAGCCTCGGCGTCCTGCTCGTGTATAGCCTCTGCGATGGCTTAAAATGGCATCAAATACAGTATATTTCATTGCTTTGCTCGCCCAATACTGTTGTTAATGTTTGCTACTTACCAAATAGGAGCACGCGGAAATGCGTTGTGCAATATCTGCACTGCTGCTTTTGCTGACATGCATGTCACACCGAGCCCCAGGTAGGGACGTTAAAAGTGATAGAAGGGGAGTCCAGACTTCAAACACGCCACATTCGAAAACCATCAGAACACACCAATCTTCATTTGATGTAGTGGCGGATAGGTAATGTGCTGAATTCGCGCGTTAATCCATGGATCCTCTTCGTGAAGATCCCAGTTCGTTTCATCAAACCATTGCAGTTTGTGGGGATACAAACGGTAAATGAATCCAAGGGCGGCCTTGTGTAAAGAATCTTTTCATGGAGTTTTAAGAACCATCAGATTGAGCTCACCAGATCCATTTTTTACCTTGGTCCAAAGTTTGCCCAGCTTTATTTCATTTGCATGGGCGCAGCGAACGTGACGATACTTGAATAATAATTACTCAGAAGAAATTTATTCTGCTATTGTTCTGAACTGCGTAGGAATTTATTATTATGAAGGTTTTTATATATCTTCACACGACTTCCCTTACTATTCAAAACAGTGCCAAAAATGAAAAAGAAAATCCTGGCAAAGCCTTCACCTATATTCAAGTTAGTGATAAGAAACACTCAATTTTTTGTCAGATTAACTGCTGGCATCAGTATCGGCCTGCTAATTTGAGTTTAAAAGCATTGAAATCTTTTTCTAGACGGGAATTGCTGTGCTATTTCTAATGGTAATGGTTTATTGTTTCATATGACTCTGCTAATAAGCAGAAGCAATACAAAAATCCATCGCACACTAGGTAAACCAGCCGTCTGTGAACATTAGAGCAAATGAAAATGCAATGGCATAATAGCTGATCAGTGTAAACAAACAGTGGTACTGTGTCATATAGGATTGGTGTAGGTCGGGTAGGACCATAGCCATCTGGTCAACCAACCCTGTTGGTTTCTACCATGAAAGCTGCAAACTTTTCAAATCTTAAGCTATTTAGCCGGCTATTTGCACTTGCAGTTTAATGAGCCCGGAAATGGGCGGTTTAGGAAGTTTTCTGCCCAAGCTCTTTTTAAATAGGAAAACTGCAACCACAACAAATGGCAACCGTAACTCCAATGTCGTCTTAGCAGCTGCAATGGCAACAATAATGNGAAAATGACGCTCTAATATGCTTTCAAAAACTGGTTTGGGCCAATATTCCACATGTTGNTCATTTCCGGTTTCTGCGTTTCCNTTAGTGATGTAAGCGCTGCTTTACAATTTTTCCCACAAGATGTGATGATATTTTTTAATAAAAAAACAAAACAGGCAAAATCAGAACAGCCATGAAACCACAAATGAGTCTGCGATTTTTGAACAAAACGACTAAAAACCTCGTTTTCAACTACAATGTTTCAAAAATGCTGTGCTAATGAAAAATAGAGTTGAATGTAAACTTTTCTATATCAAACAAACAATAAACTGTGCGGATATTGAAATTCACGTTGTCCTATGGGGATCTAGTGGTGACGATAAAAAAGTTTATTTGTGGAATGACGTCTGATAATATTGCAGGAAGTCTATGACAGGAGGATGACTTAAACGTTGGTGACTTAGCACTGGGTCAAACTGGAATTGCTTATAGATCCAGTAGCAGCTCTCGGTAAATTGGTAGTGAGATTAAAACAAGATGTTATGAGTTTTACGCAAAGGCTGAATTTCGTTTGCTGTACGTTGAAGAGCGTGAGCGCCGTTGAGGTCAAATTTCTGCGCAATGCTTTCGTTTTGAATGAAAAGCACAAACTTGTTGAGAAATTAATAAAAATAACATCAATCTTTCTTTTCATGTCATAGATCTTTCATAACAAGGTTTGAATAGGTGCGCATGATTAATTGTGAGGTGTTTGCTGGAACACATTTATTTGAAATGGTGAGACGAATTGAATTAATTAACGGTTACAATTACTTTGATTCAAAAAAAGAAATCGTTCGATGCTAATCGGATCATTCGTATCAGGTGATTTTGGTAATTAAGTCAACACTCTAGCTTTCAAAACTATCTACGCATAAAATAACCCTGTTTGAGTTGAATTAACTGCCAGATCGAACTTCATAATTCGGCTTTCACCGAAGAATCAATTCAAAATAGGTGAAAAATGAAAACAATAGCCATTTTGTGTTATTGATTAAGTCTTAATTTTGCCTTTGTGCCTTAGTTTTCATTGACTTTGAATACAAATCTACGAACAGGTGGAACTTGAACTATTAATAAAAAGGTTACTCTGTTGGGCTTAACTCGTTCCTTTTTTTACTATTTCAACATTCTTTGGGTGACTGTAAAGTGATATTAGAAAAATGTTGTAGTATTGATGTATACAACGTCTTCACTCCCACACGTAAAGTGCGAGGCTAGATAAGGAACACACAAATACATAATGAACTCGAGGATATATACGTGGAAGTAGTAGGAAAGTATACGGTTGATGGCGTTAATACATTTGCTTTGATGAAACACAAGCATATAGGGCATACGAATGAATGACGCCATCACGATTATTGTTATGATGTAGTGCTGCGATGACTTTCCAATTACATCGATTTATAAAATGCATTGGGAGTGATGGGAGACTGCGAAAGAACAGGGGTTATTTAGGCTGCAGGCCTCCAAAGACGAAGCTACTTTTTGTGTAAGGGGAACAGTTTATAGCAGTATGTAAACGTCTTTTGCTCTGAGTATAAAGTTTAAATGTGCGAAATGCAGTTATATGGTTTATTAAAGCAAGATGTGTTGTATAGGCAAGGTCAAGCCACCAGAAGAGAATAATGTTTTAATGTTGTCACATTGAATATTTGCTGTTTTAACATATTTAAAATATTCGTGAAAGCCAGAGAGGAAATGCGTCAGAAGTTATAAACTAGTGCAAGCATTGCAATGGTGTCACGTGATGTAAGTGGGTTGAGAACCAGGAGTCGAAAAATACATTGCTGAAAAAGATTCTCAGTCGACGTCACGAGTCGTGCGTGGAAACGGAAATTCGTTTGTCTGTTGCTCGGTAGGCACATAGTTCGCTTTACGCTCATAAACTAATGGCAACCCACTAATTCATACATGGGTTTGACGCGACCAATTGTAGTGAACATACCAGAAGCCAAACTGGTCTGTTAAAAACTGAAAAATACGAAAACTTTGCAAAAATTAGAATGATGGAAACCAAAGCCAAATTTTGAAAATAAGCGGTGTGAACAATTGTCATGCTGTCAAAGAAACACCTCAGTCTTAAAAAGAAACAACTCGGAAACCATTCGTAACAGATCAGGCTTTCTGCAGAGATTATGGAACCTAATTTCAAAGTTCATCTCCACGACTGGTTAAAGGTCAAATTATCATTGAACCTTTTTATACATCAGTTTTGGATGGGATTGCTAAATGGACCCCATTCACGCTTTACGTTGTAATTCAGTGGCGGCTCAAACGTTTGTTTACTGATCCCAATAGAATTTTGTTTTGATTTATGAAAATTTGTGGCTGGGCGAATAAACGTAAGACGAAAAGGCCACTGATTGTTTTGTGGCAATTCCGAGTACAGAAGGCGTAGCAGCAAATACATTTTCATCGGTTTTTCTTCAAAGCAGCTAAATTTTCATTTTCACCCAGCTCTGATGTGCGTGCTTCAAAATCTCAAACAATCCATCTTATTGTACGGGATGCCGGTTAACTACGGTATATTTTAAGTGTACAGTATAACCATAATAAACGAAAACATGTTACTTTAGACATGTTATAGTTAATTTGTGTCTATATGCTTACTGCAGGAATCTGCAGAAAATCCATGAATCGTTTGCCAAAGTGCCTCTTGAGCACACCCCACTCACACTTTATTGGCATTTTCTTTAATCGTTGGTAGTGCTATATTGCAAAACCACATAAATTTTAAATTGTACGGTTTTCTTGAAAGTAGTCAATTACGATTGGATTGAACTAGAGTGCAATTTTAAGAAGGCTACCGACCAGTTCTACGCTGAAATCAATATTCCAAATTTAATAGCTGATTTTGAAGCTTACATTTTCACATTACACACATACCTGTTCCAGACCTGGTCTTCTTCCGTTTTGGTTCTAACCGAACGAGAAAAGATAGAGGAAAATATTCGACAAAAGCGAGCGAATTAAGATGTATTGTTAGTTGCTCTTGAAGTTGTGATATCTAGAGTGGCGTCTCAAGTTTTTGGAACGCTCGTAACCTTGTGTGGGAGAATCAAGAGATTTTAGAGCCCAAGAGGCTGCCCTCATATGAAATATTTACCAGGAGTGTAGACAGTATGTGGTTTCCTCATGACGTCATTGATTCAAATCAGTTAAATGGTAAATACTTACACACAGCCGCAGCCTATATCTTTACACTTCAAAGCCGGCGCAACCTATTCTTCCGTTACGGCCATGGCCGTAGACCTACCTGATTTTTACTCAACCATACGCTTCAGTTTTAAGAAACTTCCCCACAAAACATTGAAATGCATTGAGCCGGCTTTCTTGGCGGCGGCATGCGCACCACGTCTTATTGCTGTATAGCAGAACACGCAGGTTGCAAGTGGTGTAAACCCTGATCTTTGGTTTGGTGGTGAGATCGTGGTTTTTCCAAACCCGAGATCTAAGTCGCTCGAAGTCTTTGAAATTCGTTGGTTGAATTCGTCGTCCAGTGCTACGAGTGCGGAGCATGGTTCCATCCTCCTTTGGGAAAGCGTGGGCAAGAAGAGCTGAAAAAATATGTCGAGCAACGTTGGCGCCAGGACGCAGCCTTGTTTGACGCCTCTGCAAATTGGAAAAGTTTTAGACACGGAGCCATCAAACTGGACTCTTGCCTTCATGTTCTTGCGGAACGCTACAAGGATGGAAAGTAGCGTTTCAGCGCAGCCCAACAGTTTGAGTATGTTATACAAACCGGACCGGCTCACCGTATCAAAGGCTTTGGTCAGGTCTATGAAAACCACATACAGCGGACGTGATTGCTCCACGCTTTTTTCTTGGAGCTGTCTCAGTGAAAATACCATGTGTGATGTACGTCTAAAGGGGCGAAAGCCACATTGACCCTCAGGTAGAATTCTGTCTTTAATCTGACGGACTGTGGGCAAGAGGAGACGAGCAAAATTTTCCAGGAAATACACAAAAGCGAGATTCCGCGATAGTTGTTGCAATCCCCGCGATCGCCTTTGTTCCTGTAGAGAGTAATGATGGTGTCTCTGAATTCGTCTGGAAGACATCGTCTATTCCAGCAGTTCGTGAATATGCGGAAAAGCGCCGTTAGCAGAGGTTTGTCACCACTTTTCAAAATCTCGGGAGGAATGGCATCTTGCCCAGTAGATTTCTTGTTCTTGAGACCTCTTATTGCAAGTATCACATCTGGCATCTTCCATGGTGAAATGGCTGTCCAGTTCTTGAAGGAGAGGTAGCTGCTGCTGGCTGGATAATGCCGAACAGTTGACATGAGCTGGTTGGGAATAGATGGAGCAATAGCGGTCTGCCCAGCAATGCAGTTGGGCAGAGGTGTCAAACACGAGTGCACCGTCAGCTGTGAGAAGGGGACACTTTTTTCGGAGTTGGACCGAGATGGCTTCCCGTATGCCACTGTGAAATCCGTGAAGGTCACCACAGTCATTGTTGTATGCGTGTGCTCAGGTTTTCCAAATAGCGCGAGACTGCAAAATGAATGAGACGTTGAACGGTGCATTTTGCAGCCTGTAACTCCCAGTGTGCGAAGCGGCTGTTTCTCGCTGTTGCCTTCAATCTGGCTGATCGTTTAGCTGCAAGGGCGAGTAGAAGAAAGTCGGCGTTATTGCGAAACCAATCAGACTGCGCTTTCGATCGGCGACCATAAGCCTCGTGCAGTGTTTTTCAACCGTGGTTCCGTGGAAACTCACCTTTCCGCGGATGGTTCCCAGGGGTTCCGCGGAAACAGACCGAAATTGCCCGGGACGAAATTCGCAACTAGTTCTGTGCGTGTTGTAGCAATGCCGCTGTTTCATAGTATTCATGCCACTATGAATCATGTTTCAAACAGTGTTTACCAATTGCTTTTACTTATTGCTACTTTTGTATGACGTCATTGTCAGACGCGCTACATCGTGAATTGCCATTGTACGTAATTCCCAGACCCGAAACTGGGGGACGCAGGTGGAAAGCTACCCCAAGAAAATTTTTCGGTCACATGGAAAAATGTTTTGGAGATAATTTGAAACTATTGGACACAGTTCGAAAAATTTGGACCCCTATCAGAAAACTCTTCTAGCCCCTGGTGTCAAAAGCTGGTTACAGGCCTGGTAAATCTCAATTTTCACTATAATCGTTGTATTGCACGTGGTACTGAGGTTAAGTATAGGCTAAACTAGGCTGCCCACTCCTGCTATCTGGTTTATTATAGAAAGTTGGATAGACACTTGGATCAGTGCATAGGGATCCATGACCAACGCAAACATTTGCGGAAAATTCCGTTTCATTACGAGTTGTTCGCCGGGCGACGTTCAGATCAGATGGAACGATTGTAGCAGGCACACGACCAGTGGGGGGGCATTTGCACCCCGAAACTTTAAGGTAAAGCTTACCATTTCTCATGAGCCAAAACGATATCGCCATATTGACGCTGATCAGGCAGAAAAATAATCGTTTAGAGCACGTATCTGCCATCTGTTTTACCTCAATAAAGACGATTTTGATTGAATAACGTTGTTTGGAATAAATTCAATTTTCAACAAAACGCCGAAACACGTTTGCTCTTTTGAGCGAAACAGAAACATCGCAAATCACGTTCGTGCGACTTCTTTACCTGCAAAAGATCATGACTACACTGCGCAGGATCAGCAGCTCAGAAACAATAACCCCACATATTCATCCTCAAGCTTGTTATGAATCTCATGATACACAACTATACCGATCATACATAAACAGTACTGGAAACGTGGAA
>JGI24021J15306_10004645_pt1 | contig 16047 bp, 9 predicted proteins | sample Ectturendosymbi1_FD_15306 | JGI IMG/M metagenome (IMG submission 15306) | reverse complement strand
CCAAGACGGGCTCCACACCAAGACGGGCTCCACACCAAGACGGGCTCCACACCAGCGAGGTCGAAGATGCAGTCACGCCACCTGGGCCTTGGACAACCTCTAGGCCGCTTTCTCGTTGGTGTAGCGAGCAAGGCTTACCTCACCGATCTTTCCTGGGACATTCTGGTCATGTGGCTGAACCATCGAAGCTACGATCTCTCGATTCGGAGAAGTAGTTCGACATTCAGGGCTTTACGAATTTCACAGCTACGCACTTTGTCGCGAAGTTCCACGCCGTGAACTCTTCGCAAAAATCCCATCTCTGCCGCTTGTACCTGAGGTATCACTCTTACGGTCAATACCAAAGATTCGCGACCATATGTGAGGATCGGAACAAAGCTCATTTTAAAAACTGCCAGGTTTGCGGTGTTTGAAAGATCCCATTTTGTTACCACAGAGCGATAAAGCTCACGCAGAACTACGTTTGCTTTACCAATCCGCGTATCAATCTCTTTGTTCCGCCTTCCGTCACTCGTGATTACCACCACAAGATACAGAGTGACCCGAAAAAACAGAACCCACAAATTGTTCAATAAAAATGTTAATTTTAATTTTTCTTCTTTACTCCTTCGGAATATACTACTCAACAGTAACGTAACCAGCCCGAAAATTTGGGAGGAAGCCAAAAAAAATTGGGGGGCCAAATTGTTTGATTTTAGTTGAATAACACTATTTTGTTTGGGATACCACCTCTCAAAACACAAAATGACTACACGTTCTAAAAATTGGGGGGGTGCTATGGCCCCCTGGCTACGACTATGCTACTCAACTTCGTGCATAAAACATTGGAAAAATAATCTTCCCAACATGCCATGGTCAACCAAGGAAAAAACATTTTGTATCGAGGCTTGTTTTACCAACAAATCATACACAGCAGTGAAAGCCAGTTTTCGAATAAATTTCCAAGTCATTAAAAGTCGTAACTCCAATCGAGTCGAATCATTGACTCGAGTCACGCCATCACTGCTAAACGCATAACAGGAAGGTGATCCTCAATTTAAGCAACACATTATTTCCGTTCAATTCCACAAGTGATTTAGAGAGCAATCAAAGTAAAAATGTTTAGGATCATGTTTTCTGTAGCGACATGAAACATTCATACAGGTTACTGTAAATGTCAAATCAGAGAAATTTTCTTCACTCCCTGCGGTATCCAAGCACGGCACACGATCGTAGCGTCACCCATGCATTATCTAAACCGCAAACACTGGCGATATACAGTGATGTCAAGTTGAAATATTGAAATAAATATAAAAACAGGGTAGACAGACCTCTTTTATTCATCACCAAATACGAACAAAAATTTTAACGTTACATCTTGCGAGTTCAAGAAGGTCAACTTGACAGAATAAATTATGCAACACGTGCATGCACATAAAACACTTAACTCAAAAATGAGATGAGCCACAGAAACCCGTTCTCTACATATTTATCTTTGGTCATTTTTTGCAAAAAAGACCAATCCCGATGAGTGTTTCCCAAACTTGCTCGTGCTAATTGTTTCACCGATGAAATTCCTCTGAAACATTTGGAACCAAGTCAATGCACTGTCACTGGTTAAATACACTACGTATATACACGCAAGAGAAAGAGCTCTTCAACAAACTTGAAAGGTTTGAATTCATCATAAACCTCTTTTTTGAGCATTAAGCTGCAAGCTTGACCATAACTTTGTAAATGTATCACAAGGTAGTTCATAAGCTCAAAATAAACAACACCTTCTTTAGCAGTGATGTGCCTTAAACGATGTATTATGTGTACTAAAATTTAGATATGTGGTTCTTAACCTGGGTTCGCTTGAACTCCTAGATTTCGACGTAGCCGTTTCAGGGGTTCGACGGCGAGACACGTCCTGCTGACCAAACCCACGGGAAAGCAGGCAAAAAACGAGAACAGAAGACACACTAACATGACAAAGTACGTAATTAAATATAAACTGTTGATTGATTTCATTTCAGTATTCCATTTTTACTTTCTGTTAGAAGTGGGCAAAAATACGGTTCGACAAAAGCTTGGAAAACTACGTAAGGTTTCGGCGTGTTTGTACAGGTTAAGAGCCACTGATTTAGATATTGGCAATTCAGAATAGTTTAATATTCCCGAAAATCTAAATCGAATCCAGACTACAGAATTCTATTCTGAATATTTCCACTTACAGCAAAACATAACAAATAGCATAACGACAACTTCTAAATGTCTGTTTTGCAAAGGACATAACAATGTGGGAGGAGTAAACTCCGTACGAGAAAAGGATGTCTGATAACCTGCTGACAAGGCAGGTATGCGGAGACATTTTAAGGCCAATCGCTTTGGCAAAAGCGACCGTTTAGCATTGTTGCGCCACCAGCATTACGTGTCAGCAGAGTTAGATTTCATTTAACTTCACATAGCTTGCATCTCTATTTTCTTCGATTTTTCACAACATGCAGTCAGGTCCGTAGCCAGGTTTTAAGGTTTGGGGGTGAAAACATTTCAGGAGGGGAAGATTTTTGCTTTTATCGTATGTTTGAATTTTTGTTTCTGGGCACAACAACATTTGGAGGACACAAAACTGCCCCCGAATGATCCCCCACGTGACTACGGGCTTGCATGTAGTACGAGCGAGTAATAAAAAATAAAGAAAGAAAATTATGTCCGGTATGGGAACCACTGTAGGGACCTCGATGAAGGGAACTGATGGAGTCTACGATTCCAGAGATGCCTTGGTAGTGGAGGGGTCAACCTACAGTGGTTGCAGAAGCGCAGGTCAATCCGCCATTCAAGCGCTGTGGCGTCTTGTGGTTGCCAAGCCGAAGCCAGGCCGCATAAGCCCGCTCACCACTTTTGCCCTCAATAACTATCTGAATGCACTCAAATCTGGATTGTTTTCCTTAATTGTATTCAGACATAGAACAAACTCCACGGTGCACGTGAAGCCAGAGAGAAATAGCGTAAAACGTAAACAGGTCCAATGCACAACAACATCGAACCAGCGTTGAGAGTTCACAAGAGCAGTCGGAAGCAGAGGCCAACTGCCGTGATGTCGATTAGAGTGGCCCCAAGTCAATTGTCAGGCTTCTGTTTGGGAACAACTGTGTTACATTGAATTGCAAATGGAACTTGCCTGAAGTCACTCAATAGAAAGGCTTAAAAAATAACTAAGGCACATGCGCATCGACTGGACAAGGCTTTTTTCGGCGGTGACGTTTCCATGTTTTCTGCACCGCCTACGCACAAGCAATTGTTTTTTTTATGGAAGTCTATGACTTCAGCCATAACGCTGGACTTTCTATTTTGGTATAGCCCAGTTGTTTTATTATAATTAAGTTTCACAAACCTTCAAGCAAAACTGTAAAGTCACCGAACAACCTACTTAAAATTTGCGTAAAGCAGTAGCAATAGACCCCTGAAAAGCGTTTTTCAAAAATGAAAAATCCTTGATTACAGTACATCTTAGCAAAAAGTAAGAATGTTTAAATCTGGAACATGAAATATTGCGAAATTACGCACGATAGATTTAGTATTGCAAACATGAACCATGAACCAAAATAAAAGGAAAACACTATCTTTTTATCGCGAACACAAAAAAGAAAGAAAAACTGAACATAAATGTTGCGTTATCTTACTTAAGTTTTTGCAGGTACACAATGGTTTCTGTTTTGGAATGTCATGCTATAAAACGGAACACGCACTTTATTGGGTGTTTATGCAAAGAAGATTATTTGCAGGTGATTTACGCAAGCCCCACGTAATAGCTTTACGATTTCTGCCCACAGGAGAGCTTGCAGAAAATTTTGTTTGCAGCTTGCTGATATAGGCCTATGATCAAAACAGATTTATTTTTATGAAGCACTCGTAATAAAATAAAGCTTTGGAAACAAATCAAACCCTTTATATGGCTCTGTGGACTTAAAACCGGGTATCAGGTTGAATAGAGAAAAAAAATTCGGATGATTTATCTTGCAAGAGGTCCGACTAAGTAATGGCAGTAACATTGGCATCTTTTATATCAGGACTATGAGTTTTATCTCCACAGTAGAGGATGTTTCGTCAGTTTTCTTACCTTTTCCGTTGATTTCACCTGGTACTTCACCCAGATCGTGAAGATTTAGTTACCACATCTCAGATTGCGGCAATTTTCGCAAGTCGTCGGATGTAACGAGATACAACTGCATATTGAGATTTTTTTAATGCTATGAGAAAATGGTATAATTTTTTGGTTGAAGAGTCGCTAAGTTTTAATCCAAACCTTTCACGTGACATGGAGCTCGGCAAGAACGTCACTCAAGGTCATAAATCCCGTGCGAAGGTCACTAAAGGTAACAAGAAGATCGCAAATCCGTTGCGATTAAATTTCAATAAAAATCGCCGTTTTGCAGTTAAACCGTTGTTAGTGATGCGGTCATCGTTAGCAAAATACTTATTACACGCTAAAGAGGCTTCAGTTTAGTGGCATGTGATCGGTTCTTGGTTTTGATAACAATCAACTCAAACTTACATGTGCTTTGCCCAAACTATGCCGCCCATAGTAAAGCTGTTGCAGATGCTGGTGCTTGACCGTTAACACATATATATACCCTGTGAATGCAAATGAGCATCGCAGCAAGATGAATATTTTACTATCCAAAGGCAGGCCCGTAGCCAGGTTTTAGGATTTGGGGGTTGCAAAATGCATTAGGGAACAATATTTTTGTTTTTATCATACGTTTGCAGTAAAACAGATTTTTTAAAGGCACAACAAAATTTGGGGGGAGCAAAAAATTTGGAGGATCTGCCTCGAATGCTTCCCCCTGGCTACGGGCTTGCTCAAGGGGCTGCGGTCAAGTCAAACACAATGCAGTGGCGCAGTAAATTGAAAATATAATAAAATTACAATTCACTTGATATGCGTACGGCATCGTAGTTATTAACAAATGAAATATATCACAGAGTTCCTCCGTCGTTAATTTACGTCAGTCCTTCCCAAATCATTCCGCATTCCTCAAATCTACATTTGATTTTTTGATTTCAATCACTCTATGAGCAAACGCTCTTACTCAAGAAAACTCTCATTGGATGAAAGCAGCATATTTTGTACTCTTTTCATCGCGAACCCGCGGGGCGATCCCAATCTCAAAAAAATAAAATAACTTTGATGTAAGAGTTAAAAGAATAAACACTGGCGTTCTACAATTGGGAGAACGTTTTAGAAGAACGAACTTTCATTCACTACATATTCCTGTGTCCACGAAGCCGCTCCTCGTCCCCGTTTCTGTCCCACAAGACGAACATGCGGTGCCCGTACAGCGCAAGACATAAAGCGTTTTTGATCGCAAAGAATTGTGTATAAGTGTTTGGCGTTGCACCCATCATTGTAGTTTTAGCAATTGTTGCTAAGCGCAAGCCCAAACGAGGTCCATCCTGAAACACTAGCACCACCGAGTGGTAAAAAGCATCCAGTTTCTTTCGATCGGAATGAAGCAAGTCCGCTTCGTAGCGACGACTCAAAATAAAGATCATCACCAAAAATCCTATTCCCCAAATGCTCATCACGCCAACAAAAAAGCTGTAGTTGGCTAAAACCGACACTTCGTTCAGACCATCCACAATCAAGTTGTCTAAGTCAGTAGCGTGCAGTAGTAGCTCGAAAGATAGAGAGTTCAACTGCAGCCGACGCAAGCCTTGCGGACGACTGATCTGGACTCGGGTGAGAACGAGAATAAGACAAGTGAAGTGGTGCAGCAGGTAAAGCGACGTGTCCCGGCGCCATAACAGTTCTTCCGATTCGCCTTCGCTGGCCAGTGTTTCGGTCACATTGGACGCCGTGCCTGTGGCGTTCACTGCAATCTCGTCACCTGGAGTTGACGTCGCAAAAGCGGCACGGGTTGCATCTGTTGAAAAAGCTAAGATGAGAACAGTTCGCAAATGCGCTGCCAAGCTCCTTTTACAATAAAATTCATCTGACAACAGCAAACAGTAAAACTGCTAAATGAGGTGAAATCAGTATTCCCCACTCCCCTTCTGTTCACCTTTTGCTTTAAAACAGACGACCTGGTTCAGTTTTTGATGCTTCAAGTAGTTTTACCAGCAATGTTTTCCGAAGAAGGTTTTGAAAGGGTTCACCTTTTATAAGATCTTTGATGTTTGAATTAAAAAAGGTGCAAATGACTTGACGACAACAGAAAAACAAAATTAAACGTTGCTTACAGTAGAGCACCAAACGTCCTCCGACTGGTAGTCTAGCACTGGGGAGTACCCCATGTCCCACAAGTATGGCGTTTAGCCCTAAGTTTGAGGTGCACGAAAACGTTTCTTAACTTTATTGTTCTTGATTATAATGAGTACAGCAATCAGTGTATCTTTTCTACATTTTACCGAAAACATGTTTAGGTGTTTCTTAAATTCTTTTCCCTACGTATAAGGAGCGGCTCACGTTATCGTCATTCAAGCAGGGGTGCAATGTGCCGAAAAATACAAACTGTGCTTGGTTCGATTCCAAGATAACTGGGAGTTACTGCTGTCTTGAGCATAGGTAACGTTTGCAAAATAATTTTTTGTTGTTTATTTTTTATTTAATTTTTAAGGGCTAAGTATTAAGGAAGACTTAGTTTTTATTTTAACGGGAAACAAGTATCTTTTTAATGAAAAACAGATGTTATTAATAAGAGAAACGGGGATATTTTTCTTGGAAATTTTAAGAAGCCGCATTGCTCACGAGACAGCATACAAAGTAACCATAATGAAATATAAAATTTTTATCAGAATTCGGCGAGAACACTTGCTGTGTTATGTGATTCGACGCTTTTTCTTAAAATCCGGAGCACATTTGCTCCGACGCATCAAAAGCAGTTTGATGTTCACTCACCAGACTTTGGCACCGCTGATCCTATGGTAGAGGTCACTTGGACAGTGGTCGATTTTGAATTGGTGCCCGTGCTCGCCACTGCTGCAGTTGCTTTTTCAGTCTGAGCAGCGCCTGTTTTATCCACAATTTCTGTCGAAGCAGAAGACAGAGCGGTTTTTGCAACAGCAACCTGTTTCTTTGTAGCTGTGCTGCCAACGGTTTGCATTGTTCCTGGGGCGCTAGCAGCAATGAGTTGCATGGGCACTGGTGCCGAAGATATCGCATCGTCTTTGACTGCTGTCGTACCAACAGCCAGCTTTTCTGTGGCTGGCAGTTGAAGAACGTTTGTGGTGCCACCGATAAGCATCCCATCAGTGGCTAACGTTGCGCCCGTAACAGCTGGTACCTCGCGTCCAGAGGCTGTATTTTCGTGAGTATCCACAGTAACAGGTTCTATGCTTGCAGTAGTTTGTGCACGCCCCGAATCTGAAATAGCTGTCCGAAAAGCAGGCGAGGTCGCTCCAACTGACACGTTTTTATCAAATGACGTCACGGTCACATCATCATCATCACCATCATTGTTTTTCATCTCAAGCGCTTCCGTCACTGAAACAGTTAATGCGTCATTTTCGTTTGTATTTGCTGATGTTCGTCTAAAGCCATCACTGAGTGGCTGTAGAGTTACATCTGAACTTCCTGCAGTAGAAGGACGTGTGACCGCAGTCGCTGATGCTGTTACTCCAAACTGAGACTGCGTGGAATTGTCAGCAAAGGTTGTTGCCCTGTCAATTCCGGATGTTCGAAAGTTTATTACGTCGTCCATCGCTTCGGGAAGGGCTGTCGTAAGCTGTAAAGCAAACGGACAGTTTACAATAACATTAATTTTCATCACAAACACACGAGGAGTTGCCAGGGTTTTGCTTAAGGAGGGGCAAGCATCACAGGAGGGGCCGGCGTTCTATGACTGCTATCAATTTTTGGGACAAGCAAAATGTCCTCAATATTTTACCTCTTTATTTCATATATTTTATATACACATGTTTGTAGATTGGCTGAAAATAGTGTTAAGAGTGGTGTTTCCTTGAACTCCTTGGTGCAAGTTTGCCACGAATTCCGCGGCGCTGATTGTTGCATTGTTTCTGCCGGCAAATGATTTATTCCACGCCGCACGTTGATTCGTTTTGCGCGCTCTGTACCTCTTGGTCGGTCGCTAAATACTGTCGCCTTTGTTAGTAATACTTTCTGTTCGATACGCTCTCTACATTGCTGTACTCAAACCGTAAGCGGAACTGTCTGCCTTGTTTCCGTTATCTTCTCCGAATAAAGTACAGTGCATTTTGTACAAGGTGATCTGAGTTTTGAAACTCTGTCAGGGAAAAACACAACAAATAGTACCAGTTACCAAATGCAAAGCGAAAATCGTCCGTTTTGAATCCATTTTTTTCTTCGTTTGCATTCAACAAAGGAGAAACTTCCTTTAGATTTGAGATGGTTTCAAAAAAGGAAGCATTTTCAGAAGAGTTTTTTTGAAAATGGATTCAAAAAAGGAAAACGTCCTTTTTTGAATCCATTTTTTTTCAACTTCAAGCTCCAGAAGAGTTGGTATAATAATATAAGTGCATTAGCTGAATGCCATTCAAACATCTGGTGCAATAATCACCTGTGTAAGCAGGCTTAATCATATAACTAAGTGGCAATCATCTGCCTCTTGTGCCGTCAGAAATTATTAATATAAGAGGCCTTTGCCACTGCTTTGTAAGTTTCGTCAAACCTACAAAAAAGCCTGACCGTCTGCAGGAAGAAGAGTTGCTGTTTCTTCATATCAGCAGCTTGGCCAAGATTACAAAAAATTTCCAACGATAACCACAAAGAGATTTTGAAGCAGGGAGACCGATTACCCTCTAGCAAACACAAAGTTTGGGAAAAACAATTCAAAAAATGACGCCGACAAATTGATTTTGCCTCTCTTTACAACTATTCATCGCACCATCACCAAACGTGACGGTGTGATGATCACAAGTATGAAACAGAGGTCGCCGTGTGATGGTCACTTGAGCTACCTCATGAAGCGTCTGAATTAGATGAAAGCAACATCATTATTGACTTTCTGTGTGCCAAAATTAATTCGTCACTACAGCACGTATTACACGCACAAGGTGACCGAGCGTTGACTAAAAAATAAAGTGTTTTCATAAACGTTTTACTGCAAGAGTTTCTTGCCGCGTCCGCATACGACCCCGAATAAATCAAGGATTTCAAAAACGCAACGTGCGAGCCGTTGATCTGCGCCCATCAGTCATCTTTCTTTTGGTGAATGTACTGTTTTTGCCAGTGACCGAGTACAGCATATTTTAGGTCTATTACATTTCTCATACAAACCTACGTTCCACCGATTTAGAATTATTGTGGGTATATGCATTATATGTGTTATATGGAGCTACAAACTAATGTACGGCATGGTGACTCTTGGCACAATTGGCGTTTCAAATTGCCCCTTTGTTTTACACGACCTTGACACTACACCCCTCGAGGAAATCATGTGAAAGCCGGGGTTAAAGTGTGATAATAATTAATTATTCAATTGGTCACGCTACTATACGAAAGAGCAATGGATAGCGAGCTAAACAACTTGGCCAGCAGTACTTTGCAACCAGCAGTAGTTTGCAAGGTCGCAAAGCATTAACTTCTCCCACGAACTCACTAGAATGGGAAAAGAACCGTCAAAGTTAGTTCCAAAAAAGTGTTCTTGTTTAGAGGTACACACAGGGAAACGTCGACTTGACACTTTAGCGCAGTGGTTTTCAACCTGGGATCGTTTGTCTTTTTTCGAGGGGTCGCGAGAGCTTCTAATAAAAATGTCCATAATTAATTCTTTATTTTATATTTCGTATATGGAACCATTTTTTGTAATAGCCAAAATAATAGGATCACCTGGCAAAATGAAAGCCTACTTTTTCATTCAAAATTGTTTTAAGTGATTATGACCATTACAAAGTTTTGAGTGTGACTATGACCATTGCAGTACAGAGTAATATTGCGTTTGGCAACGCACGAATAACTTTGTGACGTAAAAATGTGCTGTGTTTGTAAGTTAGATGTCTGAATGCGGTAGCTAACTTGGGAGTTATTCTAATTTTCAGTGAGTTGTGCTGTGGAGTGATTTGTATACGGCACAGGTCTCTCTCACTGACGCTGCCATGTGCATGAATTTAATATATGAGTCTTTGTTCAATATTAGATATTGTGATTTTCTATTGTGGAAACACAACTGCATTACATAAGCCTGACTGGAAATTTTCGGAAGGGGTCATTAGGTTAAACTGGTTTGCAAAATGGGTCGCTGCATGAAAAAGGTTGAAAACCACTGCTTTAGCGGAACGTTTTTTCATGTTGATATGATACCAACACACTGGTGCTTGCGTAGAAATTTTTATGAAATTATCAACCGAGAAAGTTTCAAACGATTTTAATTGCGGCGAGGCATGTGTGACAGAGCATTTCCTCGCTTCTTCTTTCAGCACTACACCACTGGCCCCCAGGCCCGTGACCAGCTTTGGATCCCAGGAGGGGCGAAGAGTTTTCCGACAGGGGCCCACATTTTTTTAACTATGTCCAATATTTTTAAACTACGCCCAAAACATTTTTCCAGGGGTGGCGAAAAATTTTCTAGGGGGGCTTCGCCCCCCTGGTTATGGGCCTGCTGGTCCCACACACAGTTCATCTTGTCTCCAAGAAGTGCGCATTTCGTTACATACCTGAATGGCGGACGTGCTGCTGTCTGAAGCCGCATTCCTTCGTTTCCGTTGTCGTGGTGGGAGAGTAGTGATCTCATTCGGAAACGTCACGTTCGCTGTAGCAAAGGTTACCGAGGACCTGGGTTGCCATGATGTAACGGAACATTATTAAATATGTGGAATAAATTAGCATAGCCGGTGACAATCGACTTACATACGGTTTGATTGAATTAAGAATTAATTAACGAGTCAGCAACATAACTTGTTCGTAGGCAACGAGAAAATGTCCACAGAATTTTTTAAAGCAACTTGTTCATTTCACTAGCAACACAACCGATGAACTTACTCAATTTGAAATGAAACGCTCAGTTCTTGATCTCATTAACAATCGGATGGGACACGATATATATGATTCTTGCGACTCTGTAGGCAACATGATCTGAAGCAGGCAAGAGGCTAGTGTGGGACCCGAGGTGGCGGGCTCCCATTTGCAATGGTTCACCTTTCTGCAAAAGGCGTCGCTCCCCATCAGGCAAAACTAACAGCGCACTTGTGTTTGAAGTACGGTCGAAATTTGCACCGGTTTCATCACTTTGCTGATTTCGGAAAGAGTTTGCTCTCGATGAAATCTGTTCGGCAGATCTATACGCTTGCAATCGACCCAAAAACTAATGCTAAAAATTGCCAGACTTCCGGAATGGCGCAGCATTCATTGCTAATCAGATAACTTGCGCGTTAACTGCATAATGCAGTGCAACTTACAGAGTGGTTGTGGTTGGTTGCGGATAAAGTTCAAGTTGACGCGCTTCGTAGATCGTTAATTCCGTGCAAGCGAGTGTTGGGACAATGGTCATCAGACAAAACAAAGTGTTCGGGTCGAACCTGTTTACAGAAAAGGTTTTAGCCTCGCAGCACGTCTGCAGCTTTTATTTGACGCATATCGCTCCTGGAAAACAATACGAAAATGGCAATGAAAGTTGTTATCGAACAATCTGGGGTTTTTAACCGTTTCCAAAAACTTCATCTTAAATATGTAGTACCGTCTGTTATTGCGCACAAATCACTTGGCTTCGCAAAGACCAAAACATGCTTGGAATTTTTCAGTAAAAATAACAATCCTCGTCCGCACAGCCGTTTTGGAACAAAATTAAATAAGACGGCAAAACAACTTAGGACAGCTTTTCTACCAATCACTGCTTCAAATCGTTTAAGCCTGGCATTTATTCTTGCAAGTCGCAGCACTGCTCTACGAAATTTTCAAGAATTGAAAGCAGTCACAGCATTCTCTTTTGTTCGTAATTTTTGCAAACAATTGAAGAAGGTAATTTAAAAGTTTTCTTAAGCATTTTAAAAATGGTCCAAGATCTTTTTGCTAATAATTGCCCAATTTTAGGAAAATAATGTGGTGGCGAGAGAGAACCCTCATTTCTGCAGCAGGGGTGGCCAAACTGCGGCCCGCGGGCCGCGTCCGGCCCGCCGACCAGTTTAATCCGGCCCGCCAAATACCTTGCACATTTTTTTCAAGCACCACGTTTCCGACTGGACAGCAGTGCAACAGCATAGGCTACTGCCTGTCTCTTGTGGACTTGTCTGCCGTAGCAGCACTTAGCTGCAAGTAGCGCTATAAAAGTTTAAACTAAGTGGTGCGATTTTATTGTTAATATTGCACTACAATACATTTTAATAACCTATTTTTGCATAGATTACGTAAATCGCACAGTGTCCGGCCCTCCACTGGCCAGGCAGTGGCGAATTCGGCCCTTGGGTCAAAAAGTTTGGCCACCCCTGTTCTTCGGCTTCGGTCCTTTTTTGAATTAATCTGGAAGTTTCTGTTCATCAACTGGTGAAAGCAACTGTTTTACGTCAATCTGCTGCAATTGTGAAAACACAACGACAAGCAGAGCAAGAAAGTATAGCATTTGGCACTGACGCTATACTGCTGCTGGCAGTGTAATCGTATTGTTCATTTCATTTCGCCAAAGTTTCAAGATTTTCATTAAAGGAGTAAGTTTTACGAAACTTGCCGGAGCTCTGTCAAAAACTTACCAACTCCTTCCAGTCCAGTGAATGTACTTGTAAAAATGCCAGTAACCGTGCACTTTGATTCCATACCAAAATGACAAGATGCCATCACCTAAAAAAGATTCGCTCTTCAATACAGTAACGGACAAAAACGACAGTCGTTTGAATTGCAAGAAACAAAATCAATATTCCGTTAGAAACGAACCTTGACTTTTACAAATGCATCGTACATTAAAAATGTAGCTGCTGTCATGGTTAATCCAAGTTTATCTTGTTGATTGCGATTTGCAGACGTTAGCTTTTTTATTCCCTAGCAGTCAGCAGATATTTGCAGTTTGCTACCAGCTTTCCGGTGTAACATTTACGTCTGATATGAAATACATTCATATATCGCAGTAAAAGGTCAGCTCAAGCTTGCAACCAATTACTGACCCAGAACCGTCGCCAGAAAGTTTTCAAAAGGGGGGCTTTGCGTTTGTGCAGGGGGGGTTGAAATTGAAAATTTGAAAAATACTCCACTGATTTATAGTGTTTCATATTTCAATTTGGGGGACTTGGTGCTTTGTTTGGGGGGCTAAGCCCCCCCGTAGCGACGGGATTGCATTGATCAACTCGGCTTTGATCAAATTCACGTGCCCGGATCATGTACATGTATTTGGCTTGAATATAAAGGTTGAGCAGACTTATTCTATACAGAACACATGCACAAAGACCAACTTTGAACATATTTAACCGCAGCCAAGCAGAAAACCAAGCCAGCAATGCGGCTGCACAGTTTCGCAAAGCGTTGAGGCAAACAAGTTCACTCACATAATGATAAAAAAGCTCCGATGGCCAACAGTGCGTAAGCCCAGATCGGGAAACCTCGGTAGCTTTTCGTCAGTCGCCACAAACAAACCCCGCACAGGGACAAAAGGAAGCAGCGCGCTAAAAACGGGCCGAAAATCGAGAAGATGATCTTGCGAACTTGATCTTTGCGTTTCATCTTTGCTGCTTGAATCGAGCTGATCTCGTCTGTGAATATGAAAACTTCCAGTTGAAAAGATTTGTGCTAATGCTTTTATTCCTGAAAAACAGTACCTGCACCATGAAAATTAGCATTATTTAAACATTTCAGTTTCACTAAAAATCAGCAAACAGCTTTGATAAACCTAAAAGAAAAATAAGATGCCTTTGATCAAAAGTTTTCAAAGAGCAGCTTCAGTTGAAACGCTTCTTTGTTCTTTCGCCTACACATCAACTTCGTTCAGTAGTATTAGACATGGATCCTATTCCATCAATCTACACGAACAGCTTGCTTCACATCGGATCAACTAAAAGCAAGACACTTGCACGTCACTATCACGCCGGAAGTGACGTGCAGTTTTCGCAGAGGCCGCATGAATGAAAAGCAATTACACTTGAGAAACTTCCTGTCTATCTTGTGGTATTCTCTGCAACGTCACTTTCAATCACAGGAAAGGAGTTTTAAATGGGTACAATCGTACAAACATTACATATACTGTCAAGGGTTGTGAAGTACTACGGGCGTATAATCACCTAAGCCCCGTGTTATAATACTATTCCAATGTCTTGTCAAAACTCTTGCACCTTGCAAACAAATAAGCAAGCCAAATTCAAAAGAATAAACCACAATAGGTAAAAGTAGCTTACTAGGAATGCACGGGAAAAGACTGTCTACGAGCTTTCGCTTACGTGTTAATACGCCATACATATGTAACAGGCCCGGGTCCAGGAGTTTCCGGTAGACTGGGCACGAGATGGCTGATTTTCAAAGCTATTTATTAAAAATATTTTGCAACCAGAGTGCTTTCGTTGTCTCGCAAGACTACGCACGTAAGGGAAAGAGACGCACATTCTCGAAGAGCACCTTGAAGAACCCATTAAAACTACTGCCACTGAAAATATGCACGAAAACCAAACTATTGCAAATCCATCAAAATTAAAGCCCCATGCTTGGTCAATTTTGTCGCAGCTGCTAGAAACAAATAATCGCTTCGACAATCCAAACAAGGTTTCTTGCATCTAACTACGTGGTTTTGACGAAGCAATAGGCTACTTGAGTCGCAGGGACCATGTCGTTCTCGGATAAATATATAAGCCTAAGCATATTATGATTATAAATAGTAGTGTTGTCGGAGAACGGCGTGACCAATACACTGGGACCTGATTCTGCTGCATTAATTGCCAGGGTGGAGAAACCCAGCTTCTTGTCCGGTCACCACACCTAAACGAATTGCTTGCATGGTTCAAGAGCTCAGTCTGTTCGTAAAAAGACTATTAGATCCATACCTGGGGCCCAGTCACATGTCACCGCTAAAGGCCAGACTGAACCCGGGAATTATCAAAGATTATTCCACTTTTCCCCAAACCCAAGAACGTCTGAGCTGCCGTTCCATCTCCAGTTACAGTTTAACTTCAAGGGAATGCTACATGTTAAACTGTATGTGGGATGCACTGTGCGTTCTGCTGATGACAAGCCAGTTCAGTGACTTTATCACTTGCCGGGCTTGCTTTGGAATTTTTCAGTGATCATCTCTCTCGCGGTAGTCATCTGTCTCGCACTGCACTCACAGCAGGCCCGTAACCAGGGGGGCGCATGGGTGGCGAAGCCCACCTAGAAAATTTTTCGTCACCCCTGGAAAAATGTGTTGGACATAATTTAAAACTATTAGACACGGTTAAAAAAATGTGGGCCTCTCTCAGAAAACTCTTCGCCTCACCAGTGCCGGATTAAGGTAGCGCGGGGCCTGTAGCATTTCAAGAGCGCGGGCCCCAAGTTTGTGGGCATGCTCTAGGTATTAAGGTAGCGCGGGGCCCCTAGCCACAAAGTGTGCGGGCAAGGCATCCGTGATTTGAGCTTTATTCTCTGCATGCTCTAAGTATATCCAGTTCGCATCGTGACATGACAGTCTGAGTCAGGGGCGCAACCAGCTCTTCATTTCGGGGAGGGGGGGGCAATTATCATGAACTTTCATTCGATGACGTCATCATGCTTATTCAACCGTGGTACAACTTTTTCGCAAACGGTCACAGATATGTTCTTTTCACAACAGTTCCGAAAATGAGAAGTTATTAGTTTTAATCAGGCCCGTAACTAGGAGGGCGAAGCCCACACTTCTTCGCCCCCTTGGAAAAATGTGTTGGACATACAGTAGTTTAAAACTATTATACATAGTTTAAAAATTTGGGTCCCTCCCAGAAAACTCTTCGCCCCCCCCCCTTTTAATCAAGATGCAGACCGAACGATCAGGACAGAGTAAAAATTAGTAGCGTAATACAAACACCTGGTTCCGCATTCAGCTAGTGGCAGGGGCGCAGCCAGGATTTTTCTAAGGGGGGGGCTGAAGTTGTGGAAGCAAAAGCCTTGAAACGGAAAAATTGCTTGTGATTAGAACAGTCAAGGAAAGCACTTAATTTGTGGAAAAACAATTGACTGTACTCACCACG
>JGI24021J15306_10004642_pt1 | contig 16047 bp, 14 predicted proteins | sample Ectturendosymbi1_FD_15306 | JGI IMG/M metagenome (IMG submission 15306) | reverse complement strand
GCGCTGCGTGACCAAAGTGAAAGTTTCGAGTTTGGCGAAAAATAAACGCGTCGTCGACTGCGCGTGAATCACCGAGGTAAGTAACGTGCGCATCCAAGAATATGCTGGTGCGATACGTCAGTGAAGTCATTTCGGTAAAATTGCAAACGCTAACACAAACTCGCACGAACTGATTTATTGTTTCAGTTCCGAAGGAACGAAACGCAGCGCGCACGTCATTCATTCGTTCGTTCAGTGACGTACCCGCATGTAGAGGGATCATGCTTTTGCTGCTGCTCACCGGAGCTTCCATTGTTTTACTCGTTCATTTCAGCAAACCAAACACCATCTACCGGTGGCAAATTTTTCAAGACCACGAACGGGGGCAGGTTATAAGACCAATTTTTCGCAAATAATCATCATCGAAATTGTTCGACCTAAGCAGCAGCAGGACAGAACTATCTTCCGAGGCTTGCAGGGTTTGGTGAAGGCGCCTCTTCCTTATGACCCAGCCTACCGCAGTACCTTTGACAAGTGCCAGCACCCTGAAGCCTCCCTTAACAAGGTCACGCCCTCGCTAGAAGTGAACCTTGAGAAAAATCAGAGTTCTGCTGCTTGGTTTGCACAGCAGACTTCGACGTTCGGCAATTCCCGCGACCAAACTGATGTCAACTAATCAGATCCCTTGGGAGCGCATCGGCCATGCCTGTGCGAGGGTTCTTTGACATGGACATCGCAGTTAAGCCCCGGAAACCCGGAAAAGCATTTTCAGCGCCGCTGATCGCAGAGACAATTTATTTTCATTCCAAGGTCCCATTCCTCGTTGTCAAAAACTGTGCGCGAACAACTTCGAACAGCTGTTCGAATTGCAGCGTTCAGCAAATGTACTTAGGTGTATCTATCGCTTTTCAGACCGGCATGTGCGCTTTTACGAGGTCAACCGCAGGACCCATCTCAACTTTACTCCCAAGACAACATCAACTGGTCGAGCAGCGTAGGATGGTATTTCAGAACATTTGTTCAAATTTTCATAAAAGCACCAAAATTGGTACACATGTTCACAAAGGCATCCCAAACAGTTGTGGATATGGAACCACTTAAGATTTGTCAGCTCCGGCAACCATCTACCTATCCCGGTCTCTACTGCGATATTTCTTCTCCAGTTACTGTAAAAAATTTGTTTCATAATTGAACGTTTGCGATATTTAGCTTCTATGTCTTTTTGACAATGTGACCAAATCTTTTCAATTTTGGCCAACTAGAAGGTCTAAAACGTCCTTCATCGGAAGGTACATTTTCGAGATGACTGAATTTTGCACATTTTTTCGAGCTATATTACGAGCGAATGGCCGTTGATAAGAACGCAAAATCATGGGCTTCTCTTGCTATACTTCCGAATCCTGTTCCTTGAATTTGTTTTCTATGCAAAAATCTTTTTGTTGCAAAATTTGAATTTTGAATCCCACCATAATTATATTCTCAGTATTTATACTGTAATGCTAATTTCAGCTTTGAACAAAGAACAAAGAATTTACAGTTTAAAAAAATTTTAATATTGACTGCATACTTAATTTTATTATGAAAAAGAAAACGAGAAATTATGTTAATAGCATTCATTTCGAGGCGCCTACTCTTTACTTCCATCATGTAAGGACACATGGTACACAAGCAACTACATCCGTTGAACACAATATCACCTTTAGAGTACAAATGCATTGCTCTAGCAGCTTTCCGAGGGAGTGTCGTTCAAAGCGGTTCGTAGGACCCATCTACTGTTTGCCGCCAGCCTTTGCTTGTTGGTGACGGAATTGCGGGTTGTGCGGCCAAGGCCTGTCCCCAGACATAGACACCCTGGAAGACTGATCTCTTCACATGTAGTTCCAAAGCATCGCAGGTAGGTGAGATTCGCTCGACGATGTTTCTCTTNAAGTNTTTCTTTCTGTCCTCGTTAACTTCAGAATGTGGACCGGTACGGCCATGGAGAGTACGACAAANCTTTCAATAAAGTGCATTGTGTCATCCTGATGCTGACTGACGTGGTGGTCAGGGTCACAAGGTAACCAGTCAACTCTGGAAACGNGTTGCATGTTGCCCGGGCGGATTTTTCCCATGTCCCACAAATGCTGATACCATGTCACGTCCATTCAAGGCGTGGACAACAGGGGCAAGTGCCTTCTGTGACCGAGGGAGGCAGCTATTTCATGAGCAGGGATGCAACGACAGATTTTGCCCATCCCACAGGCAATCCAAAGTTCATCCACACGTGGCAGTGCCTGGGTTGGGTTGCCATCACCGCCGAGACAACGACGTTGGTGTCTACGGTTCGAACTTGAATCCGACGATGGTTACATTTAGCAGCATGTGCCACATGCAACATGATGCAAGTGTCCGCCCCTTCATGGCTGCATGGAGCCAGACAGCTTTCAGATTTTTGCCTTGGACAGCAGATGGCCGCTTCACCACAGGTGGTTACCAGCTGCTTTGTCTCGTTTTGGAGGACTGCGCCAGCATAGCATGCAGGACGGTGAATAGCTCAACACTTGTTTGCGCCGACGCGTAGGAATCTGCCTGTTGTCAGTATGACTGCGGTACTCACCACACGCTTCGCAACCTGTTTCCTTTCCCCATTGTTGCCGTCTTCTAGGAGTCGTCTTTATAACTGTCCCAAAGGGGATTGTGACGTGATACACCAGGAAGTTGCCGCTCGACGTACTGTATTGGATGAAGACTTGGTGTGCATATTGTCCGAAGTGCCAGGTATCAACATTTGCACAATGACTGTCCCGTCGAGGNCAATAGAAGCAATTAGGTGCATCAGACTCNGAGGTNGCCACGGATCCGGAGTGCCGGAGTCGACNCCGGCAGGATTCTACGTTTGTTTCGGACCCGTATCCGGAGTCGGATTCAAAATTTTGTGAAAAAAACACTGGCGGATCCGTAGTCACTTTTTATTTTTGGCAGCAGCAAGAGTCTGCGTGGTCTTTATAAATGTCATTGATTAATTACAAGCATTTGCGTCGATGGTTGCCGGAGTTTGAACAGCAGTCGGATTCTCAAATTTGAAAAAAATTCGGACCTGGATCCGGATTTAAAAATTTTGGAACAGGAGTGGAGTTGGAGTCTGAAAATGTGACTCCAGCCACTTCTGATCAGATTAAGGAGCTTCTGCAACGCGTTCTAAGCACACCAGTAAGTCACTTTTGCTGCCTAGGTGCAGCCTGCCCACATGAGATAAATCTGGAGGATATGCTTGATTTTCACGACGAAAGAACTCATCCAGGTTTTCGCTACGGTTCTGACAGCCTATGTAGAGTCTTGGAAATGAGGTCAGGTCATTCTTCATAGATGCTTCCTTTCCTTTGGGTGCTTTTGCTCTTCTGTCTGTGGTGAAGAGTGGTACTTTGTTCGTTTCAAAAGGTTCGTCAAATGTCTTGGTTCTATCGGTTTGTCTTGGTTCTATCGATTAACCAATCCTTTGAGTATGCCTGAAACTGTTGTTGTCCAGCCTGCTCGGCAGTGCGAACTGATTCAATCACTGCAGGATCGGCAATCTCCTTTGTGTCCAAAACCAGTAAATCTAGACACTCCACCTCGAAAGGATTCCCCAGCTCCTCAGTGACGGTCACAAGTGATTGTACATCTTGGGGAAATGTTTTCTGTGCACGTGGTGTTTCTTCATGGTGACGTATCTCTTCATTGGTATTAAGACACGTGCTATGGCTAGATCTACATGCACTCCTTACATGTCCAACATTCTAGTAGTCGATACGATAAATCAACCTAGATACTATTCGTAAAATACCTTCGTGGCGTTTCCATTTATAAATCAAGCTGAATGGAATCGCTTTCTAACTAATCAGGAGCCCGAAGTACGTGGCAAGCAAGCTATACACTCCTACTTATATTTCCGATATGCTTTTTAGTTTGACTTATCAATCCAAAAAACATTTGCATTGTTTTCATTTGTAAATGCACGCCACAAGTAGCAATCATCACCTCTAAAAGACCGAAGAGATTGAAATTGACAGACACTGCATGTTGTTAAGGAGAATGACGGCCATTTTGGAAAATCGTCGCCAAGCGTAACCAAGGCAAGATGTGGGGTGACTCCATATCGTGAATTATTAATAATCGTTCAGTAAACGTATAGAAATTTTGGTGCTTTTATGAAAATGTGAATAATAGGTTTGTTATGCTGCAGGACAAAACTGCAACGTGGCTCGAAACGGGCACACGCTCAAAAACCCGGTTAGCGATGGGAAGCATGCTTCGTTGCTGCGTCGCAGTCATGATTACAGCAGTTATTTCCGTGTCGCAAACGAATCGATGGTGATGTTAAATATTCGGTGCGACAGAATGGTCACATGGAAAGTAGGAAGATACGAAACCGAATAACAACATCAACTACTTGCCCCAAACTCGCGACTCCAGAACAGAATTGCGTCTGATCCGCTTCACGCTTCTAGGGGACCGCAGTGGGGTCGGTTTGGGGCCGTTGATCCGGTTCAGCGACGAGAAACGACTGATTGGAGTATTGCACACGGACATCCGAAGCGAGGGGGACGCAGCGGGCTCAAACCGCGTTGCTTGTTTGGGGGTCTGGGGATGGAGCGACCCCGGTGTGGGAGAAGGGGGTCGTGATTGCCTCGGAGTGGCGAGCCGCAAGAAGTTGACTGACTTGTTCAGCATCGGGGTTTCCATCTGCAAAAGCATATGCAATTCAATGAGGATGTTGGGGGTCCTTCATGGTCAGCTGTAAACAAAACCCGCAAAACCTAAGCGCTGACGCTACTTGTCAAACATCTGAGCTCGATATACGTTTGATCTTACAGCCCAAACAGATAACGTAGGTTATTAGACCCCGGAGCCAAGCACGGAAAAGGATCAGGACTAAGGCTGATTTTGAGCGGGTCGGGACCGGGCAGCAAAGTTCGGGAAATTCGCGGACCAGGGTCGGACTGGAAGTTGAAACTTTTTATTCAAAAAGGTTGTTTTCCTTTTTTTTAAAAAATATTTAATTAGTGAGCAGCCACGAGATGATCGCAGATTTACCATAAGGTTGCCTAATGGTAATATTGGTATGAACAGTGTCAAAGAGAGAAAAAGTTGGTTAATAATTAAGTATAAATCAGTCTAGCCTACTGAAACATGTCAGGGTACTACAGGGTACTACCCATTTTTTGCCACAGAAAAAAACTTTCCGAAACATTAATAGTTCATTGAAGCAATACCAGTGGTTTTGGTTACATTACATTGTTTTTTTACTTTTCCAGTTTTTGTTTTGCAATCCTTACAGACATTGCCCAACTCTCCTTACATTTTTTACCACGTTAGATGCAAAGAAGCCAGACATGGAATTGCGTTCAGCAACATTTTTTTGCGCAAAACTTTCTATAAACTGTGATTTGCAGGAACTTGGGCTGGGCAGAGATTTTATGACATTGTATTGGGCGATTGTGGGAGGTCTTGTGAACAAATTTTGCTTGAACAGCAATGTTTTCATCAGTGACAAGAAAATTGACGGACAAAATAGACGTTAGACATTTTTTAGAAAAAATTTAGTCAAAAAAGAAAGACTAAAGTTAAATAAAAAAAACGAAGCACGTCCAGGAACGAAAAAGATCGACAACTATAGAGAATTACAACACAACGTCACTTGCCACTGTGCGTAGAGGAGCCTCGCTCTCGTCCAGCAAGCCTGCGTCTCCTCGTGACAGCATCACTGACAGAGGAATCTCGGCGTCAACGTCACCTGCTTCCATGCGTTCATTCTTTAAGAATACAAATATATGTTTGCATCACTGAACCACTCCAATCAAAGATGTGTCCGCAGAATTCTGGCAGGCAGCGAATGTGCAGCCGTCAGCACATTGTCCGAGGTCGCTGAAAAAGCACCCCCAACAAACCTATGAACATACCAGCAAGCAAAAAAGGTTTTATCTCATGCGTGCATCGAAGCTGTTTCTTCGTGAGAACGCATTGTACCCAGCGCACTTGCCTTTCTTACCTCTATTGATGATACGGAGCCGTCAACATCTTCACACGCTGCAGCACACACGTTGATCTTGTGCGACCCTTGACCTCCGTCGAAGTTGCTGAACGGCAAAGGTCCGACCTGCTCTTTGTCGTCCTCTTGTGACGACAGTGAAGTGTCCAAATGCTCACTCGCCAAAGGTATGAGCGGAGAATGGCACTGGCTGCTGGTGTCCTCGCAGCCGTCCGCAGGACAGGAACACGCGTGGCGCGGTTCCACAGTAGGGGTGTTGTGTCGAGCACCACGGCAAGATATTAGTGGAAAACCGTTTTCCAAGACAGGGCTCAACGTTCTTTTGCTGCTCGGCAGAAAATCTCGATGAAGCAAGTCGTCGACGCTCCTGTGATCTTGCCGGGACTGCGAATTGTTCGATATCGGCGATATATTACCCATAATGCACCTGTCCTGGCGACCGCTCGCATGCTGGTTGTCAGAGGATGAGGCGCAAGACTTAGACGTCGTGCTCTGGCAAGGTCTAGCACACCTGAATTGAAATTGAAAATGTTATGTAACCACGAGCTCTAGCGGGCGAGTTTACACCTTACGCAGCGCAGGACTATGCTTGAAAGTTGACCCGCAACAACAATAAGCAGAAGAACCAGCGTAAAACCGCTGTACTTTCGTTGCACAAATCATAGTGTGTGGTAGGTGGTGCAAAACTACAAAAACAGAGGCAGACGTATTCAGGAAGGCCAGGCTGAAATCACATTTCACAATGCAACATACACAAACGTTTATTCCATGTGTGTGCTGCAGCATGTGGCGCAGCATTGATACAGCAACGCGCACTGCACATGGCAATGAATTGATCAGTTCAAATGAACACTGCAGCTAGTTACGAACTAAATATTACATTGCGCAAAGTTTACGGAAAGAACTGAATTGTCCTTAAGATGAACAACGTCACCTGCCGCAACTCGAACTTACTCGACGAAATCGAGCTGAATGGAATCGCTTTCGATGCTCTGTCCTGCTTTCGCGTCATCTCGACTGTGGTCGCCGATCGCAGACAGTTCCCTGCGATAAACAGTTAGTTTTCTGCATCGACGCTTGAACAGCCGAGGTTTTTCCTCACAACCTGATTGGCTAGCTCTTTGAGCGACTGTGGCTCCGCCCATCATCACGCTTATTAGGCACTGGCGTCTTGTTCACATAGAATAAGGTGTTAGGTGCTGACAAGTTTTGTCCATTCTAAAATAAGCAACCAACACAAACAACACTTACTCGAGCGGAGCTCGGCCAAGGATGCTTTCGTCACTTCCGGCTCTCATGCTCTCGATTGATTCGTCATGAGCAGGGGTTGAATGGCCGGCGGGACGAGAGGAGTTCGAACCGGTCTTGTGCTTCACCTTCTCGTCTGGCGAAGAGTGGAAAAACTCTGCGCATCACAGTCACTCGCGTAAGTATCGTTAAATACTAAGGTATTGCTGTGAGGAAAACTCAGGTGGTGAACGAGCGACCTGCAAGAAAACATGAGTAAGTAGTAGTTTTAGCCACATTGGAAAACGTTAAGTGCGACCACAACATATAGTTTTTTTGGATGGATGCATCAGGCAGAGTGCAGTTCTCGGTATTACCGCAAACTTTACGGCAAAAAAGTACCTTTCTGTTGTTTCTCTAAAAAATGTACCCATTTAGAATCAGGTGAAATTTCCTTAAAACCACAAGCATAGCAAGACACCTCTTCCCAGCAAGTGATATGTAAGTGAGACGATAAAGCGCACCCGTGTAAAACATCCTGAAAAAAAAAGCTTTCACGTTGTAAACAAAAGGCTGGCATTTCCAAACATGCTTTCTCGCAGAAGTGTTTTTTTCGCTAGGAGACTAATTTCAAAATATCATCAAGTTAACCTCACTTTGGCTTCCTGCTTGCTTGTCCGGCGAGCAGCCAGGGTTTGACGATGGACCGCGACTCACGTCTCTATCGCTCCCCGAACTCACTGCATGAAGTTAGTTTCTCCGCGTTCATGATGCCAGCGGTAATAAACAACTAAGCATGGGAGTCGGAAGGGGGAGCATTGGCCTTCCTGGATTTTGAAAATTTCAGAAAAAAAGGCTGTTTTCTTAGTTTCGAGTGGGAAAAAACAAATTTCACCACTTTTGGCCCCACCCTAGAAAAATCCTTGGGAAAATCCACTAGTGGCTCCTCCCTGGAAAAAAATCATTCCGACGCCCATGCAACGAAGATAACCTGCCACGACATTCAGACTAAGACCAAACGTTTAAAACAACGAAATGTTTGCCTCAGTAACATCGAATAAAAACAATGTTTTCGACAGAGTTACTCAACCAGATAAATTACACATATCAGGAACGCTTGAGAATGCTCTCGATGACAATAACCGTTAATACCAGCCTGAGAAAGACTAGCCATGGAAGGTTTACGATATATTCAATCATCGATTCAAAGTGCCATATTTAAGCTTGACAGAAATTATCTTAAACAGAAAACCATCTTAAACTGATAGCACCTGACCAGCTGTTCATCATCACACCAATATGTTCGGAGTTGCAAGCTACAGCAATTTCGGTAACAGCACGCAGTATATGCTACCCAACCTGGATTCAGATCAAACAACACCTATTATATTGAGGTATCAGGCAAGCGGCAAGCATAAGATGACAAAGCTGAAGAACGCCTTCACGCTCGTTTGCTCTCCTAGCGGCGAAGCTTACCAACGGAATGTTTATGACCGGGTGATGGTTTCTTGTCTTCAAACGACAGTTCCTTCATATTTGTGTCCAGGTCAGACACGCTTGTATCGGGAGACAACGAGTGCTCGCACGTGGCGTAACCACTAGCAGCCATTGCCATGGAGACGCCGTTGCCGCGGTCTGCTTGGCCAGGAGAAGGAAGCACCTCCTCATCAGCGGTCGCGAACTCTCCGGACGACGCAGACATGTCAACGTTGGCCGCGCAGAGCCCAGAAGTCGCCTTGTGGCTGCTCGGCGTTGCGGAACCGCTGATCGGCGAAAGGAAGAGCTCCGGGTTGGCGAGCTCCTCTTTCTTTAGGTCAGCAAGGTCCTCGTTCTCTTTTTCTGATTCGTCTGAATGAGGTATGCCGTCGCGACGGAAGTCTTTGATGACGTCACCGGGCCTTGTCGCGTCAGCACGCGGTGACATCAGCGAGGATTTCGCCTTCGTCTGGTCGGAGCAAGTCCACTCCGGACCGGAGGCGGAGTGGACATGCTGCGGTGGTGGTGATGGCGAAGGGAGTGAATTTGCTGAGGTTTCCGCGACAGTCACGAGATTGCTGCGGGAAGTTGACCTCGAGCTGTTCCGCATCTTGAACACAACAGGTGAGTTTTACAAAAGCGAATACTGGCAGTTTGAAATGCTACGGAAGACGCCGTCGACCCCATAAAATGTGCGTTCAACGTAAATACACGAGATCTCCGAAAAACAATCGACCAAACAGCTGCGCTCTGTACGGAAGCAGTGCAGTTACCTGGGACAGCTCCAAAGTGCTGATGTCGGTTGTCAGGCCCGTGTGACATGAATGTATCTTTCTCCGCTTTGACGGCCGGGAAGGACGTGGCAACGAGGCGTCTGGAAAGAAAGCGAAGCATAGACGGTGCTGGCGACCTTAGTCAATCACGAAACAACACGTAAGTGTTCGGCGCCAGTGACGTCACGATTGAAAATGACATCTGTGAACAAAGTTTAATTTGGCACATGCAAACTTTCAAATTTGCAGAAAATTTCGTAAAAAATAGGAATCATGAGTTCTTTCAGTCGTTCCCACAGTTTCTCCCTCATCGCTATGAGCACCCACAAATTCTGCGGTCGAACATGTTGCTTTTTGCGTTGTGACAGTTTTGGTTTTCCTAGGACGCTGCACACAGGGCACATGCCTTGCTTCCCCTTCTGAGGCCCCTGGTCAATAATAGCGAGTGACTTCACAAAACTTAGGTCAATGTTCATTGAAAGGTCTAGCATTACGAAATAGCCAATTGTTTTAGCAAGGTGGTTCAATAAAATACCACTCTTGTTTACAGCTAAACGTGGCAAGAGACAAGCAGTTGCCTTCGCAGACGATGTTGTACAAATAGTCAAAGGACAAGGCTCACGACGCCAAGGACAGTGGCCACAGCACTTCGAGAAAATGTTCAAAACAAAACAGAAATCATCAAATGTGGAGAACAAGCTTTTTCGGAGCCCCAAATAACATGGAAGCAGCCAAATGTCTGTAAAAATTCCAGTTATTGTTGTTAAGAAATTCGGAAACAGACGTAGCTTCTTCAAATCCAAAAATATTTTTAAAAACAACAGAATCAGTAAATTGTCTGAAAAATTAATCTGTAACCGAGCAGTGAGAACAAATGATTCGGGCTTTAATTTGAAAGGACACGACCAGCCGCAAACAACTGTGATCTTTGTTCTTAACTAGATTTTCATGACCGAACAGAAATTGTTGGAGTAGTATTTTGTAATCTTTGTGCAGTGAAACCAATCGAAGGTTGAAAATTATTGTACGCACTGGCGAGGCAAAAAAATTGTAAAAAAGTTGTCACTGAGCAAAGCATCACAAAGGAAATATACTGCAGCTTTTCGGTCGCCCCACCAGCGCGCTCAAGGCAGCTCCTGCTGCATGCAACATGCTGAGGCGCTGCGCCTGAATCGAAATATAACGTGGATGGGAATAGAGCGTCTGTCGCAACACTGAAAAAAATGTTTTCAGACATAACCTTTACATTGTGGCGCCCAGCACCAAACAGGAAAGACGTTGCATCTTCAATGTAAATTCGTGCACTCACAAAAACACTACGTATGTTGTTTAAACGCATACAGCAAGAAAACTAAAAAGCTGACGGTCGTGGTTACCCTTGCTTGTTTGACCGCCACCGCAAGAACACCCCGTGTTGTCACGTGACTCAACCACACTCATCGCGCTGCTGTTCTTTTCGTCTTCCGACGATTCACGCCGTTGCTGCTTCCGTGACTGCGCGCGAATTTCGCCTCCTCCCCCCTTCACACAAGAAGGCGCAAGTCACTGACAATTGTTTATACATGTTTACAGCTAAAACGAGTTGGCAGTTTAAATGTCAGATAAATTTTAAAACTCGACGTTAAATACATGTTGAAGTATTAACAAGCCAAATGCAAAATGAAGCCACGAGTGTACAGAATCTAAAAACGCAAATCAACCCTTCATGCGCTGCGATTTGTCAACAGTGTTCCGGTGTTCACTATGATAGCTACAGTATAACTAAACATTGCACACATGCAAAATCGAATTTCAAATGAAAAAAACACTTCAGTGGCATCCGTTTCTCAAATAAAATTGAAATAAAAATTGTCTTTTTTTAATAGCTGCCTTCTGGTTTTAATTTCAACAGTAATCGTTTACCACAGGCTAGAAATACGTTTAAAAATAAAATAACCATAATAAACGTATTAACTAGCAACGTTCCTCAATGAACGTACATCAGGGGTCACCAACGTGGTGCCCGCGGGCACCAGGTCGCCCGCAGACCTGTTCTAAAAATAACATTAGCATGATCAATGTCTTCACCAATACTAAAATAATGGAAGGTAAATTGCGCAAAATTTTTATTTCAGAAGTGTGTTTCAAACTAGTAGCCCTCCGCATTAATCGGTACACAAAAATCGGTATTCAAAAAGGTTGGTGATCCCTGACGTACACCAATTCAAGCCCGTGCCTTGGAGCAACATGAAAAAGTGCATAGAGAAAACCTCAGTTTGCTGCACACTGATCTCCTCACTGAACACATAGATCATTATTGCTAATTTTTATTCCCGTTTGATTGCACGCAGCTGAAAACTGACCAAGTGCATGTTGAAGACCCTGTTAAGAGATGCAGGCAGCACCAAATCGTCCGGAAAAGGCAAACGGTTGATCCTGTAGCTTCCAACAGCGACACACTCGTTGATTCGAATACACACTGGGCATCTTCCAGCTTGGTTCAATTATTTGAGTTGAGTTTGTTTGGCGAAAATTAAGAATTTCAAAGACGAGAAAGAAACCATAGCAATTGCAAAAACGCCAGGGCACCTAAAAAATGGAAGGTTATCGAGTCGTTGCCCCTTGCTTGACTGGTGGATAAGGTGTAGACTCTACACCTCTACACTGTAGAGCAAGCCAAATTTACATCGAATCGTATAGCCTATGTGGGAAAGAGCTGCCAGATGATCAACACAGTTGCGCAAGGAGTGTTGGGTCGCAACCGGTCTCTCTCGGTGGATAAGGTGCTCAAATCCGCAAGGATCTGGGCGTGGCAGAGAAAGTATAAACCAATTATATACCTCAGTATCTTTTTCCAGGGCATCTGGCACACCCTTTTCCAGGAAGGACATAGGGAAAGATGCTCCAGAAGTTATTGCATTCCCTCCTATAGTCCTGTCTTTGTTTTTATGTGTGGGGATGACCACTCCAGTTTGCCAATCCTTCGGTGCCATTCCAGATCGCCAGGCCACTTGACACACACGAACTATAGTCTAAAAATTCCTTCTCTGTTGAAGGCGTTAACCATTTCAGGTTGGATTTCATCACAAACCTCCGGTCTTGCCAGCTTCCACTCTTTTGACAGCTAAGACTTCAGTCGTATTGGCGATATTTTCTTCCCATTAAGTGCACTTCCTGCGTGTCTGATGCTGTTAAATTTCCTGGGTTCAAAAGATCTGCAGAATACTCTCTCCATCGGGCAAGGATGTCTTCCTCATAGCTTTTGGATAGGACACTATTTAGGTCTGTGATGGATCTGGTAATATTAGATTTACTGCCGCAGAGACGTCTAACGGTTCGCCAGCAAACTTCGTTGGCTAGCCAATGACTGGAATCCCGTTCTTGCGAATGCTGTTGCCACTGAGGGAAGATGGCTCGAAACTTACTAAGCTGAAACGCGATCAGTGACAGCGACATCTATGAATTTGTTTCTTCATAATTTTTTCAAAATTCGGTAACACGGTTGCTGTGGCACGAGCAGTGTCCTGACTTGTCTAGTCATGGCATGAAATGGCTCCACTCTCTCGGAATATGAAAGCGGTAGACATCAACACTAGAGCTCGACCGATACAGCGGCATGCCGATATATATCGGCCGATACAACGATAAATGCCGATGTACCCTATCGGAAAATAACAACGATATATATCGGCGGTATTCGAAGCACTTCCAACTTCACTACCCATACACGATTTTTTTTGCACTGCAAGGAAACAATGCTGAAAAACTACTTCCTGAACTATAAGTTAAAATTGTTAACTTTTGAAAAATCATTATTTTTCAAATATTCAAACCTTTTCGTGCTATTCCTTAATTTGTGAGCTCATCCCATTTTGTAGTGACTTGGTATAATATACATTGTAATGTTTTAACTGTGGTTTGAGCAATGCAAACATATTGGCAACAGTTATCAGGAATGAAAAAACATCGGTATCGGCCCAAAAAAAGTCTTATTGGTCGAACTCTAATCCGCACAACAGACAGTACGTCACATGATCCTCAACTCGCAACTTGTTTTTTCCTTGCTTTTCCTCAGAAATACAGTTGGTCGATGGGTTAGATTGGAGTAGAGACACAGTATACAAAGGGATACGCTCCGTGCCAGATGGTAATGTCGATTTGGTAAGTCAAGTGGCATAATTTGACTCGATGCTTTTATCTGTGGATTGGAGATGGAATTTGGGAAATAAGGTCTGCACTCGATGTGCAAACCCTCAAGTGCCTAAATTAGCCTGCGAGCTATAGAGATAATATATTAGTTAGAAACATAATATTATCCGAATTTTGCAATAAGAAATGGAAAGCATTTGTTATTTTAAAATAACAGACAGCATGCTGCAGGTATGGATTTACGCCTGGTTGGTAGATCGTGGTTGAATTGTTTGTTTCATTTAACTCGAAACGTGGCGGTGGGTTGGTCGCACACGTAGGTGCAGCTTGTTTTTCTGATTCGTCGTTGAGAACATCCGAATCGATGAAGTCTAACTGAAACAGACAGGGCATTTTGTCCCAACGTGTGACAGCACAGTCTTCATGTTGGTCAAGGAGTTTACTTTTAAAGCCCTTTGAGTTTATACAGCAGCTTCCTGGAGTGCTACCAGAATAAACTGACTAGCATTCCATACCAACCTCAAATACGTCATCCACGCCTGTGTCTGAAGAACCCGAAACGTCGTTCTTTGTCAGATCCGTTTGAACTATTGACATTCGATCGCAGGAAGAAGCAGTGGAGTCGCAGGACACAGCGTTGATGGTTGGTGTTAAACAAGTAGGAGTTATGTGATCTAAAAAAGCTTGCTGTGTTTAACGTTGAGCAGCATGCTGTAGAATGTATAGTTTCATCTAGAGAAATCACAGTGACCGAACTTCTTCGAACTCAAATCAACATTGTTTACATTTCCAGAAACACATAAGCCACGAGCAGTTTTTCAATGCAACACATCATCAAACGTCATGCTCTATACACTGGTGTATCCAAATTACGTTTGAAGGCAACCAAAATAGTCCACACGCAAAAGGTTTGTTATCAAAGTAAATGACAAACTGAAAGAAATGCTTTCGCGGGATAAGGTTTGCAAGAAGATAACAACTAACTCATCAAGCTTTCGTTTCTTCCTGGAAAGCGTTGCAGGTTGTGCCTGTATCCTGCGCTGACCCTCACATCTTTCTTTCCTGAAACTCTTTCTTCTTGGTCNGTCTCGTCCAATGGTGACAAAGCAGTCCGAACAGACAGGAATGACCCGGACAATGAACCGGACACTGTCACATAGAAGAAACAAGTANTTAGTACGACTGCGTCGGAGACATTGGCAGCATGCCTACATGACAGAAATTGCAAATGGTGATATCAGGTCAAGATTTTTTTTCAACTAGAAGGTCTTTTTCGAGAAAGTTTCCATAAACGGGGTGTAAATGCACATGGTTCTACTTGGGCGTAATGAANAGGGGTAAAATCTTACTGGAGCAAATTAAGCCCNTATTAAAAGCGAGATTTAGATCAAGAAAGCGCNGTAAGAAGTGCTACTGAGCGATAAAAGTTAAGGATTTCGTTGAGTTTTACCATACATCAAAACCACACCATGCATTCACCATATATGCGTTCGGCTAATATATTGTGAACAGTTCACCGCAGAAAAAGTGAGTGCACGATTTACACGCAAAATGAATATGTCAATATCGCCGTTGAAAACAAAAGCGTTGGATTAAAAAACTGAACTACTGCAAGAAAAATACCGATTGTTGTTTTACCCAGTGTCGGTACCAACGTGTGACATTGAACAGAACAGGGGTCAACAAATAAGCAAACATCAATAATGTGTGGCGTAATTTCGAGTGGATAAACTAACTTCTCTGCCTCGCCAGTGTCATCCTGGCCGGGGTTTCCGTGATTGCGTTTTCGCTTTCCTTCCTTTCTTTACTTGGAGGCGTAGTCTGAAACTTTGTCGATCGCAACCTGTCTGCAGCGAAAGCCTGTAATTCCTGCAATGAGTACAAAATCTTGACTTCTCAGGAGGTCAAGCGTTGGTTGGTGCGAAATCGACATATAAAAGACTGACCAGAATATTTAGGAGCAACTTTTCAACGCCTTTTCAGAAGACTTGCCTGAGCTAAGTTTTCTTTCCCGTACAACGAATGATTATTATTCGCGGTTTGTGAAAAACGTCGGTTTCCTAAAGAGTCATCAAACGAGCATCTCCGCGCGCCTAATCCACGAAGTCTTCTGGCTTTGAAGGAAGGACTTGTAAAGCCGAGCTTGGACGGGGTGTTCCTCTGTGCATGCCATAACAAAAACAGTTGATGTAACAAGGGTACCACGACAGACCACATCTGACATAAAGCCAGTGCGTATCTATGCAAAGTGGCGCCCATGGCAAAATTTAAATGTGTGCCCTTACTAATAATTTAAATACTGAATATAGGCACAATTTTACGAAAGATAAACCATAAAGAAAATAAATTTTTGAAAACGGAAAATATCTGTGTTTATTTTTGCTTTAAACTTTTCAGCAAATAAAATATAAATTATCAATAACGACTACAACATACTTCTATACTCATTTAGTTTTA
>JGI24021J15306_10004640_pt1 | contig 16049 bp, 8 predicted proteins | sample Ectturendosymbi1_FD_15306 | JGI IMG/M metagenome (IMG submission 15306) | reverse complement strand
ACCCCTGCCACCCGTCAGTTATGCCACTGATCAGGTGCATTTCAAACATGAACAGTCACAAGTTCTTTTGATAGAGTCACATTTAATGATCCGTACGATTCAGCAAACGCAGGACGCAACCAACGTGCCTTGAGTATATCGACACAATAGTTGGCATGCTGCTTGACCAACCGTCATATTGAGATTCATGGAAACTCGTTGGAAGACTCTGGCGTTGTCACCACGAAAGTTGAGTAAAACTAAATTTCGTGAACAATAATTAAGATAGAAATTTTTGACGAAGCTTAATCTAAATGATCATATACCGGCCATTGACTCTATGCGTACTACAGCTTTTTGGAGGCCCCCTTGAATCTTGCGACCGTAGGCTTAAGCCTATTTAGCCTATTATAGGCAAATCCGGCCCTGGGAATATCTGAAGTGGAGATGGAGATTCGAGCGGCGAGTGCAAGCGCAAAAGTTACGTCAATCAAACCGAACTGTACGTCAATCAAACCGAATTGAACTTCCAATTCAATTCACTCTTGTTAATACAGCACTTTCGTTCGAAAAACAACTGACTTAGAGAAAATTGCTAACATGAACTGATCACCTTGCTCGCTTTGGGTAGCCATAAGCGCAGAAGTGTTCTTGCATGCAAGTAACGTTTGGGCGCACGATCAACAATCTGCTTTATGACGTAATACACGAAAAGAACATGACTTCACAAGTAAGCAACCCATGCATTCGCTAAAGCTCCCCAAAAGACCAATTTTATAGTTAGGCCTATTCTTAAATGCATGGACGTGGGTACCAAAGCAAACTGTTCTATATGAATTACAAATGTAATGTAAAAAGATTTTGCAACTACCACGTCACAGATTTAGAAACATTTATCAAACGCATTGTATAGTCTAATGCGCATGATGATTGATTAAATGTAAGCATATCGCCTCCTAATATAATAGTAAACAATTAAGAATGGGCTGGGTGACATTCACAATTTTTGCCTTGCTTAGGTAAGCTGCAAAGCTGTATCCTTTAGCAGGCCAGTAGCCAGGTTTAAGATTTTGATGGGCAAATACAGTTTTAGGGGGGCAAGACTTTTGTTTTTAATATAGGCCTATGTTTAAAACAATTTCTTCTGGGCGGAACAAAATTCGGGGGGGCACAAAAAACTGTCTCCCGGGCACTGACCCCGAATGCCCACACCCCCCGTGGCTACTGGCTTGCTTTGAAGTAGTGTCTTTTCTACCTATTTGCACTCGCAGAAACGGCAAAACAATGAAGAATTGGTGGGGCGTGCAAATGATAAAAGTAGGCTATTTGCACGACCGACAATTAACGCTGAACAATTTTATGGGCAAAGAAAAAGAGGCAAATTTAAGTGCGGACACTTTTGTCGTAGATGTAATTTCATTTTGACAAAATATTGTTATACTTAAATTACGCTAAAATCTGCCATGAAACAAAACTGCAAGCCTTTGTCAAAATGCAGATGATCAGCAAGCCAAAGTTTAAGCAGGCATAATTTTTAAACCCGATCCCGGCCCGAGCCCGAAATCACAAGTCCGAACACGACCTTCATTTTTGAACCCCAATTTAGACCCGGAAGCCAATTTTGCCAAGTGAGTCAACATATGCGCAACTGCAGGTGTTGGGGACGTAGCAATGTCTACATGACTAAATAATTCACAGTTAATCATTTTTTTTCAAGATTTAATCAACCCAACTGCTTTAACACTAATTGGCGACAAAAACGTCCGTCCTTAAGCAATAATTTTGTATACAGACAGGCCCGTAACTAAGGAGGGCGCAGGGAGGGATTTTCCACACTGGAAAATTTTTCGCCTCCCCTGGAAAAATGTGTTGGACATAGTTTAAAACTATTGTATGCATAACCGTTGGTTTCATACATGCTATCGATGTAAAATTTGGGTCCCCCTCAGAAACCTTCTCGCTCCCCTGGTGTCCCAAGCTGGTTACGGACCTGGAAGCAGGCCCAAAAATTTGACAAACGTAAGCCCAATTCCGGCACGACTTATATCTCTGCTGCTACCAACCAAAAACTTTCCGAAACAGAATTATCTTTCGATTACTGAACAACGTTACGTTGGCAGAACCGCCATCAAAGTTAGGACGACAGACACTCGTCTTGATCCTATTCACTGCGAGTTGAACCACTGCATACCATGTTTGCAATAGCTGTAGGTCTACTGCAGTTAAACGACGTTGTACTGACAATTTCACATATTCTGTTGCTTGACGTTACAGCTGTTGAAACGTCAGAACTAACGTCTACCAGCAGAAACTCTTCCAATGCTTTGCAAAATATTGGACTGAAAGTATATTTTGGAAAGACACAAAAACATCTGCATCACCGTAAGCTGAAACTTGAAAGACACAAAAACATCTGCATCACTGCAAAAAAACATCTGCAGAAAGACAAAGACATCTGCATCACCGTAAGCTGAAACTTGTATGGCGATTATAGCAACAATATAGAAAACACTATTACAGACCATGCAGGCTGTCACCAGGTAGGGAAAGCACCTTCTTTCATCTCTTTTGAACAATTGACAGTTATGAATGGTGAACAGTATAACAGCTAATTTTAGAATTGTCAAACGATGAACAATATGATAGTTAATTTTAGAAAGATATTGAAAAAGTATTTTAGTTAAACAAAACAGTGCTCTTTTAGCTCCTTCAGAAGGAGGTCAAGCTATTCTCTTTTTCGATAAATGTAAATAAATTTATACTTTTTCTTCACGATAATGTGAAATGTTTGTTTTATTAAGGTTAAATCATTTGCTTCGAACATAATGTCAAATTTTTTAGAGACGCAAATGGTTTATAAATACAAAAGTCGAATAAGTTTTAGTGCACTTGGGCAAACCTTCACCATCATTATGTATCTTATTACCACAACAATACACGAGGTATGTGAGGTGTGTTACTTTAACGTACTGTAAATGGCATAAGCACTGCAAGCTTTGACGAAACAATTGGAAATAAAACAAAATATTATATGCTATTAACTTCCTACAAGTTGAACAAAATAAAGTATGAAATCTAAGTCATGAAACAAATCAGTTAAACACATTCTTTCTGCAGAAAAACCGTGGTTACTTTGTATACAGCGTTTTTGCGTGATGTCCTTCCATTCTTAAGTTTACGTCGATTCATATGCTTGTTTTCGACTCGTTGGTCTTCAGCATTACAGGTGGCGTCAAGGAGCTTTGTCTATTTGCTTTAAATTAGTGTTTTGCTGTCACCACTTCAAAACGTTAGTGCATTGTTAGAACCAGTTTAGCTAGGACAAAAACAGTTTCTCAGCAAATCAGCTTTAAAATTTGAAAGCTGAAGGGAGGATAGCGGTAGTACTCCATACAGTGCTTTCTACATCTACCCCCTGCTATTTTCTGGACAAAGTTTCCACTTGTTCTGACATGTACCAGACAAAAATCCAACCATCAAGAGAGGAACATAGCCATAGCCAAGGGGGCCATTTCCCGTCGNGTTTCTACAGCATATCGTGTCATTTTGTGNTTTGGCAGGCGGTTTCCCAAACAAAATACTGTTGCTCGCTTAAAGTCAAAAGATTTGGCCCCAAAAAAAGTTTGGGCTGACTACGCCACTGGAGTGGAAAAATGTCAGTATGACTCCCTAGATTGCAGCTTCCTCGACGTTTTGGTTAGTTGTAGCGGCTAAGAAAGATAAAAGTGTTGTTAACCTTGCACGTCTAGTACAGTCGTTGCAGTTATGTGCGACTACATTTATTGCCTATTAGGCAACGGCATCCAAGTCCAACACAATTCGACGTGCGCGCATCAACGCGTGTCACACGTAATCCATGTATTTATCCTTGGTCGGTGAATGCACCTGCTNTTTGTCGGAGATCTTCCGCGAGTGACGGGTGGAGGTGGCTCTGGTGTATGGATACACAGAGCTGTGGTAGTGATCCTTTTCCGGCTGAGGCCCGGGCATGCAAATGCACAGAAGCCCGGTAACAACCGACACGATTGAACAGACAAATCCAACGTAAAGTGCAGCCCCGAATTCATATCTTATCATGTTGTCTTGATTCGTAACGGAAAAGAAATCGTAGTGAAGCATACTGGCGTACCAGGACACAGAAGCCAAGGTCAGCAGTCCTGCGTAGCAAAATGTAGTTCGTCACACTTTTGATGAAGTTATAACTATGTTTATGAAATTCTAAGCAGTTATCAATCTTTATTTTTCTAGTTTTATCAATAGCGCAAATAAAATTAACGGCATAATAGCCATACCAACATGAAGAGGTTTTGCAGTATGCCATTTTGTAAAGGTCCAGCAGAATAAGAAATTAACCAACCCCAAATTCAGTCTACTTTTAAATATTTATATTGGAACCAGGAAGTGCAAATCGACGAGCAGCCAACTTGCCTTCAATTATTTTGTTTGGACCCATTACCAAAATCTTCCGGATACGGAAGCAGCCCGTAGCCAGATTTTAAGGTTGGGGGAAGAAAAATACATTTTTAGGAGGAAAAAGTCTTGTTTTTATTATAAGTTTGAAAAAACAACTTCTTTGAGTGCAACAAATTTGGGGGGCGCAAAAAAGTTTTGAGGCAATGTCCCTGAATGCCCGCCGTGGCTATGGGCCTATGATGAAGAACAAGTGCGCCAGTACCTCAGGCCTGAAATGAAAGCAACTGCGCAATATTTGTATAAACGTTTAAAAAACGTTCCTGTTGCTTTCGAACTTGGTTGCTGACACCGCTTCCAAACGGTTTTTGCAGCTCCTTCAAGCTACGTACAAAAATTTCAACATCACTGCTAAACTTGCTTGCCCGCAATAATATGCATTGCACCGCTTGCACGCATGAGCTTCCTCTTCAGGCGCAGGTTCTCTTCCAGCACCTTGGAACATTCCATCCCAACGAGAATAGTGAAGGTGCCAAACACTGACATGGCCATCGCCAAACACATCATTCCGCGAATGACGTTGGTAGTTGCTGCGAAACGACTCACAGTTAACCATCTTGCTGTGGTTCTTCTATCAGAAAAAGTTGCTTAAGAACTGGTTGACTTGCTTTTTACAGCGATGGAAATGGTTCGCTCAGTAGTAAGATTTTGAGAACAGTACAGTAATGCTCATGAATCACGCAGTCAAACATCAAGTGTTTCAAATAAATTATCTGGATTTTCAAATAAATTATCTGGATTAACAAAACTTTAAGCTATATAAAACAATGTAATATCTCAGAAGTATTTCTTAGAGCACTGTCTATTGAAAGAAATCCTTTCTCAGCGCAGAATCAGACACTAAGATTTTACAGAGTATATAATTCGCCTACAAAGTAGGCATCATCAGCTCTTATTCAAATAGAATCTATTTCTTAGAGAATGTACGTGCAATGCATTACGGAAACGAAGGGTTATGATCACAAAATCCTTTGAAACATCAGCGGCGTTTCACCATTTTTTGTGGCGTGTCGTTGCTAGTTTTCGGTGCTTTTACAATGAGGTTAACAATTAATATTTTTTTACTTACAGATCAATGGGATTAGAAACGTTAAATAATAAACCAGAACTAAATGTCTACCTTTGTCTTAATCGACCGTAGCGAAAACTTTTTCCGGGCTACAATGCTTGTTTTACGTAGAATGTCCAAAATTGAACTAAACTTATCTATTCGTTTTCAGCTTCCAAACAAATGGTCATAACTTCATCACGATGTCATAAAATGTCGTGCTGCATCATCTGCTGCTCACGCATAACACTAAATATGTTTGAAACGTCTCTTACTGCGTTCCAAGAACAAAGACTGTTGCTCTTCGCAGTTGTACTGTCCTCCGTAATATTGTATGCAGTCGGCCCAGATACCTTTCCACAACCAGATTGGTCCCAATTTCGTCGCACTTTGCGGACTGCTCATCGCCCACTGGCTCCAGAACGTAGTTGTTATGACGGATGTACATGACACAAGTGCAAAAACGAAAGCGCACAGCTGCCCATACATCGCTTAGAGCAAACAAATCTTGACTGTTTAAAGATGTGGTTTTCTGCACGTCCTGAAAACCAATTGTTTCGCTTTGAAAACACGTATTTTGACATAAAACAGTAAAAAGCGGATGAATCCTGTGAAACTGAAATAGGCCTACCGTAGAAGAAAATCGGTTGCTGAAAGCACCCAAAATTTCCTCACACATTAACAAAATTTTTGTATGGTGCTGAAATCTCCAGTTGTTATGATAAACATCCACCAGCTCGCCTGTTATATACTGAATGTTAGCGGGCGCATGGGCCCCATCACGTGCAAATGCGGATTCAAGCTTTTACTGCAAACCACGCAATGAAGTGGCCGCTTCTCATGTTTTGCGCTTTGGCTAGACGATTACGTCTGGGCAAAAAACGGCGAATTGACGTCTTATATTTTCAGCTCGACAACACAATGAAAGAGTCTCTGAGAAAAAAAGCACATATTAATTCCCGGAAATGCTATTAAAGCCAAATTAGTCTTAGCCAATCAGCAGTAATTCTTACTTTATGTGCTTCTTTTCAAACGCTGTATGGCTTTGCCAAAAATAAAAAAATATTTACGAAAACTGTCGCACTTCTATTTGAATTCAATTAACGTTCTGCAGCAGATAACATAAGGAACAAAACAGTTCTCCCACAAATGGGTCCTGTTGTTGTGGACACTGAGGCATTTGAAAATTTCTGATCGCTTTTGTTTTAAACGACAGTTCCCAGTCTTCCTGAAAATACGTTAAGGTATCCAAGGAAAGGACTTTTATTTACCGGCGTGCTGTAGAATACACTGTAAAACAACTGATTTGCGCCGAAAATCAAACACTTCGCCTTTAATTTCAGCATTGCTCGTACCGTACAAGACTTCTCACAATTTTCATGACATGAAAAGCTTGCCTGTTACAAAACAGCAGGCCAGACTGGAGTCTTTCTTTTGTGGGAAAAAGGGAAAAAGTTACGGTGATATTAGATTTTAACTGTGGTAGGTATTGGCCACCGCAGTCTCAACTTTTACCAATGCGACCTTCTTCACGTCTCACGTTTTTTTAACTAATGCGCCTCTGGCAACTAAGGGCTGCATGATGTGGTTGATGTCATTCCACTCAGTAACAGGATTATCGGCTCTGTCTGAACAACATCATTCACTTTATCCTGAAGGTATAACGACGGATTTTAGACGCAACTCTATTTAAGCGATAAAGATGGACTTCGCAGAAGACTAAGGGCGGGTTTTTCAAACTGATTTTGACTGAAAGTGTATGACCAGTTTCTAAAAACTGCTTGTAGTTGTCATGCTCAGCGACAACGGGTACAGAGTGGTTGCTTTTGGAAGAAGCTATGTTGCAATAGTTGACAATATGCATTAATTTGCTTTTGTTGATAGTGTTGTTGCATACGTACATAGATCTGCCTTTCCATTATTAATACCTTACTCGATATTGCTACAAATATGAAGTTTCACAACACGTAGGCGTTAAAAGCGTCCCTAGAACAGAATTGCTCTGCAATTACACAAGACCTCCAACGAAAATGAAATTCATCACGACTGCTGAAAGTGCACAATGCCTAAACGATCTATCAAAATGTGTCTAAAGAAGCTCTCACAAAAAGCAGATAAAATTTTTTAACCATTACCCTCTCTCGTTTCTTGTCTGAAACGAAGCGGCTCCGTGCAAAGCACACCACGCCCAACACAACTCTTTGTGTAGAACAGCGTTTCATGATCATAGTGGTACTCCCAAAACTTTCAGGGTGGTTTTATTTGGGCTGCAGACCCCTGAGACTTTTGTGAAACACTCATCCTTCCATTCACAAATTATTGCCACGAAGGGATAATGACTTGTGTCGTGCTGTCTGTTAGTTCCAAGATTTTCAAGCAACATATATTTGAAAATTTATTGTATAATTAAAAATAATATAATAATTAAGTATTGTGTTTATCGTATGCACATTGCATTTGATATGATATAATTATTGTGTGAACCTGGGACTTTATACACCATTCAGGAATATTTGTTAAACAACTCGCTGTCTTGAAGTTTTATAAAACATAGCAGAAAGTCATCAGCAGCCTTATGCAAAGTGTTGTAGAAATTTTATGAAAGTATTGCATTAACTATATTGCCTTCTTCGGATGCATAGCAGCATAGAATCCGTTTTATTGAAGCAAGGCCAAAATTACCTGAAGAGTTTCAAATGCAAAAGCAGTCTTCAACTAACTTTGAAAAAACATTTAAGAGTTTTTGCGTTAACCAGATTTTGAAAAACTCTTTACTGTCTTTTGCAAAAACTTCAGAAATTCAATTAGTATCAGTGGTCATATCTCACGCATGCTGGCTTTAACCTACTACGAGATTATTTGCTTTGTTAAGGTTATGCATAAATTGTAGAATATTGCAACTTCTAACAAGTTCTTCCGAGAAGCGATTGAGTAACTACTGCAACGTTTTTATCGGTACCAGCAAAGATATTAGAATGTTCCTGTGCACACTTTGCTAACTTTTGACAAGTATTGCTTTAGTAGTGGCTGTTGCGAAATAATGCAATTCCAAAAGAAAAAAGGATGAATAATGATTGGAAAAAAACGCCGGAGAAACGCGTGCTGTTTTGCGAAAACACTTGCAAAACAAGAGCAGATAATGTCAAAGTGACTTCGACAGCAACACAACCACAAAAATATGCTATAAACACATCCTGTATCGTCTTGAAGTCGGCAGACCAATCGTATTAACTGAAGGAGGATTATAGCATGGCCAAGTTGTCAACATCGATCTGGCCAAACAGTTTTTGGATTAAAGTGAGCATGGACGAAACGTCGCTTGTCCACAACAATGGCTTTCTGAGATTAGCAGAATTTTTACTGCAAATTAAATATAAAAATGTCAAATGAAATAGAACAAACCTAAAACAAAAAATCAATAAATTTATAATCGTTCAAAATTTTAGTTTCCCATAATGTAACAAAGTAGCGATACCGTTAAGTGTGCATGGAATACAGGTGAAAACCTCCACCAAAGCCCCCTCTTGGCGACGGGACTGGGCAGGAATACGTACGTTACCAAATCTAATATACGTTGTTAAAAGTATATTTATGCTAGCGTACAGATGACTTAGTGCAAGCAATCAATACTTCTGTTTCTTTTTTGTAAGGAAATTAGACGTCTTTCTCTTGATCATGAGGCTTAAATTTCAGATGAGGCAGCGCTTCATGACAGGTTTCACTCTTACACATCACTTGCTGTAGTTGTCAGAATATCGAAAAATATTTCAAGTGGATTTCAGCATTCAGTTTATATTGACGCCCTGCATTGTCAAACTGAGACCATGATCAAAAGTACATGAAGTTAAGTTTAACATGTGCTGGTTCGAGGATTGGCAAAGTTTTCGACCTGGTACCACACCAAGATTGGGGTACTTTGATAACGAAGGAGTGTGTTCCTAACGTGTCAAAACCACTTCGCAGAAAATTCTGATGAAAAGCGAAGTGGTATTAACGCACAAAGTTTGATTTTCAACGATTTTTATGTCGATACTCACGGGAAGGCTCAAAGGAATCTCGTGCTGAAAAACACCTCTTACGCAGTTAATGTTTTAAGCGCGCTTTCACTTAAAGACGAGGTTCTGAAATGGAAAAAATGGCACACGGAAAGTATTTGACAGAAAAAGATTAAAAACAAACGCCGACTGCAATTAAATAAATCATCAGCAGCCTCAAGTGCTATTAGTCATTTGATGCCCATGGTACGTATCAATCACTTGAATGGTTACAAATGTAAGAGAGGTCATAAGAGGTTGCAGATGCATCGCAGCGGATAATTTTAAGCGCAAACAAGCTCAACTCGTGGCTTCTTTGACAGACGCAGTGAAGAACGCGGTCTGTTTTATTACTTTCCCAAATGCTGCTCGAAGTGATGCATTCGGCTCCAGTTGTGATGCGTGTTGCGGTTTCGCCTGTGAGTGAATAGGTAGAGATGAAAACGATAACGTAGGGTAACCTCTTGCACTAAAACAAAATTCTGGCCGTAGTGGCTGCAAATTTCCCGACATGGTCCTTCACCAATCCTATTTGACAAAGTGACACTCTTTGTTTACATTGATCAGTTACTTTGTCATTGTGTTTCAATTCATTATAATGTTCACTGAAAATTGGTTTCCGTTTTGCATGATAGCTTTTTGTATTGTTTGTTAGATGAGTCATACGAAACAATTAATCAATCAATTAGTATATACTTTGTGTGAAAAATGTGTAGATGGCTCACAGTGTATTCATGTTTAGGTCAGCAATCAAACTTCTCAGCCAATTCACTTCACAAACAACTGATTGCTTGCGAAGTCTACCAAACTGAGAAAAGTTTGAGTTCATTTTATTGTCCTTTGTTTTATTTTAGTACGGCTTCAATCTGGTGGCAAAATCTAACAATGATTGTTTGTTTTTTTCAAGACAAAAGTTATCTCAGAACGAAATATAAGTGAAACAAGTGCTAACGCAACTTTTTGAGAAATCACTGCTTGGAGTGGGTTTTTGTGGTGTCATGTTATTCGAGACGCCAGACCTATTTGCTTGAAACAGACCACAATGGAAAAACTAGCACTTCTCACCTTGTTTTCCGTTAAAATCACGGAAAAGCATGCGAAGACAACGTAGGAACGCAAGAATAGTTGTGATCCATGTATTTCAGAGCAATGTAGTGCAAGAAAGCAAGTATGTGACCGAGAAGCAAAATATGTATTTTTAAGGTCATTTAAAAGCTGAACTATTAAGTCCATTCCAGTTCCGATCTAAAGGTTAATAAAAATTTGTGATCAGTAACTGGTTTGATTAGCTGGTTCGCTAGTTCCATTAAAGTAGTAAAACTCTTCTTTTACTTGAATCTGCAACGAAAGAACATGGATCGTATTTCTGAAGTGGGATCTCTGCTCTCATAAATATATTCAATACTTTTCATCAAAAGCCTACCCGGTACCCAGTTCAAACATTCACTAATCCAAAAGCCATCACATTACATTTTGAAGGCTATTTTCTTAGTCTAGGACGTTCAGACTCAGTTTAAGAAAAATTGCAATGATTCCTGTCGCAATCTTACAAACGTTTACGTTATCCGTTTCCAATCCAGCTTTGATGAAGCAACGATTGCTGCTGCAGCAAATGCCCTTCAGGCATCGTTATGCCAGAAGTCAAAGCATCACGACGTGGGCGTATACTCTGAAGTAAACCTCATCAACCATCAGTGAAAAACATGTAGTTTTCCCTTTTAGAATTGTGTTCTATCATTGTTTTAAACTGGTGGTTTCCGAAACTGCTTCGGCTTGTTGCAACATCATGTGTTTTTGCACCTTTCTGTTTTCACTCGCAGCATGACCAGAATGTCTTCAAAAGGGGAAATTCATGTTTGTGCAGGGGGCTTGACTTTGATAAAAACTCTACTGATTTAACGTTTCATATTTCCATTTGGGGGTCTTGGAAGTGTATTTAGGGTGCTAAGCCCAAGAAAGCCCCTGTGGGGACGGGACTGTGTCGGCCTGCAGCCACGGCGGGGCAGTGCCCCCACCAAATATTTTTTATGCCCGCCCAAATTGTGTTGTCTCCAGAAAAATTTGTTTTGAACAAAAGTTTTTCAAAAATTTGTTTTCAATAAACACAAAAATCTTATCCACCTACAAATGTATTTTGCCCCCTCAAACCTGAAAACCTGGCTCCACGCCTGACCCAACGTACGTCCTGACAGTGTTCAAATCTAAGATGTTTGATCCGCTCGATTCAGGGTAAATTTGTTTCACGTGCGCCAAATAGACATGCATTAAATGACACTGCATGCAGAATATCAAAGGTATTCTGTAGTTTGTCGACCACCCATATTAAAAACGTTTTCTAAGAGTAGTCTTGAAACGACACGCGACAAGAATATGCTGCGTGGAAAGCCTTTTCAGAGCTGTCTTTCGGAGACAGATCATAAACAAAAAGAAAGGCAATTAAAAACAGCAGCAAGCAGCAGGCCTGCTTGCTGTTGTTGTAATTCTGATTTTATGAAATGGTTGTTAAAGAGCCTTTCCAGCCATTTTTCCGCATGGATTTTGGAGTCTTCCTCAAAGGGTCAAGCCTAACCTTTGCTGTAATACGCTTGGTAACCACCTTGCGGCAATCGTGCTGATAACTTTTCAGGAAAAAGCAGCAAACTTCATCCGTTTCACTTTATATGAAAGATGTGCACAAGCCCACAGCAAAGATGTGCAGAAGCCCACGGCTAAGAAGCACAACCGCTTATTACGAAGCTCAATTCACAAGGTCCCATTTCACTCAATTTGTTGCTTTAGCAAAATGCCCCGCTTTTCGAGACCAAAACCTGCTCTATAAGCCCGCACTTTCGGAGCAGGATCGTGTCGCTTGCATCCGCAACACGCATTGGTGCGTTTGACAAAACAAATTTATGAATAAATAATCAGCAGTTTTTTCTTTTTTTACAATCCTCTCTGATCTTCTCCGCTACCGAAGTAACAGTGCCTTAACGCAAGAGTGCTTGTTTCAGAACACTGTTAAACCGTTCAGTTCCCAAGCTCTTAATGCACAACATAATAGAGTTTGGTAGCTCAGTCGTTCTCGTGTTTATCCATTCGCAAACTGTTGGTTACCTATAGTCAGCGATTCCAAAAGAACACTGTGAAGAAGCATTCGAAGAGACCATGTGGGGACCACGTGGACATTAACCTGTATCCCACATTTTTCAATTATGTTGTTTGTGGTAATAGTCTATAATTTTAAGGTTGCATAAATCCACATTTTGTGATTTTTTTAAACGTATAAATATTGCAATCAATCAAAGGTCCTCAAAACAAATCAAAACTACTGAAAATTGTTAATGGCTTTTGCGGTTTATAAAATCTGAACAATTTTTCTTCCTTCTTTTCTGACGGTTGGTTTCATCTTTCCTTTATGTTTACATAAGGAGTTACTGAGGTAGATTTTGTACCCAATTCAACTTATTTTCTGTTGAACATCCAATAGTGTTGATAAATTTTCAGTGCAACTTTGGGCAAATAAAGGCACACGTCCTGCCACAAGATAATTCCATTCCAGATTTTGTTACAATTCTCCGTTGTTCCCCTCTCACAACCGTCTGACCGCCCGAGCTAAAATGGAACGGACGTGCAGTAATTTGCGGTTTTGCAAAAAGTGTTGACGAAATTGTAGGACACGCCATTGTTTGTTGACTTATGCACTGGTGTGTTTACATTTGGGCGTAAGCGATGTGATAGGATTACAAGCACTTATTTCGCTGAAACATCTGGCATTTGCGTGGTATGAAAGTTCTGTATACAGCTATGAGTGTCATGCGGTGTGGTGGACTTTTAATAGGTTTTCCCGCGGAGTTTGAATTTGAATTTTTTGATTGTGCCCAGGAGCCAATCAGTGATCGCGTTTCCTTCTGATTCCGCCAACCGTTGTTAGACAAGTGAGATTGTCTCAAGTTTAACTTTGATTGGATGTTTTGAGGCATCAACATAAAAACGTCTTTTTGTACGTCGATTGTACTCAAAGCCTAAAGTCGTACTGAGCCTGAACAACAGTTAATTTTTTAAGTCACACAGGATCATTTTTGATTAAAAAAATGGTTTACCAATATTACGTTATTGTTGTAAATATTTCAAGTTGCTGATAGTGCATGCTATTAAATGTCGATTAGAAGTTTTCATTCACAAGACAAACTTTAAATTTTCCATGACAGCGCATAAGAGATAGGTTAAGACATTTCAGTAGACAAAACATGTATTCCAGATTATTCCATCCTTTTCCCCTTTCCCACCGCTTGACCAACTGTATTTGTCTTTTTCAAAGACTGATTACGATTTCTTCGTATGTTTGCAAAAGCAAGAACTATGAGCCTTTTCAGATTCATTTTAATACTTTTATGTCTGACATATTCGGTCGCACTGGCAATATGTACTGGAACCTCGTCACAGTTCCATGCACATAGCCTACCTACTAATTGCTCGCAGGTTTCGCTGCATTTCGTCATTGCTTCATTCTCCGCTTTGTGACGGCGTGGCGTGTTGTGGAAAGGTCAGCACCGGTGGTTTTGGTGAAGTTTGAAACATCATTTCGTATCCCGATGTTTGCTGTCAAATCCCCTTGACTGTTTATGTCTGCGCTCGATTTACCTGATAATCGACATTCCAGGTAAACTTTTACCTAAGTCTTTACCTAAATCTCTCGAGTTACAGATGCAGGAAATTTTTTCCCCTGTAACTACGGCGAACTCGCTTTTCCTCTTTTTGAAACCATGCAATGTACATACTGTAGGCTTAGATTTACTGAAAGTTATAGTTTTTTTAATTCGAATAAGCTCCATCTTCACGCATAATTTGAGATTAACTGCTCAGATGTAATTTGTCTTGAGCCTCTTATTTATTTAATATTGGAAGAGAGTCGTGAGTAGGTTGTCCACTTCTTCTGATGCCTTTTCGCCATTGTGAATTTTTTTACTTTTGCATATATCGTTTTTTATTTCTACTGTACCTATTTCTATGGCATGTATATCTTTTTTGAATACGAATTACAACGCGTTGTTTAACTTTTCAAAAGATTACAAAATGGTTTACAATTCTTTTTTTGTGAGAATTAAGTCCATCACTCCCAAATGTGTGTTATACGTTGCTTGCCTACAAGTATCTTTTTTATTTAAACGATACACGAAGATTCTTAATTCTCAATACCAATACCTTTAACAATGGACAATTGTTTGATATTGGCTGTATCTTAACAAAAAAGTGCGTTGTTTTTACAAATTTTCCACTATTTTTAAGCATTTCGCTATGAAGATGCCATCAATTTGCAAGTTGCAACGGCGTTTAAAATTTTTACATCTGAAAATGTGTAAGCAATTTTTGCTGAAATGCACGTGAAATGTGGTTCTCATTGTTCTTCGTTAAGTGGTGTGCAGAATATCGCAGAATAATTGTAGTTTTTGTGATAAAATGATCAAAGCGTGATGGAAAACAAAGTCTGTTCCACTTTTTTTTAGCAGTGATTACATGCCTCTCTCTTGAAGCAATTATAAACATTTTCATTTGATTACATATATCTTTCTTCAATCAGCTGTAATTAGTTTAACATTTTTATTTCATCAAGTAAATTTCTTATAAGACTTTGTGCTCTGAAAGGTAATGGAAAAGAGGATCGCGGAATGGATCGTTGTATCCACAAAACTATGTATCCAAGGCCGGATTTAACTGATGCGAGGCCCTAGCTAGGCTAATCCACTTGTGAGGCTTCTCTCCCATTGTTGCGAGGAAAAAATGGAAAGGTTAAATCTATTTGCCAAAATCTGAAAATGTCCCTCTGAAAGTACGGTTAGTAAAATATTCTAAATCATTGCTGGAGTGCCCACAATCACTGTGTTTGCTGCTGCCTTCGACGCAAAAATGTTGAATTGCACGGAATTGTTGAAATCCTACTAGGCTGGCAGGAACAGGATTATTAACCGCCACAGGCAAGCCAACCGAAATCGTCACAATTGAAATATATAAAGCACATGGTCCACGTTTTTTCAAGAATCACATGTTTTTTTCTTACCTGTGTTAAAAAAAACAAACACACTGCACCTGTATAGTCCGTGTGGCGGCATAAAGACTTTAAAGCACAGCGTGAGGACCACGTTGCAACTCGCTTACCACGCCCACGGTTGTAAAAATCTCACGCACATAAGCAAAATCGGCCTACGTCACGTTAAACGCACCCAAATGGTTGTAACTGTTAGGTTCACCATTCTGAAAATTTAATAAAATCTTTACTTATTTATGGTGTTTCATATTGAAATTTGGAAGGGTTGAGCTCACCAATGCCCGCCGTGACGACTGGATTGGTTTAAATTTCGCTTATGCTGTTATTATTGAAATACGTATAAAGAAATAAAAAGCTACAATCATCGAATCAAGTAAGGCTGAACATAACACAGCAAACAGTTAAAAGGTTTTGTCCTGGCCTTCTTCATAACAAAATTATCTAAGAATTCATTACAATTTGTTTGCCTAAGTTTGTCACTTTGGACAACCTCTCC
>JGI24021J15306_10004638_pt1 | contig 16050 bp, 6 predicted proteins | sample Ectturendosymbi1_FD_15306 | JGI IMG/M metagenome (IMG submission 15306) | reverse complement strand
ACACATACTCGTTCAATACATTCAATGTACGTTCAGTTTGCAATTCCCAATTACTAACACATTAAATAGCATTCATGTTATGGTTCAAAAATACCATAACATCACTCCCTCCTTTAGTGTCAGAATATCCCAATTCTGTCACTGAGAAAAATCTCCCAAGCATTCATTTTCCTTATGGCCGATACTTATGTTATTTTATGACCCCCACTGACTATTAATTATGTTTCTGCAGTGAACGTCTTTCATTTTCTGAGTTGATTCACAAGTCGTCATCAAACAAATCCTCTCCGTCTGATTCTGCACGACAACGAGTGACGAGTTCGCGTTCGTGCACAACCACACTTCGAAATCTTTTCGCTAGCAGAACTCCCTAGTAAACCCTATGCGGTGTCTTCTTTAGTTCTATCTTTCTGTTCCAATTTTGGTGAAAAGAAAAGTTGAATTATAGTCCCCTTTTTTTATGGTATTTTCATATTTTCAAAACCTAATTCACACTTTTTAACTCATTCACACGTCATTCACACTTCGACACATATGCGCAATATCCACATTTTTTGGTACATGCTTATGATCATTCCTTTCATTGTCATGTCCATGCACTTGTTAGTTAACCATGCTGCATGCCATGAATTTGTTACCTTTTCTTGTGATGAAAGATTTTTTGTACAACGAATTTGTTTACGCGCGCGATTTTGTAATAGGCCTTATTTCTCATTCATCCTGATATTCAGCTTCTACCTCATTCTCGCCATATACCTCTTCGTCATCAGATTTCCTACGAAGTCTTGTTAACGGACTGACATACGTTTGATCCCTTGTTTGCTTGTATCCAACCTTTTTACCATTTCGTTTGTTAGCACGTATGAAACAATTTCTTATAATATGTCCTATTTTTCCACACTCAAAACAGGCTCTCGTTTCTTTGCGTTTGGGTTTGTTCTTAACAGTATCATCTACTTGTACTTTTATGGTTATTTCTTTGTCGCTCTCTTTAGATTTTTCCAAAACTTCGTTACTCTCTCCTTTTTTGTTCATGCTTTCGTCAGTTGTAACTTTAAAAGATTCCACTATTCCTGAAAGTGTATTCGCTATACACTCTTGATTTCTTTGTGATTCATCTGCTTTTACTAACAGTTCTTCGTGCTTTATCTTTATGCACTCTTGATTTTCTTGTAATTCATCTAACCTTGCCAATATTATCCACATCATTTCTTTTTTTAAAGCTTTGTGTATTTTGCTCTTCCATTTTAAATAACGTTTCTCCTTATTTCATATGTTAATTATACACTACTTCTATTGCTGTAATTGTAATAATATTCCTTTTGCTAGAGTCATCAATTCAGTTACTAAAGTATCAATAGCTTAAATTATATAGGACTAATTTACGTAGAGCTAACGTATGTGCACATAATATTCTTAATATATTCTACAGTAATTAAAAACATTTATTAAACATATCGTGCTATCCCCATAACTTGGCCAATTTTCGCCATGTCGACATTAATCTTACGTCAAGGTTGATCAAACATCACCAAGTTTTGGTTTTTCTCTAATCATCCCTAATTCCCTAATGGAATGTTAGACGCGTCGATAATCATCAGTAACTGCAATTAAAACTTCAACAAACAGTAGCATGCAAAACATTTATGTATGTGTGGGTCTTCCGATAAACGCGACCTCCCTTCGTTATCTTATTTTTATTTTTGCTGCCATACCAGTATTCCCTTGATACTGGTCACAATACTCCCTTGGCATTGTGCGTGACACTCCCTTGGCGTCAAGAGTGACACTCCCTTGGCATCACTGTGGCATCACGGTTGGGTACCCTTCCTATTTTCATATTGGTTTTATGATTTTTACGCATTTGACAATTTATTACGAGATTTTCACCACCTTTATCAATCCTCTATTTCGCTTCTTTTAATCGTTTCCTTGCAACAACATATCCTCAAAACATATCGTATTATTTTTTTGCTTTTTCTTATTTTTCACATATGGCGTTCATTCTTCCGTTCTTATTTTCTTTCACTTCTTATTCGTTTTCACAATTTTCACATATTTTTTTGTTAATTTGTAGGAACTCTCGCTATTGCGTGCTTCATACTTTATGCTTTTTTATGTAATAACCATTTTAGCGTTTGCTAGTTCGAACTTATTTCTCAGCACTCAAGTAATTCAGAGTTTCTTCATAACACAAAATATACCCATATTAACATTATTTTACATCTGTTCATTACAGCAAAGGTTACAAAATTTTCTCAGAGCTTATCCTGCCCCATTTCACTTCCTATTACTTTTGCACACGACGCACCTATTTACATAGTAATTAGGGAGACTTCTTGTGCTTATTCAGTTTTCACTCTTTTTGTCGAAATCGCCCCTTTTTCCAAACCTCGTCGTTTTAAGTTATTCGTTTTTGTTTTGCAATTGTGGGCTATGTGGCCCTTTAAACCACATTTAAAACAGATTTTTGCATCACCATTGTCCCGTGCGTCAAAACTTGTGTTCACTGACGGCGCGGTCTCATCTAATTTTTGCATTCGCTTACCGAAAGCCTGTGTTTTATTGCCATCTTTTTCTGTCATTTCCTTGACTCGTAAGGTCATCCACAGCTTGGTCATCTCGTTATACCATTCTTTTACAGGCTTTTCACATAATTTTAAATATATATCTGCTTCCATTTTACTTCCTATAATTGCTTTTAATTCCTCTTGAAACGCGTTAATCTGTGCTGCCTCACCCCAAGTGAGATGTACCTCATGCATTATTTCCCTTAATCGATCAGCAGGGTTACTTTCCCAGGACCATGGCATATTTTGCAGTAGTAAGCGAAACTTGGCCATTTGTTGCCTTATTGTGAGTTGATACTTCCTTAGCAACCACTCATGAAATCTTTCTAATGGGTCAGAATATTCGTCAGGTTCTCGGGCCGTTTGAACCAATAAAACTACTGCTTGTGCAGAAGCATCCCCATGTTGCCCAAGCTTTTTAAGCATTATTTCCAGTATCACTTTTTTATTCTTAAGCGTTAGGTTTTCCGTTAAATCCCGAGTTATTATGGCCCATCCTATTTCGTTGCCTGCCGTTAACGGTATTATTCTTTTTCCCAATTTGTCTAATTCACTGATCGTCAGATCATACTTCAGTTCACCAGTTTGCGCTTGTTCCCGTGAACTTTCTCCTACTTTTCCAATCATCATAGGTCGGTCATTGTTTGCAGTAGCTACGTTTATTTCGGCGTTTTCCCCATTAACCTTCCTAGTTTGCACTTTTATTGGGGTCTCTACTGAACCTTGATGTTTAACATCTTGATAAGTATCACGCATCCACGTATAAAATCTTTCTAGTACTACTAACTTTGCTTTGGGCTCATCATTTCCTTGGTTTGTCAATTCACATAGTTTCGCTAACACCACTGGATGATGTCCTAGTTTACTCATTACAATTTGTATTATTGGCGTTTCGTCTGACCACACCCCCCCTTGTGTTATCGCGCTCATAGTCGCAACCCATTTTATTTTTTGTCCTGGTAACAACATTTCAACTACGTTGTTAACTTTCTCGATAACCTTTTTTAGTTTACCTCTTTCATCAGGTCCTTCGTTGTCAGGCAACACTATTGCCCAATTTCTTAGGTTTTTGTCGCTTTCCTTACATCTTTCTCCTATGTGTTCTCTTCCTACTGTACTACCTACAAGTTGCGCGAACTCGTTGCCCTCCTCATCGTATCGTTTTATTGATTTATTGCTACCATTTTCCGCACACTTGCTTTCAGTTTCATCACATTTACTAATGGTTGATTTAATTCTCTTCTTACCAACCTTTTTACCGATCCAGTTGGTTATTGAGTTACAATTTACCTCCTCAGCGTCTTCTATGACTTTTGGAGTATGTTGTGGTATCTCTTCTATCTTACTCGCCTGCGGTTCTCCTGCTGGCGTTGCTAAGTTTTGAGCACTCTTTCGATTTGCCATAATGTCATTCATCATAATTTGTTCTGCGTTATTATTAACTTATCAACGACCTAATTGCCTACAATCTGAAAAACATTTGTATGTATCGTTCCTAAAATAATAGCTCTCGAACTCATAGCCTTTGTCGCTACTCAACCTATAGGATATCGGAGTTTTTTTTTTTATTGCGTTCTATTCTCGTTGCGTTTTGCCTTTCCCATTATCACCGCGTTATCACAAAACTCATAATTTCACAAGGTTAGCTGAGCAACAATTTTCAGCATACTCTTCCGCACAAAGGCATCACGGCAAGGGCATCGACCCTTGACCTAGCTAAGTAAGGTATCAGGATTTCACAACATAGCGTCATTAGTTAAAAAACATTTCGGAGCGATAACCTTTCGCATTGAACAATATGGAACAACAAAAACTAATTTCAACAAGGGTAAGATTCTACTAACAACACGCCTTCTGGCTTACATTTGCTAATTTATTTTCAGACTTTGATTTTCAACTGATTTAAAGGTAACTGCGGTTTTATTTCGAAAGATATCACTTCGTTAAGATCTTGCGCTTACAGCCTTGACGCCCGTCAGTAAAATACTTTGATAAAACGACATTTCCAGTTTTCTTAAAATGTAACGACCTTTTGACTCCGTTCAGGCTTGCATTAAGTCTTAAAACTTTTGCTCGTATCTAACATTATACTTTTCTGTATAGCGCTATTACGTTTCTCAGAATGTAGCGACTTGAATTCTCTCTATACTCAAAATATGTCTCGAAACATTGGTTTGTATTTCTTTTTTGCGTTAAAAAGTTTTAAAAACCGAGCATGAAATGCTCTACTCCCTCCTTCAAAGAAAAATGTAACTTTTTCTTTGCGTCTTTCTGCTTTACTGGACTTGCTAACCCATGAAATGAAGTGCCTTAGTGGGTACCTGAAGTTCCGCGGTGCTTCTCAACAACCCTGTCTGTTGCAGCTATGATCAGGCCTCTTTTCCTGATTAAAATTTAAACTCACAGCTGCTATGTTGCCACTTATTGAATTTCTTCCCAGCGCATTGTTGAGTCACCATCTGCAACTGACTTTAATTCGCATGATTTGATTTTGCATCTTGCAGCGCTTTTTCTCTGTTTTGATATCATTTAAAACAACAATTACGTCTGCGCAAGCGTTAGGTTGTACACTACTCTTTCCAAAGACGTCAACATCTTTTATTAGTATGGTTGCAACTTCCTGACCGTCTCTGACTTGTGCATGGTTTTTCCCCTATTGGACTTCCCCTTAATTAGCAGGTTCCAAGGTATACTTGCTTTCCGCGCGTTGTTCTGAACTTTCGTTCATCTTAACTTGCCTTGGTGATTATATTATTAAAATTCTACCGTTCTTCGATATGATAGTTAATCACAAAACGTGTGTTTACCTTTTGACACCTTAGCCCTATCGTTCTTAATACTTTCGCTAATACGCATGGAAAATCTAAAAAAAAATGCGGTTAGCTTCTCATGTATCTTTGTTCCACTTGTGCCAACTATTTGCTAACGTTCTGACAGCTATGGGTGGTTATGCATAGATGCTTCACCCATAAAATGGGAATGTTGGTCCATTCCTGTTTTAAATCATCCGTTCTTTTCGCAAAGCTACCTAGAGTCAACCCTAAGTCTATCCAAAAATTGTAGGACCATTAAGCTAACGCTTTTCAAGCTTGTTGGATCTTACCATTATTGCTTGAGAAAATAACCGACATATTTTTCAATTTATGTCGCACTTATCGTTTTGTTTTTCTATACGGAGATGAACTATTTGTCTTTTTTTGACTTTTGTCTTTATACAGTTAAATTTTTTAATCCTCATTAACCATTGCCTTCGCACATTGACCTATAACTTTCATAATGAACCGATTTAAATTTTAAAAGTAACTTATTTTGCTTCTCAGTATCTTCGTGCTTTTTTAAATATCTTATCGCTTGTGATCACTTCCTTCTTGAGGTTAAACCTATTTTTAGAGTTAGAAGGTTCTTAGTTATTTATAATTTACAACTCACAGTAGCGCATTCTTTCCACTGCGCAATTTAGACTTGCCTTTCCTGCAGTATTAAAATTTCCTAACTGGCTTACTAGCTTCTCACCTTTCCAATCTTCAATCCTGAAAATCTTCACGCGTCTGACCATTAGTATTTTTTTTTTTGTTTCGTTCGTATCCTATCCCTTAGTGTTTTATTTTTCCGCTTTTGATTAAGTCCTCAAACATTCATTATTTCACCTTAACCCTAGCATTTTTAGACATCCACTCATGAAAAATATTTCCTTATTGTTCATTCATGCTTCTTGTATTCGTTACTTCACTGTGACTTCAGATTGGCGCGCATGTCTTTGCATTCTCTAACGAAATACAAACTAGGTGACAGTACAGAGCAATCCTAGCACAGGTTCCCAGGTCGCTTTTCACCACTTTCGGTTGTATGCGGCCTTGACAGCTCCTGTTGCCATGATTTCTCTGTCAAGTTTCACCATAAGGGGCGACGTAGGATGACGTCCTCTTTTGCCAACCTCCTAACCCTTCGGCCTTGTCGAGCCTTGGCTCATACTGTGTGTGCACAATGCGTGTTCAATTAACTAGCTTTGTGTGTTTGCTTCTGTTTTCTAGTGTTCAGTTTAGTGTTTCAATCGGTCGTGCACTCCTGCTCTCTACTTTTCAGCAAAGCAGCCGTCAGCTTAACCTGGCCCGCGGCTAATGGGCCAGTGCTGCGCTATTCGTTTCCGGTTTTCTGCTTCGCAATCCCTAGGGCGAGTTATTTTCCTAGCCGTCGCCAGACTTCTAGCTTGCTATTCGCCCAACAAATAATCTACTTGCTTCGATCTTCACGCAGAGGGCCTTTGTTTTTACCCCCAATGGCGTACCGTTGTTTCTGTGCTCGCTTTATATTTATTAGCACCGTGGCTTCTCCATTTGAGAGCAGCGTTCAGACCGAAGCCCCTCATTTTCCTAAGTCACACTGCGGTACCAATGGTTCGCCACGCCAAATGCTAAGCCTTTTGAGACTACCACATTTTAATCTAAACATTGTGTTAAAGTTAGCTTAGCTTTCAGCCTTTGCTGTCAATTTTGGCTGTCTCTTTGGCCTTCACAATCCGCGCCACGAATCATTGACCGCTTTTACTCACTACACACTACACAATGATTAACTGCGCAGTTACATTTATAAACTTTTAACCTTAAAACATTTACTTAACTTTACAGCAATTTTTTATTACTATATTAATAAACTTATTGTGTTCGCTCGTGGTCGGGCTACAGCAAAACTGTTACTCAAGCATTCCAATGCTGTAGCCACGATTGTTATGTCACTTTCTTACTGCACCAGGTCCCCCAAATGAGTCCCCTGTCGATCCATGACTGCACGGATTCCGTCAACATTCCCTCAGAGTTTCCCAGTTTTCCAACCAATCAGCATGATTTTCACACATAGACCGGTCGGACCTCCAGGTCAACAATTTGGAACAACTTCCATTCCAATGACGTCAGCCTGTTCAACAACGGCATCCACTCACGTACACATCCAAGTCTCCATGTCCTGTCCACAAACGCACGATCCAAATGAACTCTGGATCACCTCCACGAACGTTCATGCCATGGTGTCGCCGCCTTCTTGCCCTGCTACACTGCATGCAGAAAGAATTGCACCGATATGTAATGTGCTCACATATTAATGACAGGAGCAAATAATGCTCTGCTTGTAATTTCTCACCGTCAATTTACACAGCAGATTTTCTGCCTCTTGTAATCGCACACTTGGTGAGCCCGTAATATTGACAACTTATAACAGCTTGTGTTGCTTTGGCACCGGTACGTTCGCCGTCTCGCCTTTTTCAGACTTCAAGCTGAAAAAGGGACATTGTAATGTTTTTACATCTCAATCGCATCTGCTCGATTGCAGCTGATTGTTTACTGTCGTACCACACTGCGTTGCAACATCCTGTTTATCGTAACTGCTTTTCATCTTATCACCACTCTACGTCACTGACACACCGCGGCACACCTGCGACACACCGCGGCGCACCTGCGCTTTTTACGGCTCATCTTTGTTTTCAATTCGGCGCTCGGTCGCTACTGACTTCACTTTTTTAACTTGTTTACTTCATAACTTCAGTTCGCGAATACGTAACACAAATTCGAAAACATCTTTACTATCTGTTCAATAACAACTCGCTTCGCTCCAATTTTGAAATATCTAGCGCCAGCGGTTAACGAAATACATTTTTCACAAATCGTACCTGAAATGCATTGGCCACTACGTCGACCTTGTGTTGACCCGTAATGTCGGCTGCGCTCTTGCCGCTTCGCACACGTCACCGCGGCAGAGACGCTGCTGTTGGTAATTTACTTCCAACCGCTTCTCGTATGTCAACACATCGTGGCGCGTCTGCACTCGCTACGGTGCAGTTTTTTGTTTTCAGCCGGCATTCGGCTGCCAACTCGTACCGACTCTTCAGCACCTTTCACTTGTAACTTTCACTCTAAAGCAGCTAACGAAATTCCGAAAAAATTCTCGTTATCTGTTCAGCAACATCTCACTTCGCTCAAAATTTGAGCTCCCTGGCGTCAGCGGTCAACAAAATAATTTTTGCCACGAACGCGCATTTAAAATGCATTGGCCGTCGCGCCGGCCTTTCGCTGACCCGCACTAGCAACTACACTTTTATTGCTATCCACATGTTGCGGCACCCACGGCACCACGGCCGGTAAATTACTTCCGACCGCGTTTATTTACTCCTGTCTGTACAACAGCGGCTAACTGCGCCCTGTTTCCCATTATGACGATTCAAAACAACTTGTTGACTACGCACAACGGTTCCCGTGACATTTTACGTCACAAAAAATGCTAAGCGCGCAATTCTACAGGGACTTACATCGTTTCTACTGCGAACTACCTTTTTCGCAATGCAACCTCGCTCTTCACTGTCAACACAACACGGCGCAGTTGCGCTATTACAACGCAACTCCATTCGCGACAGACACTTCGCCGCTGCTAATTTTCTTCGGATTTTCTACCGTTATTTGCCCATAACTTTTGTTCTACTTGAGGTAAAAAATTTTCGAAAACATTTTTGTTATCTGCGCAGAAAACTCTATACTCGCTCCAATTTTGGCGTTTCTACCACTTACCGTTCTCGAGATAATTTTTTCACGAAAGCACACTTAAAACCCCGCAATTTCCCGGTCAGCGTGCCAGCCAAACGCACGCACTTATGTCTTGTGACCTTGCGGTCACTGTCAAACAAACGTCTGACACGTAATTCAATTGTTTCCGTCTGCGCACTAAATATTACGACCCTTTCTAGCTAGCTAGCTTGTTTTGATCAATTGCCATGTTATTCCAGCGAAAACCCAGTTTTTACCTTGCGCTCGTTACAGCGTAATTTCGTTTCATTCCCGCGCAACTTAAATCAGATTTCTGACGACCTTTTCGACTACAATCTGCGTTTTTCACCGACTGCTTTTTCACATCATTGCTGTAAAAAAAATGTTTAAGTACAAAACTAAAGAAAATTTGGCCAGAACTTCGTCCACTTTTTACGATTTTATTAGATTTTTCTCCAAGTATTTTAACCATTGCTTTTCTCTTCCAAAAATTTTCTAAGTACGAAAGTAAGAAAAATTTTACCAGAACTTACCTCGCACTCAGAAATTTTGCCAGGTTTTTCCACAAGTGTCTACAGTCCTAAAAAAACTTATCAGGGTTCCACTCATGGTTTAATTTTTACATGGTTTCGCTGCCCGTTTTCATTCCCCACAAAACAAATCTTTTAGCAATTAGTTTCTTTTGTTCACACGAAAAGCTGTTTGCCTACAGTGTCACTGTTCCAGAATTTATGCCGTTTTTATTTCTTACCGATTTTATTACGTTTTATTCACAAAGGTTTGAGTTCGGCTACCCAAGGTCGCGCAAACCGGCCCCAGCAATGGAATAGAATCCTGCTGTCGCTACCGGCCTATACGTCCAGCGGCTTTCCCAAGGCTGATAGGTTAATCCTGCCAGCCTTAGCCCTTGCCCCCACCGCCACTTACTTCATTCCGAGACGGTGTGAGAAGTACAGCCTGTTTTGGTCCTATGCTTCATGACGGGGTGCGAATTTCCTAACCGGAAAAAGTGCGTTCTGTTTAGGGGCGAGTTTTGCAGCTTTTTTTGTGAGGACCGCCAACTCCGGGAGAACGACTTATTTTATGCAACACGCATGCTGCAAGGGTCTTTCTACCAACGTTGCCTCCACGCCTCGTTGGTGGCCGAAACCGGGGCTAAAATCCTAGCACCGAAAATGTTTGCGTTTCGTTTTGGTGAAGCTTATCGACGTTTTAGGTGTCTGCTCGCTTCAGCTATCGAAACGCCTGATATTTGATTACTCCTTGTGACGCTATGATGCCAGCGCCTAGGCGAAATTTGGCGGACGTGGCTTGGATTTAGGCGACTGCATTTGGTCTACAAAGGGTCCTATTTTATAGTTGGTCAATTTTATTAAAAAATGGCCCCATCTAGCAGTCTCTGGACAATTTTCCTGTGCTTCGCACAGGGTTAAAAGCATCCTAAAACCTTAACCCCACAAAATTAACATAATTTTGTAACACTTCCTCCTTCAAAAAAAGCTTTGACAAAGCAGAGAAAGAAAGAAAAATCTGTTGGGCGCCATTGATGTAAACTTATCTTATGCCCGAATAAGAAAGTTTAATTGTAGATTAGCTTTGATGTAAGTTATTTACTTACTCCGTTTCACTAACCTGCCAATGGTGAGTTCTTTTGACTTAGCCGAAACCACCCTTTCAGCTAAGCTGCCATGCTTTCTAATCTTCTCTGCTTTCTTTACAAAACACTAGCACAGTAACTAACAGAAGTTACCTTAACGCAACCTCTGGAGTCGTGTGGTGGATTTAACACACAGAGCATTGTATTCTGTTAACCAACGGATACTTTACAACTGTACAAACGATCAAACTTCATATTGCAACAAAATTTAAGATATCAAACATTGCACAACTTAACTTTACGCACGCTGCAACAGAAAACCAAACATTATGTTCTTAAATTTCCTAACCTTATGCCTTAACTATCTACACCTATGGACTAGGCTCTTGACTTTGCCGAACCTTTTCCATACAATTCAGCGGTAATTTTGCTCAGCTGAGGATTTTGATCCCGATTCTACCCACAAATTTTTTGACTGATTTCAAAATTGGTTGCCGTAACACGTAGCGCATTTCCGGCCATCCTTGTTTTTCGTGCTTTTTCTCGTTGCTTCCTATGGCGTCAATACTTCGTTGCACACGGTTTCCTGTTTTTCCTGTGTTTGTTCTTTATGAACCAAATTTTCTCAAGTTGTTTTTGGAGGTACTTTGGCGTCAAAAGGTTTTGTTTAACGTCAATTTCTTATTTGTTTACTAATACTTACTTCCCAACATCCTTGTTTGTCAGGTCAGTCTTGTGACTTTTGACGTAAGACATGTTATGTTTCTCATTGTTGCGCAATTTTGTACGTTTGTAATATAGCCGTCAATCAAGTTATGTTTTCTGTCAATCAAATGATTACAGAGTTACGTAATGTTGTTCACGTTCTCGACCCTTCCATTAGGATTGCGCAATTCCATAGGTAAAAACGTCAGAGATGTACTTCGTACTGATGCATATCATCTGTAATTATCTATAACCGCCAAGGTGAGGAATCGATACCGCGAACTATGTTGCTACTGCAACAATTCTCGAACATTCTTCTAGGTAATTTCCCATCGATGCTGTCCCTTTAAATTTCGCCAACTCCTTTGTTTTGGAGCATTCGCTCAATGGTGAGGGCCAATTCATTTCAATTGAGCTTTATATTACTTCCTCACCACGTGTGCCTTCATTATTACGCTTGCGTTGTTGTCGGTAATTCCTAATGAAACATGCTCCTAGTGGAGTTGATATAATGGCGACTCTAACTAACTAGCTATTGTCTGCTAATTCTAGCACGCTCAATAACGAATATTGCGATATAAACACGCACAAATACTGCGATATGCATATGCAATACAATATCCACATACACAATTTGATATGGTTCAACATAGCTCTGCCATGTTTTAGCTTTAACGCTGTGCATGGACACCATTATTGACGTATGTCACACAGTATAACAACAGTTTTATTTAGTAGTGAAATTGTTCACCACCGTGGTTCCATCTTCTTAACCTTCCTTCGTACGACTTTGCAACTGGAGTGTTTCGCTGCTTGTGATACTTTGTCGACGTAATCAAACCTTCACTTTAATGATCTTCTTTGTTCGTCGTTGTTATGGACAGTTCTGCTGTTATATGCTCATCTTTAAGGACGTGGCTTCAGACCGTTTATCGACCGTTTCTTCTGCAGAAAGTTTCTCATTTCTTGTTGTTGCAGGGTGCTTTCCGTCGGGGAGGTACCCTTGGACTTGACATATTACTGATCACCATGACCCGTGTCTTTTAAGTCCTTCTGTAATTCATCATGTAATTAGTGCATACACTTCATCACGGTTCATTACAATTTACACATACTCGTTCAATACATTCAATGTACGTTCAGTTTGCAATTCCCAATTACTAACACATTAAATAGCATTCATGTTATGGTTCAAAAATACCATAACACCACCTTGCCCCCTCTCGTTACGACCCTGGCTGCACCAGAGAGAAACTGCAAGCTCAATTACTAATTTCCTAACTTTAGCGGTGACAGATTTATTAACCATTACAAAATTACATTTTCATTTGTTTTGCAGCCCACCACATATCATGATGAACATTAGTTGCTTTGCGGTTTGCAATTTTTCTTTTTGCTCAGTTTGCACAAGGGATACACAGCAGTAAGTAGCAGCAGGGCCGTCGCCAGCGGGGAGGCCAGTGGTGCCCGACCCCCCATTTGAAATCGGTGCCCCCCCATTTCACGTTTGGCCCACTGGTTGCTGCATACATCCAATACTGTATTTTAAAAATGTTGCCCCCCTTCTAGTTTTTGGCCCCTCCTTCTGGTTTTTGGCCCCCCCTGCTGCTAAATCCTGGCGACGGGCCTGAGTAGCAGATTCATGCATTGCAAGCTATGCAAACTCTATCAGCCACTCTTCACTAAATCTTCTGCCATTCTCATATGCAGCTTTCTAACCATTGGATGCATTGGCTGACGAAAAACACATACCTAGAGCTAAGTTCAGTTTTTTCAGAACTTCTCTCAGCTCACCTGCAGTCTCATTTTCCGCTTACCAAAGTGCACGCTTACTCCCATGTTGAACAAAATCACTGAACTTTTTATATGTAGCTTTAGAACCACTTACGGTTTCTGTTCTGTGTTTGCGCTTCGCAATATAAAAACTAATTTGGTTTAAAGTCTCAAATACCCTTCAAAGGCATTACTCAATACAATACAAACCCTCCGACTAAAATATAATAAATATATACCAAATTTTTCACATATACTAAACCAAAAATTTATATACCAAGCACTTTATGTACCAGTTGGCGACACAGACAGGGATGTAGGCGTACGTGCAAGCGCAGTAAGTGCCAATGTGACGTAACAAACTCATACTGTAAACTATTCTTGAATTTGTACCGTCGACATCGATTTTTTCCGTTGTGTTATTTTATAGTACAGTAAGGATAGGCTATAGCAGCACGTAAGACAAAGCTAAATAACTTTCAATCAAGGAAAGAATTGTAGAAATGGAGTGATCGCGATAATACATGAAACCTTCAGGAATGCAAGTGTGACGCGACCACCTCAGCCCTGTGTGGCGGTCGGTAGATGAAGCCACATGTAAATAAATGGTCACCGGGAGATGGTGCCCATGAGTAACAAGTCACTGTGATAGTCACCACAAGCGAATTATCGTAATTCTCTTATCCCTCTATAATGATAGTGCAACCAAGTAATAGAGTGAACTCGTCGAGGGAGTTCTATTGCTGCTGGTTGCTTTCCTGTTAATTAATGCCCCGCATTGCCATCTTTCTCTTGTGCTTGCCTCAGTAGTTCAAGGTGATGCATAGACGTAGCCTGGGGGGGCAAAAGGGGGCCATCCCCCCTCCTCAAATTTTTAGCACAACTTGTCAAATTTTGCTTTGACAAGCGGTGTCCCAAACAAAATACTGTTGCTTTGCATTTCTTGGTACTCATATTGCTTAAATTTGTAATATGTTCCCAACTAATTACAACCTACAGTACTCTTTCATTTGTAACTTGTGTAGCTATTCCAATTGTTTTGTGGTCTGCATGAAGAAAAAAATGCACTGTAATGTATTTCAACCGTACTTTGATTAATGCAAAAAAATCGGTATCGGCATCGGTTATGGCCAATGAAAACTGAAAAGGATCAGTATCGACCCATAATTTGCGATTGTCCCTAAAGATGTAGGCTACCACTAAAAGATACCTGTGCCTCATTTGAAGACGGATTACGAAGCATTCTTCCCAGCGAGGTTAACCTAATTCGTGGCAAAGTGCATATGGTTTCAAACATACGAAACAATAAGCGAAGTAGATCAGTGTTGACAAAAGAAGAACACATGACATTGCAACAGTTAAAGAAAGATTCAAGTATAATAATCACCAAGGCTGACAAAGGTAACATCACCACAGCATTGACAATGAGTGGTATGACAGCAAGATTAACAAAATGTTGAATGATCAAGAAACTTACAAATATCTTACAAGCAACAGTGGCTTATCTAGGGTATGGCAGGCATGGCACGTGCCATGGGCGCCACTTCGACGGGGGCGCAAAAATTGCTTGGAAAAAATTGAAAATTTTACTTACAGTTTCTTAAACCTCTATTTTGCGCCCCCCAACCATTAACTGCAATGCTGCATCAACACAGCGCCAGTCTCTAATGCAGGGCAAGTTGCGCCAGAACCATAAAGTATTATGACAAGGGCAACCAAAAGTCAATAAAGTCAAAAATTTTCTGCCTTTTCAAAAGGTTATGAAACGCCCACAAACCAAATTTCACGTTGATACCATGAGCCACTCCAAAGTTATTAGGTCAAAAAAAGTCAAAATATATCATTAGGTCAATTTTTATCGTTAGCTCAAAATTTTCTTGCAGCACAGTTTTTCTCGTTATCGATATTCTATTAAAGTTGCAACAACAGATTTTGATATGTTTTTTCAACTTTAGTTGTAATTCTGAAATAGTAATGGGTTTGTTGCGATTTCTGACGTAATAATGTTGCTAGATCACTGCTGGACGATTGAATATTAAGTAGACTAGGTACGGCAATGCAAGAAACATGGTCTCACAGTAGCCTATTTGGTTTGGAAAATTCTCAATCCATCATGTATGTATAGTGTTTTGGCTTTATGATATTCGCAGATTTGACTCTACTGTGTAGTTATTAATGTACTTATCAACATATCATGCCTGAGGTTAAACAACCAAATTCTTCAAAAATTGGAAGTATACTGCATGAATGTGTTTCTGAGTTTACCTCAACACCTGAGGGTGAATGAGTTTGCAAATTCTGTGACTGCTTAGTGAGAAGTGACAAAAGGTTTATGGTGGAAGCCAGAGGTGGGCAGTAGCGAGCTACTAAAATAGCGAGCTACTGTAGCGAACTAATTTTCCAGTATCATCAGCGATAGCGCCGCTCTTTTTTGAAAGAAATGACGGATGCGGTAGCGAGCTATCACCATTTTACCGCTACCGCTATTCGCTACTTTGGCGTGAGTGGTGGCCAAAGGAAAAAGTTCGCAAGCGCTCTTCCGTCAGCACACGTTGATAGTAACTGCTCTTCTCACTGTTTTGCGCTGATTTTGGATGATTTGTTTGCGGTAACCTAGCAGCATTAGGAAAGATTTAGCTCAGGTTGCTTTTGACCTGATCGATAGGTTCCAAGTTAGTTCGGTAAAAACTCAGCATCAGCGACAAACTTGAAGCAGTTGGGGCTTCGAAGCATTGGCTACAGCTACCGGTAAAGTTGCGTATGACTGAATTGAATGCTTGTAAAAATATGGCACTGGGTTCAACATTTCGCTGCATGTGCAACTACAGTTTTTGTTTTGAAGTATATGTCAATATGATAGTTTTTGTAGCTTGGTTCG
>JGI24021J15306_10004637_pt1 | contig 16051 bp, 8 predicted proteins | sample Ectturendosymbi1_FD_15306 | JGI IMG/M metagenome (IMG submission 15306) | reverse complement strand
TGCCTCATGAGACAAAATAGACACAGCACAAAAATGTATGTTGTGCATCGCAATACACTTTCGGATAGTTTTCGGATACGGATAGTATGATTTCAACCAAAACAAGATTCGGATCGGATACGGATGTCATTTTTCAAAAACAGGATAGGATCGGATAGTGAAAATCCACTATCCTATCATCTGTCTCACTCATGTCTATGGGTCTGCAAAGTAGTATCTTAGTTTTTCTAAATTGCACAAATGATTTGTGACATCCGATGCAATATTTATCAAACCTTTTGAACTATTTATTGAAGTAAACCTACTGAACATAACAAATTTGTTGTTCATGATGTGCACTCTCCACAGCACTAACTTTTCCATGAAAGCATTAAGCAAGTCATAAAGATTCAAAACAGCGGTCTTCCTTCCTTGCATCGATAAATTCAAGCTGTTAAATTTTTTTGAATATATGTGCTAAATAAGCCAGACATTTCATGAAAGTGGGATCTTTTGAGTTTGAAGCAAGCTGTTTTTGTATTCTTCTTGTTTTTTCTTATCAAAATCTCTTTCGGTTCCTCACATAGTTGAAACACTGGAGATAGATGTCACCTTTGAACAATCAGCGAACGTATGTGTGGCACAAGAGTGTGATGTGGTCTGCCGACAAATCATTGCAAAGTATTGAGAACTGCATTGTGTTTAATGCACTCTTTTTCACAAAGTTCACCATATTAATTACAATATTTGACATTAGTTGCATATCTGCAGGAAGTGTCTGACTTGCCAGAGCTTGACGGTGTATCATACAATGAATTGAAGCGGTATCTGGAGCTAAGTCTTTCACCCTTTTTGCAAGCCCTAATCGTGCTTCAATCATAGCAGGTGCTCTGTCTGCGCATACTGAACATACACTCTCTCATTTCAAGTCGCATTTTTTTTGAAAAATCATCCATTTTTATAATATGTCAGTTGATTGTGTTGTAGTTAATAAAGGAGCACAGAAGAGAATTGCTTCCTCTATACTTGCAGTAGAAGCCCAACTCACAAATGCCATCGGTTGTGAAACATTAGAAACATCTGTTGATTCACCGAGCTGAATCGCAAACATACCATGAAGGCAAAACTTCAAATTCAAAATCAATTGAAAGCAAATGTCTTCAGCAATTTCAGATATACGCTGTTGTATAGTATTGTTTGATAAAGATATTGCTTTGAGTTTTTTGCAACTTTGCTTTCCCAAAACTTGTTCAACCGTTTTCTAAGCACAGGGTTTTACAAGAATTTCAGCCATGGTATGGGGTTTCTTTTGCATTGCAATCTGACATGCATTTTCGTAAGAAGCTTCAACAAGTGATATATCACGTTTGAACAAAGTTCCACTATAAAATCCAATATAGCATGCTCCAGACCACTTCTTTTCCTTTCAAAAAACGAATTTTGTTCTTATACTCTGGATGGACTTCGGACAAATGATTTGACAATTTTCTTGGTAAAAAGATTCATTTGCAAGGCTACGTTGTAGCCAATGATGCATTGGGCTTTCTGAACACCTTTGTCAGTGAAAAGTGCAAAACCATATTGGACATCATCATTAATCCACACTTTCTTTTGCCGCTTACTGCTGCTTCTTTACTCGTATTTGAATTGAGACTGCTTAAGCCAAAAAAACAGACCCACGCCCCTCCCTCTAAAACTGCCTTCAGTAACTGCATATTGTGCACAGCATTGTAAGCAAGATGGAAATTTTTATGTCGCAATAATTTCTAACACATACTGACAAAAGAGAGCATAATATGATGTTTGTAGCTGAAAGAGCTACCTATGTTTTTAATCAAAAGGTTCATCTTATGAAGTGTACTCAATTTCAATAATACCAGGCCATGGCCCACCAAAAATTCTTCTGTGGCCCATAGATTGAGAAACCCTGCCCTAAACCAACCCTAACTAAAACCTAACCCTAGCCAAACTCTAAACCCTAACCTAAGTCTAACCCTGACCTAGCCCTAACCCTAAAGCCCTACTCTAAAAACCTTGCGTCTGTAGACACAATCACTCAGCAGTTCTCATGCAGCTTTGCTGCTGCCATGGCCGCTCAAGTGGTAAAGCTAGGGTACCTCATGCAAGGTGAAATTTTCATTGCACGTAACATCCTTTGTAAATACTCACCTCTGATGGTTTTCATACATATATTTGTTGTCAGTGCATCATCAGGAGTCCACCACTAACCATGTTGATTGACATCATAATTCCGATTTGGTGTTCAGCAAGAAATCTTCCAAATTCTTGAAATAAAACTTGCAACCAAGCATAGGTGATGATACATTTTACACGAGGTGAGGCAATTTATTTTTTTTGTTTGCTTTTTTCAATGCACATTAGTCATTTTTTTAAGGAAAACCTGCAGGGACGTGATTCTAGGGACCCAAATTGGGTACCTAAAACACCTTTAAATAAACCTGCATTAGTTCATAATCCATAATGTTGGTTACTTTTTAGGCAAGGAATAATGCCCATTGGAAATATTCAGCTGATGACAAGTTCTTTTTTATGTAGACTACTTAGGTCAGTGATGGGCAAATTGTGGTTCATGGGCCATTTTTGTCCTATAAAGTAGCCCATTGAATGTTTGACATAGGTGGCTTGGACGTGTAAAAGTGATGACCTTTTTAAGTCAAAATATGTCTAATGCAGTGAAAAACATTGCACTAAGAGTAAAATTAACAATGGCTTCCATACAAATGGAGTGTGAAGACAGTTAAGCTTACCCATCACTGAACAAGTCATTAGGTGTGTATGTATTCAACCTGAAGTGAATGCCAACCTATTGCAAAACTAGTTGTTTTCCAGTCATAGACCAAATTTTTTAATGACTGACAAAAAATCAAGTCAACTCAATTCGGTCAGAATATCTTAAAAGGAAGTCTAGTGAAAACTGTTTCCATGAATTTTAATAAGGGAAATATGGCAGAAATGTCTCATTGAAAACAAAAACCAAGTTGCAAAGCCCTTATTAAATTTCCATATGCAGTACCAAATGTATATCTTTCAAAATTTCGCTACAGATTATATCACATGTAAGAACAGGTCTAAATAGAATGAAAATATTTGCTCTTGCAAAAGGATCAAATTGGGCGTAGTTTCATGTGAATAGTTTCACAGCGGTGTGCAAAAAGTGTGCCTGATATGTTAAGCCTGCAATAAAATTCAGCCCAAATGTCAAATGCAATTGAAACCACTAGTATCTGTGGAAAGTCCACTCCTATTTTTGAGCAATTTTGCAACAACTTGTTGACATGATTGGTGACACTGACACCAGAAAATGGCAGCAGTTCCAACAGCATTTGTTTTTGGTGGTCGTCAGAAGAAAGGCTGCCAGCATTGTGACCTGCGTCTGAGCCTGATTGACACATTCATGCCTGTCCCATATATTGCACCCAGCCTGCTAAACAGTAATACTGCTTGCCACTTGTACCACTTTTGTTTAGCCTAATGTAAGGTGAATGTTGCTTTCTGAATGCTAGTTTTTTGTAAGTTTTAAGTGTTGTTTTGCTTGACTGACTTCTTGCAAACTACACATTGATTTTTATTTGTTCTACCCGTAAAGCAACATCAATATAGGACTGGTCATTATAGCTACTGTCTATGATGAAAATACTGTGTTCTGATATGTTCAATCTTGCTTTTGACTTCAATGGTGAATTAAAAAAGGCCTTATTGCATGGACACCGACTTTGAACTCATCAAAATTGAAGTATAAAAAAAGTACGTTTTCTTGCTACACTTGTGTGCCTCTTGCAGATAAGGCTGCCATAGCAGACTAAAATGGCAATGCACATGAATGATCGAAAAAATAGGCTTATTTAAAATAAGATCTGTCTCAGAAAAATGGAAGATGCGAACAGTCAAGTAAAAAGTTATTTTTTACTTTCATGTTACCAGTTATGATGCAACTTAATTTAGTTACTTGCATTTTAAGCCCTATATTATTAGTGACAGCTTGTACTTGATGAAATCTTGTTTGCTTCTTATAGCATATCTTTAAATGAAACGTGTTGGTGCCAAGTTGTTAACTACTTTGCACCTTTAAAGAATTGGGAACAATGTTTCAATGCAGCTGATAGTTGCACACAAGTACTTTGCAGATAACTAGCACTTGTTATACAGGGTTATTTTAAGGTGTTTTCGGGTCCCTAGAATCAGAGAAAATTATCATCGGGTCCCTAGAATCAGAGAAATTGGATCCCTACAGGTCCATACTGGGTACCAAACATTACTTAAGAAAACTATTTGACATATGCTATCACATAGGTTGGAGTTTCTAGAATCCAACGTATTGCCTGTTTTGTTAAAATCAACCTAACAACACTTTCAAGTTAAAACAAATTTTTTTCCTAAGAGTTGTGGTTAGAACAAGTTTCAGTAGCAAACTGCTTGAATGTAGAGTAAAAGTAAGAGATGTGAAAATTTTGTATCTTGTAACAAATTTTTCATCCATCTCACCAATCAGCACTATGCTGATTGGTGAGATGGTTGAAAAGGCTCACATGTTGTAGTCTGAGCTACCCTGTTTTAATAACGGTGCAATTATTGATGCTACCAAGTATGTGCTACAGAAAAGTTTTCTTTCACCCATTAGTTTGTGTTGAATCTACAGAAAAGCTTTCTTTTACCCATTAGTTTGCGTGGCTTAAGCAATATGCCAAAAGGAAGTGTTGTGGAAAACATAGAAGTTGTTCATAAAGGGAAATGGTTGGAAACACACCACATCAACTATGTCGATCCGCATGGCAACAAACGACAGTGGGAAGCCATGAGCTACGTTTCTCGTCCAGAACTCTCTGGTGGCTTCGATAGCGTGTGTGTAATTGCAGTACTGAAACGTAACCTGCATCACAACTGTTTTGTGTTGGTGAAACAGTTTAGACCGCCACTGGGTTGTTACTCCATCGAGTTTCCGGCTGGCTTGTGTGACTCGGACGACGCCGACGTTCATACGACAGCGCTAAGAGAGCTATATGAAGAAACAGGGTACAGTGGACTAATTGCTGACGAAACCGCCATTGACTTGCCTACGTCACTAGATCCCGGGACTGAGAACTCTCGCATCGCTTTGGTGAATGTCGTCATAGATGGAGATGATCCGAAAAACGTGAACTGTAAGCAGCATTTGGATGACGGAGAGTTTATTGAAGTTGTGCTGCTGCCCGTGCGTGGTCTTCTTGACCGATTAAGGAAAGTCGTGGCTGAATCGGCTGAAAAAGTAGTCATCGATTCCAGACTTTATGCTCTTGCGATGGGTTTAGAAATGGGCATTGGTTTAAGTACTAAGAAGAACATATGTGAAAACACAGAAGCTGACACAGTAACAGCTGAATCTGCGGTTTATAGCAATCCGTAGTCGAACTTGTTGAAGGAATGTGTTGTTTCGTATGGACCAAGTTCAAAGTTTGCTGGATACTTGAGAAGTTAAAAATATGCAAAAATATGAGTGACTGTTTTTAGTGCTGTTGACTTGATCTAAACAACTTGTTGTGATTGATCTTTGCAGTGTTCCAAATAAGTGAAGAGGTGTGAGTGGACAGTGCTGTTCGTAGAGTATTGTGTTCCGACACGTGAATATTTGAAATGTGCAAAATTTGATCATCACGACCTGCATAGTATATTCGGCGCAATGGGTTGTGTCCCCTTTGACCAGCTGTGTCCAACCTGCGACCCGCATGCGGCCCAGACGAAGGTTTTGTGCGGCCCAGTTTAGATTTTTGCTGTGGTAAAAGCATCCTACATACTGGCAACTTGTCTTTATTTTGATAATCTTGAATTTGACATTTTTGTTGCAGGTTGTCCTCAGTGCCACTTCATCCTGTCTGTTACCATTGTAGTTAGTATTCGAACGCTTTCAGGACATTAGCTTTAGCTAAATTTAGTTTTCGAAGATCAAAGTAGGCCATTCCATGTGCGGCCCTCATTAATATGTTATTCAGTGTGTGGCCCTGGTTAAAATAGTGACAAAATTTTGGCCCAGTAAGCCATTTGGGTTGGACATAGCTGCCTTTGACATTTCAATCAGACCACAGCAGCGACGTATCTACACCTGTTGCTTGGGGGAGAGGGGTAGTCTTAACGAGGACGCCAATATGCAGAGAAAAGAAGGTGCAGAACAAGCAAAAAGGTCATGGGTATTTTCTAGGGATGGCAATTTGGAAAAGGGACACCGACTGCACCGAATTCTCTCTGAACCCTCAGGTACCAAAAACTGAAGTGAAAGCCACCAGCATGCGCGGACCTAAGAAGTTCTACGCGGTACTCAAATGCTGTTTTTTTCGCTGAAGCATTTCGGTCATTTTTTGCTGAGACATTTTGGGCACTGAAGCATTTCGGTCATTTGTTTTACAGCTGTATTGAAAGCCGCCATAAAAGTGTTTTTTAGCGTATATTTTTAAATATTCTAACCGAAATAATTTAAGTTTTATCGGTCATTTCAGAAACGTTTCTGTCAATCACCGAAAAATGACCGAAAAAAACCCAGCTCAAGTGTGCTTCTCATGCTCGGAAAACAGCAAAAGAAATTCTTCCGGTTTGCGATAATGAGCACATTCACTTGCAAGTGCATATTGACTGATGTGGTGTCATGTGTTTTAGATAATAAAACGTTTGAAAACAAAGCAAGTTTTATGTAGCATACCCATGAAAATGGCAAACACTTCGGATTTCAGGTTTTTGCAAAAAGCTTCAAAATAGAACATCTGAACCATGAAGTCGTTGGACTGACAGCCAATGGTTGTATGTCAAATTAATGAGCTTTTCTATGTGCCTATCATATAGCTTTCCGCTGTTGCATCAAACGAAATCGTCCCGATTTCGACCTCCAGCCTATTTCTAAAATTAAATGTATGACGTAAATGGCCTATCACGAAGTGATTACGTGTTTACTGCAATCTACTTAATTCTTCCATAATTTTTTTTCTTAATTTTAATGGAATAAGAGGTGATCATGCCTACCTAGTAGGCGAAATATATACTCTGTTAAGATCTCAGTGTCTGATACTAAGCTGTGAAAGAATGGGCAGTAATTTCCCTGGGTTTAGTTTTAATTCAATTCATAGATTAGCAGAATCCCTTCTCAGCGTTACCGTTGTAATGTTGCCTAAATTTCCGCCGTAATTACACACTTGCGGTTGTAGAGGTCTAAAGTCTACCATGGGCGTCCGACATCTATGCAGGCTTGTGGGAATACGTCTTAATCGTTAAGGTTTGGTTCTAACATCTCGGTGAATACTGAGTGCAAAGCTGTATTTGCTGTAGCGAATTTTCATTATTCCTCTGCTCAATTTTGTAAAGCCTGCTGTTCCTAATTCTAGTAATTTGTCCGTAGTCATGTCAACATACAGGTCGACTTGTTCGGTTTTTGTCGGATGAGCGTTCACCGTGAAAACAGGAAAGACAAGCAACGTTTCACTGATCGCTTTGGACAAGATCTCAGACGTTTGCAGCTCTTGTTTCTAAGTGATGCTGACAAATCTTGCGAGTAAACCCCGCAAGCAGGGGGAGGTCAACCGGGCAATTACCCCTCATGTAATTTTCAAAAACATGCTCAATTTTTAAATACAGCATGAAACTACAATCAGTTTCCCCCCCGATCTGCTGGGTTCGGCCGTGCTTGCTAGGCAAAATACAGTCAATTTGTGGTTTGCTTGAGAACCACGGCACGTCTTCATTCCTTAAAACCTTGCTCAGGAAACCTTCAACCAGCTATGTCCAACCTGCGGCCCGGATGTTGCCCAGTCAAAGCTTTGTGCGGCCCAGTTTAGGTTTTTGCTGTGGTAAAAGTATCTTACTGACAACCTGTCCTTAATTTGATTATCTTGAATTTTACATTTTTGATGCAGGTGTTTTTTATTGCATGCAACTTTATCACATGTGTTAACATCGCAATTCGGATTCCAACGCTTTTGGTACATTAGCTTAAGCTAAATTTAGTTTGCGAAGATCAAAGCAAGCCATTGAATGTGCGGCCCTCAATAATATGTCATTCAATGTGCGGCCCTGGTTGAGATAGTGACATAATTTTTGGCTCAGTAAGCCATTTGGGTTGGACATAGCTGCTTTAAACGCCACACGAGTCAGGAATTGATGGGTGTAGTGCAAACATAAATTTGATTACTTTTGCCTGAGATATGTGACATCCGTTATTTCCTGACCAAACTTTTATGCCTTTCCAACGTCCATTTTTAATCACTTTCACATCAAAATCGTGTCCACGTGGCGAAACGTACATAGCATACAGATTTTATACAGTGTACCCAAACAAGGGAATTTCTTAGAGGGAAATTTTTGTTTGCGGTTAGAAAAAATCATATGTGCGTTTTAGATCCGTTTTTTCTTACATATTAAGTCATGGTGTAGGAATACTCTTCACATATACGGTTTCTGATGTCATATTTGGCCAAAATAGTTTTGCAATTAAAATCACATTGAAATGTTAAGGTAGCAGGGTGCACAAAATTTGCTACACATCAGGTAACCTTGGGCAGTATAGTGCCCCAGTTTTCTATTTATAGACTTTCAGGGACATTTTTGTAAACTAACTCTGGCACCATTCCATATGTCTCGGAAAACACGAAAAGTCATGGAAACAGGTTTCAAACATTTTTCTTTAATATATGAAATCAGCAAGAAACAAGATCCTGAGCAGAAATCATGGCAATGCTTAAGTGCCTGCGTTGAAAATCTGATGATAGCCTGCTGCGTAAATTATCGTAATATACCTGACTATTGCTGCCTACAAAGCGCATTTTTTGTGATTGTTACCGAAACATGGGGCATTTTGTGGTGTAGAAAGGGTAAAGCATTTTGTGAACGTCCATTTACATTGCATCGTCAGCAAATTGAAAATAAGCAAATGTCGACGTTGCACCCCTGGAAAGATTTCTGCGGACGCCCCAATGTATTCTAACAAGCCACGTAGTTTTATACTGCACGAAAGAAGCCTGCATAAGTGCAGTTTGACACTCAGGCACATTGGTCACACTCGCATTAACAGTGGATTTTCAAACTTGTGGAAGTATTGCTACATTTTGACTCGTGCATCTTTTCATACAGTATAAATTTACGTGGCATACCGCTGTCAGTAGTCACTGTCTCGCTACATACCTGCCAAGATGTCTGTGTTCAACAGTCACATGCAACAAAATGCCTGCTACCCTAACATGAAGGTCACATTTGAAGATTTGTTGCCATGTTACTGTTACACAGTAAGCACCAACAGTAGAACAATCCGCTCCCATCGCAACCTGCCTCTGCAGGAAAAGCAAAGGGCATGAGTGAACTGCAAGCTCATCACTGCATGACACCATAATTGTGAACCTGTTTCTTGTGCAGTGTGAGTGTCGTACCTACAAATAAACTGTCATTGCAAGAATTAAACCAAGTAATCGAAATTTATCTGCTGACAGGGGCAGATGGGCGAGCCGCCCCCCTGGCTAGGTAAATGTAAAAATGTGGCCCCCTTTACCGGACATTTTGATATTTAGTAATCTTGGTTTTCAGTAGGCTTTTTTTGCGTTTTTCGGGGTGTTTTCGTTGTTCTTCAGCTGGTATAAAATCCAAGAAATTCGGATTCACTATAAATAACTTTTTTCTGAGTGTTGACTGTGGTGGCCCCTTACAGTGGCCAGTGGGCCCCTTCAGCTAAGTTTTGCCCCCTGGCTTAAACTTCTAGATACGCCACTGGTTGTTGTCTTCAGGTCTTCCAGAATTGTTTGGTTCTTAACCCCAATTTCCAGGGGGCAATGCCCGTTTCCCTCACTGCGGACGCCCATGAAGTTTACATGGAATATATCGCAATTTTTGTACCTAGCAGAGATGAGCGGACTGTAATGTTTTGCGATCCAGATCCAGTCCTGAATTTTTAAAATTCAGTCCAAGTCCAACCATAGTCCAAAAATGTTTAAAAATTTAAAATCCAAGTCCAAAAATTTAGCAAACATTATCTTTTTAATGACAAAAATTATGTGATTCTTCTCCATTAACTCAGTCCAAATCCCGTACTGATCTAAAATTTGCGAAGCATTTTACAATCCGGATCCAATCCAAAATCAACAAAATTCGTCATCGTCCGGATCCAGTTCTCCAAATTCTCATCTCTGGTACCTAGTAATATTCAGAGTGTTTCTATTTCAGTTGTTATAAAAAGCCATCGGTGTATTTACTGACTTGCCCGTTGGTTTGCAATCAAAACCGACATATTATGCTATGGTATCACGTTGGCAGGAGATGCGCATTTTTGTGGAGGTGTTGCGTGAAATTAACATTTGTAGTTGAGAATCTGAATTATGGTTTATAGAAAACAACCTTTCGTTCAAAGGACCAACCGGAACCATGGAAATTACCTGGTCAGCACGAGAAGTATATAAGATCCAGATCGGGCTAATCAAACTTGAGTTATGCGGCTTAACCGATTGCTCTCAACGTAATCACCTACACTGACGATCACATCTGAGATCTTTTGGCAGGCCGGTTGTGATACAGACGCGAAAAGTCTGAGCGAAATTTGCCAGATCCTGCTGTCAAATTGAACCGTGAATTAAGACTGACGGCGAAACTACGTAATGTTTGGAAACCATCGAAGCTACCAAAGCGTCCTGGTGGCAACGAAAACCTGCTCCTGCTCGAACCCAAAACCTTAACTCGGGCTCCGGCCTACAATCTTGAGGCACACCAAAACAATTGAAAATATCAATTTGTGTAAACGAACAGAAGCCGGAGCCAAGAAAAAGGAGAGCTCCGGAGCCAAGCTCATTAAAACCAAGAGCTCCGGAGGTGGAGCCGGAACTGTGTCATTTTTACGACGGCTCCGCAGCCCTGGTTTATACCGTGCAGGAACCGCAAGCACGCCGGGATTACTCGACTTGAGATTAGGAAATGCCCGTCCCTGCGGTGCGAGTTCTGTAAGACCAATAAAGTATCACGAAAGGATAATCTTGGCGTAGCACCTAGTCACCTACATATATCCACTTCAAATGTTTTCATGACTGTAAGGCAATACATTCCTGGCGATTACTGTGTGCTTATTTTTGTTACTCTGCTTTGTTACACAGATCATATTCTTGGCACTGTCATCTTTTTGCTTGAAGCCACCACAGGCCCGCAACCAAGGGGTGGGCAACCGGGTAATTGCCCCTCCCCGAAATTAAAAAATTGTGTTTAATTGCTCGGTAGGCTACAACAACCAGTTACAACCATTTTGCTCCACCCGGAAAACATCAGCTGTTTGGCGGCCCGAGCCACCACGTGTTGCGCTTTCTCACCAACACGCCGTTCTTCGTGTTACAGGAAAATAGTTAAAAGAGTAAAGATATTGTGTTTCGTACTTGTATTAAAGGCCTATAATTGTTTTTCTACATCAGAAATTTGTATCGATACCAAAATTCGAAAGCAATTGTGTTTTTTAAACTCCTGGTAAATGTGGCATTCTAAATTAAAGCTGGTGTCAGTGCTGTTACACTGATGTGCAAATCATAACACTTTTCTTGCTTGATGTCGCGAGTATGATGGAATTGAATTGTTTTGTTGGAAATTTTATTTCAACTAATCCTTTTTCAGTTAAGTTTCGCATTAAAAGTTGAGTTGATCATTTGTTATTTATTTATTTGTTTCTTGTAGCATTTATTTTGGTAAACTGATAAAAAATCGACACTTCATCTCATCTCAATTGACTATTTAATAAGATAAGCAGTTTCAATAACATTTGGAAAAAACAGGGAATGTATCTGATGTGCTGTATGCTTGTTGAAAACAAGGAAATCGTTTGTTTAATCTATGGAAAATAATCGGGAGTGATTATATATTTGATGTAGCCTACAAAAGCAACTATTGTTTCAAAATTAATAGGTGTTTTTTCGTATGTACCAAATCACTATTGCTTTAAAAATTAAATTGTTCTTGTAAGTAAAGTGTGTTGGGTGTGTAACTGTTCACTGGGCCATGGGCGGTTCGGATTAAAAAAAGAACATGTCCTCGGTCTGCGGGCGGTTAATGGTCTGGATGTTGCTCAATAAAAATTGAGCAATCTAGCCGCACACAAAAACATTATCAGAAAAATGAAATAGTGTCATGTTGTAGGCACAGCCAAAATTCAAACTAATCAACGGAGTAGCCTAATAGTTTGAGGAAGCGACGCAGTCAAGTTTAACTGTAGTAGGCTATACGCAAAACAACAAGGCAATCTCCCAACACTCCGTTCATGCGACCTCCGTATCCAAGCTGTGAAGCCACTTTTACACAACCTTTCGTAGTGAAGTGAGCATCGCAGAAAGCGTCAAATTCCTTGACGTAAACCTGTATTTTAAATTTTAATAGTTGCGGGTGTTGTGTTAAATTTTTGTCTTGTGGGTGTTAGCGCCTGATGAACATGCTGCCGACTAGAATGATATACTGCACTCCAAATTCAAGACCTGTTTGTATCAGATACAATCCATATTTCCAAGTCAGCAATGCTTCGGTTTCATTTCCACAATCGCCTCCAAACACTCTTGGTACAATACCAATCGTTATTAACGAATGATTAGCCTACAAGCAATCTTATCTGACCATTGTTTCAAACAGGTTTTTTCAGCATTACATTTTTACAAGCTAGACGCCAGGTTGCAGATGCTACTGAACGTTATGAATGCCAGCTGTTAAGCACATGTAAAAACTAGATCTTGACAATAACCATAACCATCTTCTACCTTTCTTTGTAGCGATATGACACTGATTTTCCAACCTGTTGCAAAACTGTGAACTTGGCAAAAAAGAGTTGATACTTCTTTTTATGAAGAACAATCCTAATATTTGTTAGTGTAGGCAAACTTCCCAATAACATGTTAATATTTCTTCAAAAATATTAGGTAATGCACAAAAGATTCTGGGTACTGTTAATGAAATATTACATTTTCGTTTGCGGGTATTTTCAAGAATAAAATCAAAGTGCATGGGAAAATTATTATACTACGTAGAAAAGGAACTCAATTAGAATTAAAGCGTTTTTAGAACAAACATAAAGAATTAACTCAAGCTGTCTCTTTTCACATTGGCAGTCCAGTAGAAATGAAGGCATTTCATTATACCACCATTGTATTTACAGCTTCCTGCTGAAAAGTAACACGGCCTTTACAGAACTTTGTTTTAAGCATGCAAAAAACAAGGGCTGTAGCAATGCAATTCTGCTATCTACAACACGTTTGTTGAATCAAATAGTGGAAACCAATGGTGGCAGTGGCGTAGGAGCACATTCTGCCGCCCCTGGCCCTAGCAGAAAATGCCGCCCCCTGGTGCGGGCAGTGGTGTGATGTATATGATGTCATCGTGCTCAGTCAACCATGGTATGATCTTTTTTTGAAGACCTCTTTGCAAGAACTTTCGCCAAATTCAGCGTAAATTGTCGACTGCTTAACCTCCCCGAACACAATACTGCGGGGCCCAATGCACAACTGCAGCTGTTAATAGCTACAACATGATGATATCAGCAGATTATTCGAACAAGTAACAACTATTATAAACAGAAAACCTTAAGTTGGACTGTTTCCAAACTAAAGAAAAGATTATAGGGCAACAACAAATTAAGAAACATGAACGTGAAAAACAACGATTTTGTCGCATTTACTCAACAATCAGTGTTTTCGAACAAAGACAAGATTTGTAATGGGCGGGGGTTGGTATGACCGAAGTCACCATTACTCGACTCCCGAGACGATTAACAGGCAAGCAAGATTTTTCAAACTGAATGACAGGAAACCGAAACGCAAACAAAAAAGAAGAAATTAACAAAGGGAAAATGCTGCTAGCAACTGTGACTTTTAACAAAATCACCAACAATAATTATTAATCTACATTGAAACAACCGACCGGTATACTTGACCACAACAACTGTAGTCCTAATCGTTTTGCGAAAAAGAAATTCTTTTCGCGCTTATGTCAATAGACAAGATATGCAGTAGGCTATGTCAGTCCCAAGCCAAACAAATTCAAAAAAGTTATCGAAGCTTTTTGCAACAAACAAAGTTTGGTCATTACCCAATCGAAACAAATTACAGCAAAAACAACACAGCCCACACTCCAATTTTGAGTATAATAACCAAGATCTCAAAATTCCATCCCCATTCTCAAGTGTTTTGTAGAACCATGCTTTAGAAAGACTTCTTTGCAATTTCTTCGTGCTATCACCAACTGGTGGTGCTACAAAAGGACCTTTGTTTTGATACTTCTATGGCCTTGCTTTGACTAATTCAACTCTCATGCTATGATCTATGGCAGAGGTGGGCTAACTACGCCCGCGAGGGCATTTTGTGCAGCCCGCAGGGCACTCACACGTACATAGATAGTACATATTTGGAGTCTATGTTAAAGTAATTTTATCGATTAGATTAGAATTATCAAGTTTTATCCACACGTTTCATTCGAAACCGCATTTTTAATCAACCGGAAGTGACTATTGCTACCTTTTGTGCTTCAACTGCCACGTATCGTCTATATGCTTTATTTCTGCTGTATAGCTAACCGCCTGATTTGCCGTAGCTATTGCGACATGAAAGAAGAGGCGGGGGCAAAGGTGAAACGCGAGAACAATCTACAAGGCGATGGCAGTTCTGACGATTTGCAAAATATGCTATATCTTGTCTCTTCCCTTGCCCAAGTTGCAAAAGAGCAAACGACGGTGCTCGGCCGGTTCGGCGTTCATAACTGTATAAATTTCTGGGTCGAGTAAATGTGAATGAAGTTTACATATGTCGCAAGCGACTTTTTTCGTGGTGGTTGCTACATACATTCAATTTTGTATTTAAAAAATGTGTCGCCCCCTTGTGATTTCTGCCCCCCCGCTGCTGCGAAATCCTTGCGACGGGCCTGACTGTGGTAAACGTTACTGCGATTGGTTGGGTGAAATTTAGATCATTTGGACGACATAAGACTAGAAACAATTGGTACACAATGTTTTCCATTACTGGTTGCCCAGTGTCGCAACACAGCGCTCACATTTTCTCAGCAAACCTGCGTACATTAGCGCCCTAAGATAATCAGACTTTTAGTCACCTCTTAGAAATCTCTACCGGATAAGCAAAATATTAAGCAAGTAAACAACTTCCCTTTCCTATCGATAAAGCACAGAACAACAGCTTAACTATTGTAGAGCTTTCTAAATAACTGCGGAAACTAGTTGCTTTACTGCTTTAAAAATCCAATTGCAGCTGTAGTGGTTGGACCTTGACCAACGAATGATGCTGCAGCTTGCTAGATTAGACGCGTATCGAGTAGATTCCCGAAATAGCGACCATTGTTACGCAATAATATTGAGATATAGGTAGCGACAAAGCGGTGGTGAGCATAATATGGCTGGAACCACGGCGCTAATAATATCGGCTGTGTTGCCTGCATTTGCCAAAAAAGATTCTCATGGGGCGTGGGACTTAGCTGATGAAATTAAGAAAGCTTAAATTTTAATCAGCCTGAATAATTTCCTCATCTCTTTTCAATTATCTCTGATTACAATAGGCGACTAGATCTTGCCGCCCCCTGGAAGGCGCCGCCCCTGGCTATAGCCAAAGTAGCCAGTGGGTTGCTACGTCACTGATTGGTGGGTTTTGGTAAAATCACTGTGCAAACTCTTTCGAACGTAATTGAGAATAAAATTAAATCACCGTCGAGGTTTATTGACAATTATAAAATATATACTTTCCACATGTGCAGTTTCATTTAACACTTGAAGGGAATTCGGCCCTCCAGTTTATTCGAAAACAAAGAAAATTGAAGTGGGATGAACGTCATGCTTCTGGGAAATGCTCTGTTTGCTGATTAAACCAATACTGGCAGTCTCGTGCTTGCTAGATGTATGACGCTTCCCTCTCTGCTGGATGAAAAGTTGATCAATACATAACGTAATCTACTTATCACCGAGCTTATAAAATACTGTAACGTAACTTGCAAACTTGATGGACTTGGACTTTTTTCAAAAACAAACCCAGAAAAAAGGACAACGTGTATTTGAGAAAAAGAAAAGATTTAATGTCAAAAATCATCTGTACTGTTCTAGACAATT
>JGI24021J15306_10004636_pt1 | contig 16053 bp, 8 predicted proteins | sample Ectturendosymbi1_FD_15306 | JGI IMG/M metagenome (IMG submission 15306) | reverse complement strand
TTTGTAACATATCTGCATGAACACCGCGGCCACCGCGTCCGAAGGGGTGCAAGTTACCCCCGCATACTGACCGCCCAAGTCTTGTTGGTAGACTTAGGAAAATTCTAGCCTCATAACGTTGCTGATGTTATGCCTAGATAAACACAGCTAAACCATAACCGCTAGGTGACAGCCCAAGGCTTGTAACATTTCTGCAGACTCACCGCGGCCACTGCGTCCCAGGGGGTGTGCAAGTTACCCCCGCATGCTGACCGTCCAGGGTTGGTTGGCAGACTTAGGCAAATGACAGCCTCATAACGTTGCTGACAGTACGACAAAACCACAACTGCTAGATGACAAGTTAAGGCTTGTAAGGTTTCTGAAGGTTCGCCGCGTTGATCCTGTCCGAGGGAGGGCAAGTAGTAACCACGTGCTGACAGCCCGGGTGCTGAGAGTTACAGGTTCGCCGCCTATCAATGTCCCTAACAAGGCCTGAGAACTACTTCCTTTGCTACTTATTGGGTAATAAAAATTTTGTGGTAATTAAAACCAAAACTAACTTTTCGTTCGATTTTTCCAACCGTTTATTTCTGATGACATATCAATGTATTGAGACGTTGCTTGGGGGGCAGTTTGTCTTAACCGCTCTGGCAGAAAGCATATTTGAGGCCTCCCCCTGCCCCAATTTGCCGTCACCAAAAAAAACGTTTCAAAAAGTAGTGAAAAAAAAACGAACCGAAGTGTTTGTCTTACGAATGATTTTCCACCTTCAAGCGTACTAGAGGTATCTACCATACAATATAAAACAATTCCCCAGTTCTGTTGCAGTCGCTCAGTTTTACTGGGATTTATATGCACCAACACAACTCAAACAAAACTCTCTATATTTCAGTTGACTTCATCACTGCCGAAGATACTACTGCGACAGACGTCTTTGTTCCAAAAACATTTGAAGAGGAAGAACAACCATGGAAAATGGTGCTGCAGTTCTTCAAGCTTAAAAGAGTCCCTTCAATTTCTCTTTTGAACACAGGATCTCTTCCGCTGTATATAAGAACATTGGCAAGCCTGAAATGTGAAGCTGAGATTTAATATTTTTAATTTCGCAATGTCGTCACATTTGCTTAACACTAGGACAAAACGCCTCAATTGACACACTTTTGACATAAACGGGTTAACAATTTTTAAGTGGTAATTTGTACAGCCACTTAACGTTATGAGTTTTTCCACTTTACATTTATACATGGTATTCTGTGAATTCCAACTTTTCGTGATATTACTAAAAAAAGTTGAAGTGTACATTAGAGATAGCACGTGTCGCTAGTGGTCGGGTTTTTGTGCGGGTGGCTTGCGGTTTTTCTAGCGGTTATATTTTTCCTCTTCCGTCACAGCCGGTTAATGGTACAAAATGGCAATATCTATTTTCTTTTTAATTTACAACCACTCGGTGGCGTGACAGTTCAGTGAAACCAAGGTTACTGTAAAGACAACTTCTTAATAACTTTGAGTGAAACCACCTGGTATTGCATTTCATAGTTGCTGCATTTTCCTGCAAGATTTTTCTGACCATATGCGAGCCGTAATGAATTTTGTCATGTGCGTCTTCCAGGTACTTTAATGATTTTTTCCTTCTACACGATGAGAACAACTTGGTTGAGGGTGGCGAACTGCTATTTAGGTGCTCAGTGGCTTGTCGATGGGAACGTGTCATGCACAATTTCATTTTGTGTTATTTTTTTATTGAAAGCTTGAGAACCATCCGGAAAAACACTCCTTAAATGCTTGATTCGCCAGCAGCCTCAAACAAGCCGTTATGTAGTTTGTGAGGGAATAAAAACGCAAATCGGGCCTCAACCATGCATAAATTGCGTACCTTGTATGCCCAAGATTTAAATCGTTCAACTTTTTGGATATAACTGACAGACTGGAAACTTACAAGAGCGAGATCGTTGATCGAGAAAACAGATTGTGATGGAAGTTTGCTTCAGGTTCATCAAGTTCGTCATTTGATGCAGACTATATTTATATCAACACCAAAAATTTCGCCTAAAAGAAAAAGCGTGTTTCAAATTTTTTTGAATTTAAATTGAGGAAAAAAATTCCAAGAATTTCACGTCGTAGACAAATATTTGTAGACCACGTTTTCTAGGACCACATTTGAGGAAGAGGATGAAAAGGCAATTGGTTGATTAAAATGTGTTTAAGTTTGGAGAAGAACTAAATATGAGTTTTGTGGTTTATTGAGGTTGGCTAGATGTGCTGTGTATTCCAGACGTTCGTGTATCCAGTGAAACAGTTCTTTTCGTTAACTGGAATGGTTTTTAAACAAAAGATAACTCATTTCAATGCGGAAAGCTAGCTTGAACTCTTCCTTATTTTTGAACAGTTCATAACTGTGAATGAATTATATGGCTGTGATGGATAGACTAATAGTAGATGTCTTGTTTGATCAATGATGAAGTGTTTCTTAAAGAAAAATTTGCTGATCAATTCAACTTCGTCGTATTTGTGGATGGTAGTTGCTTGAGAATTGATGGGTGTTTTTTTTCATATGTACCTAATTGTAACGGCGCTTACGTCCCTTCTTTGTTTAATGGCTTCAAGCTGCGTTCATTCGGTTACGAGTAATCTAATGTGTACAGCTCCCTGTGTTCAAAGTGGGTTTGATTTATTGTACTTGATGCTACCTTAAAGCCTAACATTAGTCGACAGCCTCTGTACAGATACCGCAGTATTTCCTGCCAAATACGGTTTCCGTGGCTTCCTTGTGCTGGCTAGCAGGTTCGTGACTGTCTTTGTCTGTTTGCACAATACCGCGCCGAGATCCAGCGGGCGGATTGACCTGCTTTCCACCCCTGGCATATTGCCCTCGTGGTTGTGAAGTAGGTCGGCAGTGGCCTCCGACGGTTTGCGCAATCTCGCGCCAAGACGAACTGTTTTCCTATTTCGCCTCGCATAACCTGCAGTAAAAAACACAGTCCAGTCTAAGTTATTAACGTTTCGGCTGTCAACTAAATTCTGCTAACTGAGTCAGAGTATTTTTCTGATCGCCGTAAAGACCAAAAGACCAAAGATCTGAGCAGTGGATTTCACACCAATTGGTATGTAATGTATGTTTATTCTTATTTATCTTGAACGTCTGTAGCTCATAGCGAATCCAGTGCAAGCTTACTGCTGTGCCTTTATTTCGCATAAATTTACCTGAGAATAGTGGCAGCAAACACCTATTCACTGTTACTTGTTGAACTGACTTAATTCGCAGTCGCGCTTTCAAGGACTAATTGTCTTGCTACGCTGAGTTAATCGACAGTGCGGTCTGATAGTTTGCTGTTGCTGCGTTTGGTAGAATCATTTAGTTTGTTTCTGTTGGATTTCAGAAACCGTGTTTGACGATCAATCGCCGTTGAAGTTTGACGCCTGTTGGATTTGTGACAACAAATTTTACCCTGATTGATTGCCCTCCGAATAAGAGACTACAGCCCCGTGGTGCGCGGAGTTCGTAAGGGTCAGGTTTAGCCGAAAACTGTGGTGATATTTCATTTTACCCACTAGAAACTAAGAAACACCTTGTTGGCTGAACATTTCATAGGAGGTTCGAAAACATCAAAATCCAGCGTGTCCAACGGCCACATCCTGCGCCCATTGCTGATGCCCATGACGCTTTCATGACGCCAGCGCAAATCAAAGGAAGCGTAGTAATTTCACTAGTTTGAACCTAGATGTTCAAGTTTCAAGCAATAAGAATTCGTAAAAGAAAACCAGCTCAGTGCTCCATTACAACGACATCAAACAAGGAGTTGACATATATCATCAATTGAAAAATTCTTTACTCCTTGAAAGCAGAAAATGGACGGTGGCCTATGGATGTATTTTTCTCCTACAATGTTATTGAAATGGTTCATATCAATATTTGGGTCAAGCACAAAAGTTTCTGCTAGATCAATATAAGCCGCACAGATTATATACCAGATGTAACAGACGAACTGACAAGGAATATGTCGACTGTGTCTAAAACGCGTCCAGAAGGATTTTGCGGTTTCTAACTTTAATGCCACAATTGAGGTGAAGAACCGCTGATATGCTCTGCTTCAAAATGTATCTATCGCATTATACTGACACTTATCAATGTTTCAAGAAACCCGAGTGTGGTGCCTGTGCATGCAAAGAGTGTAAATCACGTGCTTGTGATGGGCTCCTGATATGTGCAGTGCACATCAGTTTTTTTGCAGAAATCTTGGTTTTCAGTGTAAGTTACTTTTGTACTTCTAATTAAAAAAACAGAAAATATTACGAAACTAGTTTGCAAAAAATAAATACTTTTCCGAATCATATATTTCATGCTTCCGCTTTTTAGAGAATGTTGCGTCAATTGACGCGTTTCGTCCTTCCAGGTGTGCGAAAACAGTTGTTTTTCTGGTTTTAACTGTAAAGTGAAACGATTGCTTTTTATCACACAAACGTCACAAAGTTGTTCAATGTTTACAAACATTGTTCATCCCGAAAATTTCAAAACAGTTCAACTTGTCCTTGGACATCCTCAGTTTCACAAATCAGAGGTTCTCAAGGTAGGTTCGATCGAACCTTCGGGGTTCGACGGAGCTATTTCAGGGGTTCGACGAAGGTCATCTCAATCATGACTAAAAGCGTGGTTACACCACAGTAAGCCAGTGGCGGATCCAGACCAGGCGTTTGGGGGGGAAGTCAAAGAGGGGGACGCCAAAAAGTATTCACTTGCTAAAGGTTGTCTGGAAAAATCGTTGGGTACCACACAAAAGTGGTTACCTTTTGTAGGCCATAAAGTGGTTATTTTTATCGGTCGAACTAAGCGATTTTTCAGGGAACAACCACAGTTTGAAAGAGCTTTATATCGCTAATTCCGAAAACGTTTGAAACGGGTTCCAAACAGTGGGCCTCGTTTTGCGAAAATTGCACATATCTTGAATACCTACAAAATATATTTGAAAGGTATAAAGAGTGTCTGAAACGCATTGCTGACCTGGTTAGAAGTAGAACATTTATTCTTACCGACTTAGAAGTGACAACTCATGTCCCACGATCGGACTTAAATGAAACCTAAATGACGATCGCGTTTCTAAGCGAAGGTTGTGCATTTACACTACATGTACATGAAAAACTTATTTATTGCTGAAGCGACAATTCAAAAACAAAACGTGAATGAAAGGCATTGGCCAAGACACTACTCCCATTTTAGATAGCTCTGCAGGCTATCGTGAAAAAAATTATCTCATAATCGTATGGTAGATTCACAGTGGTCCTTAAAGCATATTGCCCTAAAATACATTTAACGTCATATATAAACGTAAATGTTCAATCAAGTGTTTAATACCGCTTCACATTTTTCGACATTTGATTGATGATGTGAAGAAAGAAACATTAATCCCACTAGACCAGATTATCAAAGAATGCTGAGAAACCGTCAACACAAGTGGAAGCAAGCGGTCCGAGCCCCCAAATTCACAATCAATNCCTCCAAATCAAGCTGTAGTCTCCCCATGAAGTCATTTTTTCTNCACTATTACGAAGCCCCTGAACCAGCCCAAAGCCACCCACAATGCTGTTGATCTGGCGATGGGTCTGCTTCTATCTATTCNTGTCAGAAAACACAGAGGAGAACCAACCTAATGATCTAACAACCAATAAACTAAGCGTTTTTCTGTCGGTTGCAGATTTCGCTAACCGTGCAAAATTTGGCTTTTTTATGGCCAGCGTGAGTTGTCTACGGGTTTGCAATTGTAACAAAATAATGAAAACCACACAGCAATCAGTCACTGTTGCATGACGCGTAGCCTGGTGGGGGCAAAAGGCGCCGTCATTCCCCTAATTTTGGACTGCAAATATTTGATTGTTGAGCCAACAATTATTGTAAATGCGTTAAACCAGTTGTTTAAACCATCAAGCTGTGGATAGGTAGTATTTTGCCAAAGTTTCTGCGTTAGAGCTATAGGCGTACAATGTGGGGGAAAAGATTCGAGCAAGATTTTATAAAATTCAGGAAAAACTTCCCGATACCTTTGGGCATTGGGGAAGTTGCTTAAGCAGAATCATCGCCCTGAAAAGCTTTCCTGTTCGTTTTCCTCACAGTGGCGCAAAATTGCGGGCGAAATGAGAATTTTGCCCCCCTTAAAGACAAAGGTTCTCGTAAGTCTCTGACGTAAGCTGAGTACTATGGTTTGTTGAGGTGCGTCAGTGCGAGCAGTTACCAAGGGCGTACCGATGGGGGCAAAAGGGGCACAATTCCCCTGGCGCCGAGTCACTATGAGGGCGCCGAATGACTGCGGGTCGCCGAAATGTTCTAACAATGTCTAAAGTATTTTAATGCAGTACATTTGCTTCCGAAAGACTTCAGGTTCGAACATGGGGCACCAAACTTGCTTCTTGTCCCGGGCGCCATCTAACCTCGTTACGTCCCTAGCTGTAATCCAATACTCCTCTGAGTTGTCCATGTACTGCATATGGAGTGAGGAGTAGCACAGTTGGTCATAATTCTTTGAGCTGATAGAGAACGTTAAATGCATTTTTGTTACATAGAGGCAAGTTGTTTGCAAACGTATACATCTTTTTACACGCTGCATTATGTTTCAATCAGGAGATTAGTTTCATCAAGAAACTCATCCACTCACCTTTATATTACAAAACTACGATGCAGACAAACTGAGGATTCACGAACTGCAGTGGCAACAGCCCTGAAGCTGTTTTTTCGTTTTCATGTTGGAGGCTTGTAACATTTTGAGTCAGTTATCAGTTTTCCATATTGCATTCCTACTTTCACTGCTGCCTTTCCTTTCGAGGCTGTCATCAGGCGTTTTAAAGAAATAAACTTGTGAAAAAACAGACCAATTTCGTGCAAACCAGTGCAGGCGCGTAAAGGTGAGGTGAAAGAAGGGCACAACTCCCTGGGGGCCGAGTCACTGCGGGGGCGCCGAAAAGTCCAAATAATGTCACGAGTACTTTATTCAATGCAATACATCAGCTCCAGAAAGACCTCAAGTTTCGAACATGGGGGGGCGCCAAACTTGCTTCTTGCCCCGGGCGCTATGTAACCTCGATGCGCCCCGCTATGTAACCTCGATGCGCCCCTGGCCCAGCGGCAAGTCGAGAACTGTCTTAAGCGAGAGCGACTGCGATTTTGATTACGTAACGAAAGACAGGGCAGTTCTCACGCGGCAAAGAAATAAAGAAACACTGGTACTATTACGAAACAATGGCATTGTCCACGCTATTCGATAGGAGGTTAGGTAACGTCCGGAGGGTAAATCCTGACGTTTAACCAAGCAAAAAGCATTGTTTGTTTTCGACTTTTTATGTCTGTTTCTACTTCCATGGGCATCAAAAAGGGGCGCATTTGTGGCAAATGGGCGCCATTCAAGTGGGCGTCACAGACTTTTGGGGGGGGCAGTTTCCCCAAACTGCCCCCCCATGGATTCACCACTGCAGCAAGTTAACCATGGTCACCTTTGTAGTAACCCAATATTACTTTCTGTTATATTGGGCAAAAATGTGGTTCGACAAAAGCTAGGAAAACTACGTCAGGTTTCGTCATGTTTGTAAAGGAGCCACTGCGCTAAATAGTGGTGTAATTGATCTTTTGATATTCTCGTGGTGCAGGTGAAAGTTATAGACAAAAGATAACGCTCCAGAGAAGTTTTAGTTGTGTAACTCCTACATGAAAATAAGTAACAATTTTTCTATGTATTGATTTATTTTGTAAAAAGAGATATTAGTTTTGTTGTATTGAGCAAATCGTATGTGAATACAGATATTAGGCAAATTTGTTTTTTTTATTCAAAAATATTTCGCATTTCTTACATCTTTCAAGAGTAAAATGTATAAAATTTCTATGAAACATATTGATGTTTTGCTCGTTGGAAGTTGAAAGAAACATTTAAAAAGTGTCTGAAAGCACAGATATCAAATTTAGTAAAAGGTATTCAAACTCACCCTGAAGATCTTGCCAAGCAACTTGTGACCAAAAGAGCTTTTCCATGGTTGTAGCATTGCAGTGTTTTGGTGAACTTCAGTGAAAGAACTACTGCCAGTGGAGCTGTGGATTGCAACAAAAGTTCGTGAAGTACACTATGATGAAACAAATGCCTTATGCAATTATACCTATTGGTAAATGCATAAGCAACCGTCACAAATTTTCTTTGCGGAGAAATCAGCCATTTTGGCGTCTTACTTGGTTTCTAGCGATATGTATCATAAATTCAAACAACTAAAATGAGGTTTGTGTTCTCCCTCTGAAAAAATAGATCGCTGCGTTGAAGTAGCATCTGATGTGTTTTCTTCATTTTTATTTGGCCGAGGAAGATACTTTTAGTTTCTTTGATTGGAAATGCTGCATTAGAAGTTTTGGCTTACGACTGATTTGATTCATGAATCGCGCGAGGGTTCATGCCCGTTGCCAGCTTTTAGCTTTGGGGAAGCATACCACATTTACAGGGGAAAATGTTTGTTTTTAATTTATGATTAAATAAACTTTTTCTGGGCACAACAAAATTTGGGGGCACAAAGGATTTTGGGCGTGCACTCTCCCAAAATGCTCCCGGTGGCTCTTGGCCTGTGGAGGTTTAGACTTACTATGTGGTGATTTTATTTGTGACATTTTCAATCACGACATTTTTTCTATGATTTGCCTTTATTTCACCACGTTTTCAGCCTACGAAAATTTCCAATAAATAAAACTAAATACATCTACGTGGTCAGCTTTTCAATTAGACTTTTACAACTTTGATGAATCGCAGTAGGTCTTTGGCCTGACAGCGATGGCCTCACCTATGAACAACAGAGCGGAGAGTTGCATGACCGTCAGATTGAGATGTGCTTCTGCGAACTTGTTATTCTTCAGAATCTCTTTGTTTGTTTGCGTCGCAGCTGATCGTTAGAGTCTTTTCACGTTGGTGGATGCTGACGTCCAAAGCAGTATTCTAGCCGCCGCTGTGGTTAGCAGCTACAGCAAACAAACAGTTCTATGTAGTTTGGGTCACACTGCAGAATATGCTACATTGTAAAAACATTTGGTGGCAATGGAAAATGTAGGATTGCAAGTATTTGTCGTTTAAATTTTTTTCGCTTTACTGTCTCTATCAGAATGTTGATTGATGCAATTGCACGAATGCGGGGTTTAGCATACGGTATTAACCTGAAAAGGCCATATTTCCGGTCATAACAAATACGAAGAAGCAACAAATCCTCAGTAAATTTTGGGCTCAAAATCTCTATATATTTTTTCCTCACCATCNCGACGAATCCAATCGAAAGCAAAAGAACTGAAACAAAAATGAAAGGTGCATGGCTCATCCGCTCTGCGTCTTTCAATGTCACGTCGTACAGAAAGACTGATGGGTCGTAAACATAAACAATTGAGCCACGAAACCACCCCAACACGAAATAAAACTGTTGTATTGAAAAATGTTATGCAATTGCCTCAGAAGAAAAAGTGAAGGTGTAGTGAAACCTCTACCTTGACAGCCATGCTTCAATAGCTTGGAGTATTGCAGATTCGCAACGGCATTTGAAAAGAAATTGAATGATAGTGTGAAAAGTGTTATTTTATATCTTATTCAAATTGTATTATATCATTTGCTGCATTGGGCTTTTATGTCGCCAAAATATGTCGTTATAGTGGATGCAATGAAGTTTCGCATGCTTCACAATGCAGATTTTCCTAAAGGACTTCATAAGTACTTTATTTTTACAATAATACGACACTTTTCAAACAATGCTTTGCTCAGCACTTTTATTTGTATCAAGTCATATAATCTGCAATTTACGTATTGTAAGTGACGAAAACGCAAAATCGTATGGTATCAACAAATGTCAATATGTTTGCCCAACAAGTGAATAAATTTTTGCAACCTCAAGATGTCAGCAACGGGTTAGGTATTTTCTTACGAATTAAGATCAAGACATAGTTTTACCAGCACAATGTAATCGCAAATAGCGCAGGCTATTGAATCTGTGCACAAAAGAAAACTGTAAAATCTGTCTCAGGTGTTCTCCATGGGACAGTTAATTCTACCTGGAACAGAAGCTAAGGTGAAGCTCAGCAACCAGAAGCAAAGAATTGCTATGCGCACATTCTTTGCCCTTTGTTGCTTGTACTGGAATGGCCAGCCTATTGCGAAAGCACGTTGCTCCCCGAGAAGCACTAAATGGAACAGAGATGAGCAGAAGCCTGCAAAGAGAATGGTTGCGCATAGTATTGACGTCCACGAGTTTACTGATTCTACTGTTGCGCGGTATATTTGCTCCGGTGTTGAGTCCATAGTCAACACGACGTTGTATATTGTTATGAAAAACAGCTGCATACCTGTTACACAAAAGGTTGAGCTGTACTTTCTTTAGTTAAAAAGTCTTGATGTTATTGGGAGAGCACCTCATTATATTGCGAACACTTAAAAAAATTCTTACAAATGGTCATCAACCAATTAACATTTGGAGCATTATAAATGTTAAACATCTTCTAAGACAGATTACACAGCACATTGGTTTAAATTAAACTTACACTCTCCTGCATATGCTGAGAGAAATAGAAAGCATTATGTATCCCTGTGATATAAAGTGGAATTAGCGCACACAACTATTCATAATTTCCTTGTTTTTGTTTTGACGCAGGGTCTCAATTAGCAAATATTTATTGGACTTTGTCACAGCTCTGGCCATAAAAAGCAATGCAAGTATCCAAAACCAATACGTGTAGCATTAAAAACGAGATTTTTTTTCTGACGGTTTGAACTGGTGCGAACACAGCTAATGCTTAGAGACAACATATTGCGTTTGACGGATGATCTGTGAAGTAAACATTTCCGGCGAGTATGCGTGCGTTGCAGGTTTGCGGAGCCTAAAAAGCGCTTCGTGTGTACCATACCCTCTTTTCTAAGCATGTCGATTTTCGGATAGGGGACCGTTTGTGGCTAGTCAGCCTAACAATGGTGCTTCTTATTCTGGCATCACTTTGATTTTTTAAACTATGAATTGATAAAAACAAACAGAAAATTCTGACTATTGGTAACATTTCGCGAGGCCACTAGGCCTTGCGCTAACACAGCTTTATGACTAATAATAAGAACAACAAAGCACGATGCAAGAAATCGTCGTTAGTCGTCAAGATGACAATTTCAATTTGTGTGAACAGAAAGATCCTTAGAATGAAGTCGTCGACAAAGCAGGAAAACAATCGAACTTGAAAAGAACAGTTTTTCTCATTTATATGTTCAGGCCATAGCCTCAGAGATCTGCAACTGTAGGCGAAAAACATATCCTTTTTTATAGCAAGTGAATTTCGTGATTGACACCAAAATCATAACAAAAATAAATGTTTGCCTTTACTTTGAAGTAAATATCATTTTCTTGTCGAGAGGTCATACTGTAACTCTTTGGCTCCCTCTGAACGCATCTTCCTGACTTACCTGATGTAAAATCTGCTATGGCCAATGAAGCTTTGATTTTGTAATGCAATCCCGGGAATCGGGGCTTCTTCCACAAAGATCCCCATGCGAGAAATCCGTTTGTCAAAATAACACATAAACCCAGAAAAGCCATGGCGAAAATGAAAATCATTGCTTGGCTGTTGCTGCACGACTGGCAATATTTTAATGTCACGTTTACGCATTTTGTGCCTGCGCTTCGGTGACAGAAGCTTGGAAATCTACAAACTGTTCCGGAGACGTGTTCCGTAATGTTTCCGTTTTCAGTAGACTCCGTAATGTTTACATCTGTGGCGGCACTTTTTTGGTTGTTCATTTTTATTTGTGACACAAGATCATTTGCTTTGAAAAAATGTTTATGAATGCAGTCGGACAGCACCCGATGAAGGTCTAAAGCAACTTGTTTGGTCCGTCTCAATAGAACCGCTTTTAAAGGCGTTTTTCAGGAAGTAATACTGCAACTGCTATTCCATGACACTCAATTCAGTTACTCTGTAAAGCAAAATCAGTCTGATGTCTATGCAGCAACACAAGCAATGCAGTTTGACTTAAAATCACAGCAATCATATTTGGAAATATCCTTCCATGTAAATGCAGTATTTTTAAATGAATAGGAGAATAAACACACTTTTCGCAGGGGTATGCCAGTAATATTTTGTAAGCAATGCTTGTGGAATTGAAAAGTGATATGTACTCAAAAGTAAAATTTGGAAACGTTTTTTAAGGGAGGTTAAAATTAATACAAAATATATTCTTATCAGAGTACGCAGTGGAAACCACCTGGGATATCCTATATATCCCAGGGGTGGCCTACAAGTTGATCGCGATCGACCAGTCGAACGTGTCAGTTGGTCGATCGCGCCTGATTTTGCACTGAATTGTCAAGATACCTACAAAGAACACTTTTAAATCAATATTCAAGAAAGTACATAAAAATTATCCATCAATTTGCTGGTCACGTATATTTTTGGTGCCTCTTGCGATGGCTGACTATAGGCTAGCAAGACAGCGAAGATGCCGCAAAGGTGTTGTGATATGTTTTCCTATTATTGCGCAACAATCATAATTTAGGCATAACAGACACTCTGCCTTCTGTCTGTGCATCACTTACTAAGGCAATGGTACTCTGTATTTGCACATGCCATACTCAACTTTGGCATTTTGTACTTGTGACTTTATTACCGACCGGTCGATCGCGAGTTATCAAGAAATTATCTAGTCGATCCTAGTCGAAGACAAGTTGGCCACGTCTGCTATACCCCTAACAGCAAATTGTCATTGTTTCGACGACTGACAAGCGTCATGTTCCAATACATTTGAGGTAATGGAACAGCACCTGAGCACACTTACGCAAAGAGGAGCTAAACAACGCCTTAGTGGCCGGGCATTAAAACTAGGTCTTTTACGCACGTCATAAGTGATTCTTGTCACGAACCTGCATGATACAACATCTCAATTGCCGTTGCACGTTTGATTTTCCTGGAACAGCGTGCAAACCCGCGACAGACGGCTCAATTTTGTGGGGTTGATTGCTGCGCGCCTCTCTATTATCTCTATTTTTGAAGTGTTTATTTGGTCACGCTTGACCATTAACTGGCTTCCCTGAGGCGTTTGCTTCAATCTTCAGTTATGGTCTTCGACTCAAAGTGAACTACGCCTGTGCTGCGTGTAAACAACAAAAAATCTGAGACTATGAAATGATATTTTCTTATAATGGAAATCATCAAAGTTACTTCTTCCGACTTAAGTCGTTTGGTTACAAACGTTTCCATTAGTCGAGTAGAAAGTTTTCGTTGCAAACTTTGAAAATTCGCACACGATTGTGCAAAAATGGTGACTCTTATCAAAGCGTAATGTCTGCTTTATCACCTTTCCGATGAATGCGACAGAAAACTAAAATTTAGCACCTGGAAGGCCTTGTCTTAGAGCCGAGTGCAGAAAGGCGACAATTTAATGGAGTTGAAGAAAATGTGAAGATAAAAACTCAGAAAACTGTAACCTTTACTTCCATGAACATTCCCAAGCTGACGAAGTTGTTTACTTTTCATTTTCCCAAATTGTTGCATTCGTCCAACTGACACCAGTGTGTTTGGAACTGAAAGCAATTAGTAAAGGTAGCTAAATTTTCAATAGTCCGTAGTGTGTTACTGTGTCAGATGAACTGATATCAAAAAAATACATTTCAATGTTTGCATCCTTACCGGTTTGGGGTAGCAAGCGTAGAGAGTGCTTGTGAGGAAAGTAATCGTTGCATGCAGAACTACTGGTGCTGGTTTCTCCCACAGCGTAGTCGTTCTGCAAGTATTGTTCTGACTCCCGACTAAATTGCCTGATATTTTAGGTTGCCAAGGCGAAGCAAGACGTTAGCTCTCACCCTTTTAAATGTTTGTTTTCGCAAATTTCCCTCAGCTTTACCAGGCGACAGTCGCTCAATAAATCACAACGGAAACCAAGACTTTCTAATGAATTTAGAATAAAATCTTCCGGTTTTCTCGCTTTTGATCTACGTCTAATCTCAACCTACTCAACGTCACCGAAAAGAAACTATGTTGTGCGAACATGGTTGTGCGTTGTGCGTGCGAACTTATCTCCTCGTACCTCATTGTCGCTTCGCTAGACTTGTCCCTAATGCTCACGATTTAACGCTCAATTTGTTTTGGGAAAGGTCCGAGCAAAAGATTTTCAGACACACTGAAAACGGTTCGGATTAAACAGATATTTGTAGACTTAAACCACTGAAACGAAACCGGCATATTGAACCTGAAAACTCTTTTCGGATATTCACTAGTGGTTTACAACTAAGACAGTGGAAGATTTCTTGCTTTTGCTTGGTTTGCACTTACAGTGTGAATAAACCGGGTTTTTGTGGCACACGGGTTGAAACCAAATGTGCTACGCAAGCAACTGGTAATTTTATTTCACAATGTCGCTTTTAAATCACTTTCTGCCTATGGTCAGACAGTGAATGAAAGTATACAGTTTATTAAGTAATGCATACCACGAAAGTGAACATTAACATTGCCTCATCCCAACTCACGCAAAAGCCATATCAACGTTTCCTTGATTCACTAACAGCAGTTTGTTAGCTGCAACAAAAAATTGCTACAGTATTATTAAGCACAGGTTTCAAGATGAAATCTATTCATAACAGTATTTTATGCACACGCATCAACACTAGGAGTTGCATGTATTTATAGGACCTGCGTTTCGTAATTAATCAGCGCAGTAATCTGCAAATCGTAAGTTTAGGTTAATCATAAAATAGCACAACAGACAAAATTGAAATGCATCATAGCCCAGATATGGATGGTTATCTTCATCACTATTCATTCCTATGTGGCAGATTTTGTTAAAAAAAACTGAAAAAAAAGATATTGTCCGTTTTGCCTCACTCACCCAAGTCCAATTTGTTACGTTCGGCTTGACGCATTTCATTTCATGGCTGCTGACCTCTGCTTCGCTTCAATTTGACCCTATTTCAGCACGTTAATAGGAGAATGTTAGACTGGTTTCGTACTGAAGAGATAGGAGATTGGTCAAGGCAAATCATTCGTCTGTTATTTACATGTCTGGATGGCACTGTGTCGGTTCATGATCCACGTAACTCTCCATTATCAGAACAAGGATTTAAAGAAGCACATTTTTGAAACATCGTTGCTATTCAAGCCACAACCTTCTCAATGAGAATGCAAAGTCACACCAGCATGAATGAGACAATGTGTACATTCAATCAGCTTTACCTGTTACTGTAGTTAAGATGGGGTATCAACATGTGGCCCAGACCAGTAGTGTACTTTCTATGGACAAGCGCGTAAAGATTCGAGCCAACGTAATTTTATAAACCCCTCATCAAGCTTTCTTTCCTGGGAACAAGCCGTTCAGATCTTCATACAGCTTATGGTAAATCACGTGACTGAGCGGTCTGCGCGGAATGCGTTTTTCTCGTCGCATTGACTGCCCCCATTTTGGGCTTTGCGCATTTTCACGAGTTAGTCAACCGTCACCTTGCTTCAGAGAAGCATGCATCTGTTTATGTGTCACTGGTGAGATGCAATTCACGTTAAGTGCTCTTTGAAGTGCAGTTAAACAGCAAGCAACAAATGTGGCAAATCCACTTTCCAAATCAACTTCCTGCTTTATACTTCAAGCAGACAGGGACCTACGTTCAGCATTCGTCACGTCACGAGTCTGGGTGAACGAGAGTCAGCAGTTTAAGGTAAATGTACAGTCGTGGCCAAACGTTTAAGACCAAAGTCGATTTTTTTTGCGCGAAGCTACTTGTTCCGCAGTACTGCATCAGAAATCATTCGCGATTGCATCATCCTTTCTGGTGAGCGAGATTGTGACGCAAGAGACTGTTTCAAGTCATAAACAGTCAACCATTCAGCAGTGAAGTTGTTTATTCTGGTTTTTCGTCATTATTTTCTTGCCTCAGCATGTGTAAGAAACGGTCTCTCGCAGTGGCACAGCGAGCTCAGATCGTGATTCTACGCCAGGAAGGCTATAGTAAACGCGCAATAAGTGAACGCTTTGCAGTCAGTAAAACAGCAGTGCATCAGGCAGTGGTCAAGTTCAAGAATTGTGGATCTTATTCAGATTGTAAGAGGAGCGGTCGTCCACGGAAAAC
>JGI24021J15306_10004635_pt1 | contig 16055 bp, 13 predicted proteins | sample Ectturendosymbi1_FD_15306 | JGI IMG/M metagenome (IMG submission 15306) | reverse complement strand
ACGATCGTCACAACCGCCATTCCGAACAACTGGACCCCGGCTCCGATGAACGAAACGAGGAGCATGATCTGTGGACGGTTAGTAAGAAAAGCACGATAAGGGGAGAGCATGCTGGTGTGATCGAGGAGAGACGACTCTCGATCGCGGAACGAACGGTCCCTGGCCGTTTCTGATCTGCAGGGCTGTTACTGATTCTCGCAATTCGCAATTCAGCACGATTCAGGAAAATTTTTTCCTTTTTCCATACTAACAGACAAAAAAATTTTTTTTCCATACTTTTCACGACTCCGCAGGAACCCTGTATCTGCTACAAGGGTCGCAGCTAAATTACCACAACCCAGCACTTGGGTACCGTCGCTTGACGCAAGCGCTTTTGTACTGAGCATGAAAAGAAGCAACACATGAGAGAGCGGCGCAAAGGTCCAGACTGTTGAAAGCCCACTTGACTGTGGACAGGCCATCGACAAAGGAAAATCACGATTGCGGCGGTCACGGCAGCGCGCAGTCAAGTTTCTTTGCAGCGAATTAAGGAAAGCGTGAGTAGATCGTAGTGTTTTCACACACCACCATCTTCAGCTTCCCGAAAACGAAAAATGCAGCCGAAAATATTCAAGATCTCGTAGGCGCTTAACTCTAATAAGGTCTCTCTGGAATACTACCAACAACTAGCAGCGAACAACAACACCGAGCAATTTGATCGCACTGATCGAGTCCGCAATGTCCACTTACTCGCTTCGGAGGTCGAAAGACGTCGCCGTGGACAAGCTTCCAACCCGTCTCCTCCAAGGCGTCGTCGATCTCATCGTCTTCGCGATTGTACTGCGCGATGTCTCTTCGGAGCGTTCGAATGATGATCATCGCGAGGACGCCTTGCGCGCAGGCGAAAATGAAGTCAAACAACCAACTCGAGGCAAACTCACGCAACCAGGTAAGAAACAGCCAACACGGAACCGGCGCAGTGGCTGTTTCAGTGCGGCAGCAAATCGGTGCCTGACGCTGTTGGTCGAGAAGCTATGACATGTTACTTGTTATTTTGTTACGTGAAACTAGTTTCCCTGTTAATTAACTGTCACTGAATGACTTGCCGCCATCTTTGTGGCTTATAACTATGAAAAATAGATACGCTTGCAAGTTTTAATCGTTGCAGAAAAAATGAAAGCAAGAAACAGGCAGATTCCTCAGAAGCTTTCCGCCAAGCCAAAGTTTTTTTGTTGTTTTTGTTATTTAAACATGACAATGGCGTTTTCTCGCGAGTTTTTAGCAACAGTTTACCGTCCGGTGCTTTCACTGGGCAAGAGAGAAAGTTCTTCATGTTTGGACAGCGTTTCATGCGTTCTGCGAATGGTACCTTTATTTCCACACTAAAATCCTTTGGCTGAGGTCATATTGTTTATCAGTAAACCAGCATTCTTCGCTGCAGCTCGCGGGGGCAGCGACTCTAGGTCTCGAAATGTCGCACGTGGTTTCCTGTAACCCCGTTCTACAGAGCCGTTCATGTTTCAGAACATGTTGTTTAGCAAGCGGTTTGCATCAAGCGGCGCAAACATTTCGGAAGCTGACAGAAAAATGATTAACGCTGCTTCACGGCGTGAGGATGTTTCACGGCGCGAGGCTGCTTCGCGGGGTGAGGCTGCTTCACGGCGTGAGGCTGCTTCACGGCGTGAGGCTGCTTCACGGCGTGAGGCTGCTTCACGGCGTGAGGCTGCTTCATGGCGTGAGGCTGCTTGACGGCGTGAGGCTGCTTGACGGCGTGAGGCTGCTTGACGGCGTGAGGCTGCTTCACGGCGTGAGGCTGCTTCACGGCGTGAGGCTGCTTCACGGCGTGAGGATGTTTCACGGTGCGAGGCTGCTTCACGGCGTGAGGCTGTTTCACGGCGTGACGTTTCATGACAAAATTTGACGTTTGCTTCTCCGCCAAGAACTTTCGGTGAAGTGAAGTTGAAAAAGAAAGTTGGCTTCTTTGCAAACAATGAGAAAAGAACTGACAAAAACGTATTACTTAACACGTCTTTCTAACAAGATGTCGAATTCTTTGCCAATGCGTTTTACTAGCACTTGGGACTTGAGCTATGGAAAATGGCGACAATTATACCTGCCAGAAAGAGCACAACCACAATTGAGTTGACGATCGAGAACCAATGGATTTGAACGTCGCCCATTCTCAGATATGTGTCCCATCTCGACGCCCAACGAATTCCGCTTGGCTGCAAAAACAGGCGCATAACAAAAAGGTTAGAAAGTGAATGCGCAACGCAAGTGAGGAGGTATGCGACACCGTACGTGTAGAAATGGTAATAGCTTATAGCTTATGCATAGGTGGAGTAGTAAGTGTTTCCCGGTCACGGGCTGCTTTGAGCTCGATCAGCATAACGTTCACGTCACTGCAATCCCGTTCAGACCTCCTTGCCCTGTAGGGGCAAATCGTGTTTTCAATTTAAATGTGGGCATACTTAGAATGACTGCTTGAGGATGATTCTTCCAGTAGCTGATTTTTTTCTATGCGCTCTGTCGAGCAATCTTTTTGAAATTTTATAAGTTTTGTATTTTTCGAATAAGGGGGGGGAGGGGGTGATTGCCAAATTTGGTCTTGCACAACCGACGTGTAAGCAAAAGGCCAATTTCGGCCAATCGTCTGGAAGTTTGACAAGCAAAGTAGTCAAAATAGAATTTGCACATATAGGAAGAGTACTCCACACAATGTCACGTGTTTGTGATGGGACTTGTCATCGTAATTATCATTTGCCCTTTTATGACCTATAAACCTTAGGTGGCAGTGACATACAAAATACATTTGAAAATAACACATCTTCATGTCTCAACATGATTTATTATGTTGAATGTAGAATCGCAATCTTCGAGCAGAAAACCATTTTGATCTTTAATAGACCGCCAATAAAGGCTGCTGGCGGAACTTACGCATTTTTCCTAACGTTTTGGTGCCTTCAGTACGCTTACCTCGACCATTTTTGGTGAGAAATTATCTTCGATTTGGAAAATTTAAGTTTTTTTTCGAAATACAACAAGCTCTCGTTTTTTCGGGTCAGGTGAGCTTGGTAACAATTGCTGAGTTATTGAAAAACCCGTCTGTGTTCCTGAAACGTTTGCGTACGCCACGGTTATGGTGGGAACAATATTAGCTCGATCAGGGCAATGACACTGACGGTGTTAGATTTTCTTTTGCGCCCGAGCAACGCTTTAAGAAACTGATTTGAATCAACGGTCAAAACTGATTTGAATCAACGGTCCAAACTTATTTGAATCAACGGTCCAAACTGATTTGAATCAACGGTCCAAACTGATTTGAATCAACGGTCCCGAAACTATGCTTGGTAGGTCAGGTGTGATTTTCAGCCGAGCACTTTCGCGACGCTGCTCTGCAAGTTGCTTAGACAGCATGGGTGGGCGTTAGGTTGGTATCGAGTTTGTGTGAAAAGTGCCGTATTATGTTATGACTGTTCACAAACTTAGCTCACCTGAAATCAGACTGACGTGAAATACTTTTAAATCTACTCTAGGGAAATATTTTTTCTTCGCTGTGCCATGTATCTCAAATCGTTCAACTGAAGTACAATGCACTGCACGTAGTGCTATGCACAAGTGGTAAATTTCGATCGTTGGCTAAGTCTGACAGTTTCCAGCACATCTTCCTACGGCAGGGGTCACCAACTATTTTGAGACTGAGAGCTACTTCTTGGTACAGATTCATGCGAAGGGCTACCAGTTCGATACACACTTTCGAAATAAAAAATTGGTCAATTTGCCTTCAATTATGTTACCATTAATAAAAATTAAAGATATTCATCAATGTTAAGACACTGATCATGTTTATGCTGTTGTCAGAACAGGCCCGCGGTCGACCCACGTGGTCCGTGCGACCTGCTACCCGCGGGCACCATGTTGGTGACTCCTGTCCTACGGTATCAAATTTTTCTTGTTGCTTATTATTTTTCTTGAAACTGCTTCGTGACTAATGCCGGCATTACACGTTGATGAACACCTCGCTGGCAACGTTCACTGGACAAGCTTCATTGAAGTTGAGAACAAACCGGGAACGTTTCCGAAAATTGATTTTATTAACAACCCTAAACCAGAACAGAGAGCGGACCACGTCCCGCACAGCTATTTCTTTTTGAAGACTTGCCGCAACATTTTACGCCCAACATTTACAGGACTCAGTTTAATTCAGTGTCCGAAACCTCCCAAATGTGATTGCAACGGTATATTTCTACAGATCTGAACGTTGCGTATGAAAGAAAGCTTAAGACAACTCATCTACTGTCAGCTTTTCTGATGATTTCAAACACTTGTGCTAAAGTTTGCAGTCCGGGAAAATGAAACCTCCTCTTTTTCCCGATTGATCAAGGACTGCTACTTTATGATTAAACAGCACGAAAATTCCAGGGCTCATTAAAAAATTCTGATGATGAAATTTTCAAAAAAAATCAACATAACTAACCTGCCACTGAACGTCGTAAGAGAACTTAATTGACTTCATGCCTTTCTTAATGACTTGCTTCTTCCCTTCAACTTCGTGACATTGTTCGCCCGGTTTTTGAGTGATCACTGACGAATCGATACTTTTCGGTACGACCTCGAAGCCGACAACACGGTATGTTTGCTCGTCATCGTTTTTGTTGTATCTGAGTAAAAAATCGAGAGACGTAAACAAAAACCTGAAGAAAGCACGTTTTTCTCAAAAAAAACGCCCACCGAGCAAGCAGACCAACTGCCAGTGCCCAAACAACTACATTTAACGTTAAACAACGTTGCGGCGAGCACTTTACACACGTGGTTACCTTCTTTGAAAGGCAAGGTATTAGACTGCTAAACTGACAATTATCTGTCATGGGAAGCAGACAAAAGTTAATTTCACATGCACCTGTAGCCCATTTCTTTAGCAAATATATAACAGGGTTTTTTAAAGGTGTTTCAGGGATCCGATTAGGGTCCCTAGAATCAGAGAAAATCGGGTCCCTATAATCAGAGAAATTGGGTCCCTTCAGGCCCATACTGGATACCTAACATTTTCCTTAAAAAAACTGTATATAACTTAAAATGCTTGCTATATAAAGTTTCAATCAAAATCCTTTTGGAAAAACTAGCATTAAGACAGCAGCTGCAACAAAGGCATGACGCGCTTACTTCATTGTAATCGAAAGGTGGTTGTAAATGTAGAAGTCGTTCTTGTCCATAGTTCCCAGCTTGAATCCGTGCTCTACGACCGGATCGTCGTGGGTTTCGACAACCCAGTTAGTAGCAGACGGAAGATTATCAGCAAGCCTGGAAATAAGAATTGTTTAAGAACAAATGACACATTCCTACTTCGAAAAATAAAAGTGAATCAGCTTAACTATGAAAAATTAAGTTTATCAACAAACCCCCCCAAGTTACTTCAGTTGCATTTACCCAACCAAAGTGAGTATATACAACCCAGTTTTCATAACAGTGTGGTGTGCGCACAAGTAATACATCTGACCATCGTATTAATGTAAAGATGCGCAACTATGACTTCATCGGCAATTTTCTACCCCAGCCTTTCCCGCAACTGCTGTTTTTTTCTGATAAAATTTTCCGCCGGGGCGCGAATCGTTGTCCAAACATGCGCTGCCGACCCAGCAAGGGCTGCTCGTTCAATGTTGGTCGCTGCACACAAACACTTACACCCGATAATTCAAGCGCAAAAGGTTGTAACTTAATGCAGTGTATTCAGCCAATGATGTAAGTTATAATAAATTCAAGCAGCAACAAAACATCACCAGAATTATCGACGCGCGCCACGATGTATGGCACTGGATGTAAGCCATGCTCGCTTTATGCTCGGTTGTAATGTGGTGCGGTACGTCACAGGTGGTGCATTAGTAAATAATTTTGTTATTATTATCTGCCACAACCTACTGTGGTTGAAGAATAGCGATAGTCTTTCTCCGTCACTGACTTTATGAGCGCGTAGCATTATCGGTTTGGATGGTTTCATTTCCTGGCTCTCACCCCAGGCGGACCGGGTTAAATTCCCGGTCTGGAAACCAACGTAAGATATCCGTATGTTGGGAACCAAATGTAGGGGGTCTTCGGTCGTCTACGATTCCACACAGATGCTCACCAGCTAACGGGTCAACCTAGTTGTTGCAGAAGTACAGGTCAGTATCCCAACTAAGCGACCTGATGTCTGGAGATTGCCAAGCCAAATGCACGGCGAAATAAAGGCTCTCACCGCTTTGACCGATAATGACGCTCCAGTATCACTGTAAGTTAATTGCCCCCTTATATTATATTCAGATATTCAACGAACTCTTCAGTACAGTCATATGTGAATTCAGGACTACATAAAGTTAAACGCTTTGGTGTACTGTAGACAAACGGTGAACAAGGGCGCTGAGCGTTCACAGGATCGACCGGAAACAGCGACCAACTGCCGTAATGTATGTTACCAGGCTGTCATGCCAACTGTTTGACACGAAATTGTTTATCTCATCGCCGAGTCTAAGAGGTACCAGGGTCAACACCCGGAAGGCCCGGATTCGGACCGCGGTCCGCCAATTGTGTAGCCCTGCTCAATAGCTGAAATAATGTAGTAGTGGTGTGGCAGAACCTCTACCACCGAGGATGATCGCTTTGAGCAGAAAGTGGAGTCGAACTTCAGGGGAACTTTGGCGAAAAAGTGCACGCCAGGCCAGACAATTTGGCCATATGTTTTCCACTCGGAGGAAGAGGTTTTTCGCTGCCATTGTTCTTTTTTTACTATTCGGAAGCAAAGGAGTGGTCGGCCAACACTTCCAGTACCTGAGCTCAGTTCATCAAACAGCTGCGGTTATCTATTGCTGGTGCTCGCACACCCTGGGACTGCAAAACGCGATTTCTGGAGGCGCGAACTTGTTTCGCCAATTTGCAGCTTGACTTGGACTATATTACCAAACCAGTTAAAAGTTTACAAATTTCCAGCACGTAGTTTCTACACACTAATCGTGTGCTTTTTCCATGTGAAACAAAAAGTATTGAGCTATTCCGACGGTAGTGGCGACTCCAGAAACAACGACTTCAAAGGCGATTTTTGAACGATTTATTAGGGATGTGATGAACAACATGAAATTTCTCACCCAGTAAAAACTGTTTGTCGCCCTGTGTCACGTCCACACGGACTGTTTTTATCTGCTCTATTCCTCCCTAAACATCGTGCTGTTGGTTGGAACTGCCTAACACCGTGGATTTGTGGCACTTCTCAGCCATCTGACAATTTCATATAATCGATTTTAGTTCACAGAAATGTGCTGGACGTATTGCTGAAGTTAAGAGCTAGGATATTGTGAAGGTGCATCGATTGAACTGTTTTCAGTAATTTCAGTCACTAACTGCAGTTTCGCTATCTACTACATTGCAGCATGTCGAAAAGCAAGGTGAGAAAGTGGAATGAAGAATATAGTCTGTTTGGCTTTCTAAATACAGTTGACGGAGTCGATCGGCCGAAGTGCATTTTGTTTGATGTCATATTTTCTAATTATAATCTGAAACCGTCAAAGCTTCGTAAAGATTTTAAGTGCAAGCACGGTGATGTTGAGTCTGGACTTGATGCTGAAACTTGAAAAATATAAGGGGCTCGGTGTGATCGAACCGGAACGCTTCAAAAGATGGCATTTACTTCCGTGGAAAAACTTGATCTCCTTGCTTCTTACACCAAGTAGCGTATCACATTGTAATAAGCAAAGAAACCGCACACGTTTGCCGAAAATGTCATTAAACCTTGTGTTGTTGACATGGCTCGTATATTTTTGCGAGTTAGCGCTGCTAGAAAGCAGGAAGAGGTGGCGTTGTCAAATGGCACAGTTCGTAGAAGCATCGACGATCTCAGTACTGTATTGACATTCGCGATCAACTAATCGCGGACCTCAAGGCTTCTCCATGAAAAATCTCTTCAGCTTGGCGAGTCCACAGATGTATTGAATTTCAGTCAGTTGGTCTCTTTTGTTCGTTACGTAAAGGAAAAGAATGTTGAGAAGGAATTTTCATTTTGTGACCAACCGCTAACGACAACTACCGCGAAGGATGTATTTAAACTAGTCAAAGTTTTTTTCACATGCACAATCTATTCAAATAAGGTTGGTCCTCTTTGTACTGGCGGTGCCGCAGCTATGTTGGGCAATCGTTCTGGTTCTGGCGCTATGCTGAAATAAGAGACACCAGACCTAAAGGTGACGCGTTGCCTACTTCACCGACAGTCTCTCGTCTTCATAACACTAACTCCACATCTGATGGATCCTAATTCATGTGGAAAAATCTTTATTTACAGTAAAGATTGTGCTTTGAATCACCATTTGTTTCAGTCCTTCTGCCAAGATGTCAATCAGAACAACAGCTATATTTTCTTCTACCGCACTGATGTGAGGTGGTTGTCAAGGAGTCAGGCGCTAAATCGATTTCTACAACTTTGAAAAAAAATTTAAACGCTTTATGGAAGATCGCAACAGCGACTTTTGCGTGTGCTTCGAAGAAGTGTTCAGTTAATACAAATAGCAGCATATCTCACTGATATTTTTAACCACTTTATTGAGCTGAGCTTATCACTACAGGGAAAAGGAATGAATACGGCGAGAGTCCGAAAAAGTGAAACCTTTTATGGGTCAACTGCCTCTTTGGAGTTGCCGGCTTCGGGGCGGCAACATTGTGAATTCCCTTTCTTGATGAAACAGTGGTGCTGGTCAGAAAGAAAAAGTTTAAGTGCAAATTTTCGCACATTCAGAGTCACTCAGCGCATCCTTTTGACTACCTCTTTTCTCCCGGTGAATCAAACACCGTGAAAGGTTGCACTATAGATCCTTTCGGGTTCGAAGTAGGTCAAGATCCTTGATGATGACACTTACAAGGAGGATCTGAGATTTGAGGGAAAGTTGAAGTATTAAAATGGAGTTTGAGTTGACTGTTATAGACTAGAGAAATTTTAGTGCAGGATTAGAAGCTCACGCAAAGTTGGCAGAAAAAAGCGCGAGAAGTTCTTCCTTTCTCGACTACTTTTATCAGTGTGAAGTTGGTTTCTTTCTCTGCTGTACTTAAAAAACAGGTATCGGAATCGTCCAGGAACGTAGAATATGACGAACGCGTTGCTTTGAGCAACAAATAAATACCCACAATTTTAAAAACCTTTAGACGTGAAAAGACACAATAAAAGATCAGCTGAATTGACTTCTTTTGTTGACTGTTTGTTTTTCGTTCAAACACGTTTATGCTAATGTTCTTCGCTGAATTGTATTTCTTTAGTATTCAAGTTTAGCCGCCAGTATAAACATTGTATTTTCTACTTTAGCTATAACATTTACTTTTAGTTTAGCTGGAACATACACGTCACGAACATACAATTCTGGGATTTTCGCCGGCAATTCTGGTAATTGGTACAAAGGGTTCGAGAATGATTTTCCCTTCACAGAGGGTACGAGCTGCAAAACGAATTGAAAACCACTGCCATAGAGAGTTTTTTGGTAAACTACACTCAGAAAGACGGCAAATTCCTTTCTCAAGGGAGCAGTTGTTGCACATAAAAGAACCCAGGTAGAAAACCTCGACTTTTGCGAGTTTAGTCCCGTTGATGATGATACCAGCACGGGGCATATCCGTGCACGTCAATTGGTGCAACGGCTTTTTCGCTGGTAAAACGGACAGAAAAGTGCTCACAAGTAGCAACAAAAGGGGATTGAAAGGGAACCATTAGCGATTGAAGGTCCGTTTCGCTGTGTGAGACGAAAGCAGCATTGTTCGCAAAAAAACAGCTCACGTGCCGGATGTGTCAAGTTTGTTTTGGCGCGTCGTCCGTAACCTTGCAAGGTCGAACAACCGATGTGTGTGTGCACAGGTACTCTATCAGTGATGTGATTTTTGCTATCGTCATTGGAATGCATTATGCAGACGAGCAGAAAAGATTACAAACAGGCTTGGAACTAGAACACAACCTTGCTTTCAGCCACTTTTCAGCTCAAAGGGAACTCACGGAGCACCTGCAAAAGAGATAGCACGTGCTGCTCTGTTATCATGCCACAACCTCACATGGCTGAAAAGACTGGTCTGGGCAGACACTTGATTTTTCTTAGAACAATTTATAGCCCTTCTATGGTCAACATGTCAAATGCTTCATGGCCAAGTCAACAAAAGCGATTTGCAGCGCGCGGGACATCTCCTGGATTTGGCACCGTGAGAAGATCACGTCCATAATTGATCTGTTGCTGCGGAAACCACACCGCGATTCACGGTAGAGCCTCTCTGCAAGAGTCTGGATGCGAGATAGCACGACCCTAGTAAAGACCTTTCCAGTGACATTCAAAAGCCAGTTCTCTGCAGTTGTTTCAACACCTTTTTCACCTGTGTTTTTGTAACCAGTCGTAATCTTGGCGTTCCCCGTTTCTGCTGGAAAACAGCCTTCATTCCAATACTTGCAGAGAATGTTGTAGAAAGTAATGCAACGTGGGAATTATCGAACGGAAGCAGTTCCACTGGAATAGTATAGCCTGGTGTTTTGCCAGATGTTGAAGGTTTGACAGTAATGTGAAGCTCACCATTTGTTGGGAGGTTATCCAGGTCCTGTACGGTGGAATAGTGCTGCCGGAGCGTGTCCGAGCTCCGTTCAGCCACCTCTACCAGTGAATGGTGGGTCGTTGCCTGCAAATACAAGTGAAAACGCCTAACCGAGCTCCTGCATCCATAAAATTGCAACTACACCCCTGGTCCTGAAGGAGAGGTAAGCAAGGGATTCCGGCGATTGCTTCAAAGTTGGTTGTTCTTGATTTGAGTGTGAAGCTCTGAAAAATCTTCTACCCATCTGGCCAATCGCTGCCTGTTTTTCGTGATGTGATTAGGGCATCGCCCACAGATTTGAGGGCAGATCATCCTGGCGAAAGGACTGTAGCCTTCTTGATTCCCTCAAGCACGCGGTGAATGCCACCCGTGTTGGATCCTATTTGGATCTGCAAGAGGGCAGATGGTGGGGAAAATATCGCATGTTTTAAGAAAATATTATTATTCGTCGTTTGCATCCCTTCGGAGGAGTGAGATGGACGTAACGTAAGCTGAGCAGCATACTCCTCCAGAAAAGAGAACAGCACATCAGCAAGGTCGGAGAACCAGTTTTACATCTTGAATTAAACTGTTCCAAACGCGTCTTTTGCAGCTTATACAGCATTGCTGACGTGGTTGACCGGATCGGCATCACAGAGAATCCAAATAATGACACTACAATATAATGAATAATAACTAGACGCNTCCCCACTAGTTCTGGATCAACAGTTTTCGATTTTCCATAGCGTCAACACCCGTAAGTGTTTGCTTTTTAATCCAACTCGCTTGATCGCATTTGGAGAAAGCTCCAGCAATTTCAAAATTGCTTTGCGCTTCCAAAATGTTCCCAAATAACAACAAATTTCAGAGACGCATCGTTTTACTTGACGTGTTCTTGTATCTTTTAACAACGCTCATCACGTGCACCGTAACTGAAATTATACGCCACAGAAGACACTTTTAATTTTCTGTATTAATATTTTTTAAATGAGACTGTAGTATCCCGTTTTAGCTTCAGCACCAAAACAAGTGACAAAAAACGTGCTTTGCGAAAAGAAATGCAATCGCAATCTTACATTCTCAAAACTGTAGCACGTGGCAAGCTGTGATGCAATGAAGGGACAAGTGTTTGCATTTAACTCGACCGAGTTCGTTCAGCACGTGTTTTGCTGTGAAGACTTTTACCAAAGTCATGCCGCAGCCCCAGAGCTGACACTGCCCAGTTTGGAACAGAAAAATGTGGAAACAATTCTTCACGGTGGCAAGTAGAACGTTAACAAAAATTTACCACTGTCAATGAGTACTCGGGTAAGATCCTGCATGGTAAATACATATCGTGAGTATAATTAGCACTTGCTCAAAATGAACAAAAAAAACGCTTAGGCTGGATTTCTAAAACTGATATTACACCTGCACATAACACGGCCACAATTACTCACAAGTGAATAGAGTAGTCATCCTTTATTCGCTGAATTAACGTATCGATTGTCTTGTCATCAAGTTCCGATTCGCACAATACCGTACACGGTGTAGCAGAATCCATCTTAACGACGTACGGTGTGTTCACTATGCGGTCTCCTCGCAAAACTTCCCCTAAAAAAAAACAGTTAACAATTGTTCAATAGCTGTACTACAAATTTACAGTGTAATTATTGAAGCTTTCATCAACACAATCACAACATCCGAAAAACAAGGGCAAAACTGGATGAAAAAACAGCTTTCAAAAAAATTGTTTCAAGTTTGATTTTTAAGGCATTCTATAACAACCTGACATCTGATGCTGAAGCACCGCACGTTTGATGATCGAAATGCCATCACTCATAAATGCACTTTCGGGGCTAGCAAATCACTAATTCATTTGTGCCTGTTTTTCCTATGGGGGGTCCTGTAGGCAGCAGCCCTAGGAGGACTCGAAATACCTCACAGTCAACAGCAATCTTAGATATTTCTGCTAGCCCCAAACCAAGACAGGACCAAGCAAGGCCGGAGATGTAGTGACTCCACCTGGTCCTTGGGTGGCCTCTGGGCTGCTTTCCCAGGAGCGGAGCCAGCAGGACTTGACTCGCCAATCTTTCATGGAACATTCTGCACACATGGCTGAACCGCCGTACTGTAGCTGGAATCTCTTGATTCGGAGAAGTGGCTCGACACTCAGGGTTTTACAAAAAATTCCACATTTGCACAATTTGTCACACCGTGAACTCATCACAACAATTTATCTCTGCCGCTTTCACTTGGGATAGCATTCTTTCAGTCATTACCCAAGATCCATGACCATAGGTGAGGATCTGAACAGTAGTAGATTACGTTTCAAATCCAGTGTTATATCTGATACAGAGGTGGCCGGATTAACCTAATGACCTTTCAATTAATTTCACACCTTTTTTCCACTTAAATCGATTCAGAGCATTCCCATGACTCAGACCAATTATTATAATTTCCTCTTCGACCTGCTTTCTCCACGTTTTTCTTGGTCTTCTTCGTTGCCCATGTACTTAGAAATCCAACACCCTTCTCAGTACATCATCCTTATCCTTTCTCAAAACATGCCCATACCAGCCTACCCATTTGCTCTTGCCAACTTATCCACCATATCTTGTAAACCCAACATACCCATCAGTTCCTTCACGTTCTTCCTGTTCATTAATTTGACTCTACAGAAGGACTGATTTAACAACTGATAGCTTTGCGATGTTTGAAAGCTCCTGTTTTGTCACCACAGATTAATAAAGCTCTCATATATTTGGGCTTGCTTTACCAGTCTATATATCAATCTCCTTGTTCTGCCTTCAATCATTCATGAATACCACCCCAAGATGCTTGTACTTCTCCACCAACTAGTGAATGTAGTGATGCAAATCAACTAGAGTGATGTTATTCTATGAAAGGATTTTTACGGATATTTTTCTGCACTGTCACCTACCCAATAGGCCCGTAACACCATACCAACAAATAAGTGCACTGTTCCCTAGCGAAACACTTGTTTCTCACGAGACTTTCATGCAGAGTTTATTATTTGTTTGTTTTTGTTTTGTATTCATGTTTTGTAGTGCAGTCATTTGATCTGTGTACGTTTAATTCTTCAAACAGGAAGTCCAATAGTTCGCACACACCTTTATTACATTAACATTTTTTGGGTAGTTCAAAAGATACAACAATGTATGTGCTCTTACATTTTTAACAAGATTTTGCAGATGTAAATAAATCTTTTTGGATGAACATGTAATCAGCGGTAATTTAAGGAAAATTTTATATCATCCAAATGGTGAAGCTGAACAGGTGAATAAATGGTTTTTCAAATTCATTTCATCCACCACTGGTCCATAAGTCATTAACAACTAATGCTTTCAGAAGATGGTTTTCCAAAACTTTCAGTGAAAGAACACACTGAAGAACAAATTGCAAGTGAAAGAATACACTGTATAAGATTACCAGGTAAGCTTAAACTCACAAAAAAATTAAGTAACTGACACTTTCTAGATTGGCATCTTGTATAATGTGACTCAACCTTTTCAAGCACATGGCCCAATTAACAAACAGAGGGACCCTGTTCCACTCACTGTACAGTGTACAACTTCTCCACATGCACAGACCAGAAAATCAAACAACTAAAATAAGTTTCAATAACACAACATGTGCTAGACTTAACGTGAAGGCTGAGCCAGTTGTTGTTAGAAAGCACAGATATTCAAGGCTCGATGCATAAGGCACAGGTGAAGCCAGATTTCATTTTCATGGCAACAAGAGCTGCCTGTCTGCCTTAAAATGCCTTCACTAAATTGCAAATTTGCACAGCATGGTAGACTACATGGAAATTTCCATGTTGCAATAATTTCTAACACATAATGATGAAAAGAGCGTATTAAGACGTTTGTAGCTCAAGAGCTACCTACGTTGTTGATTAAAACCCTAAGGACTGCAAACCCTTGGGCTTTGTCCAGTCATAACTTGCCAACCATTAAAGCTACAAATCTGTAAGTTCCAGTAAACTATCTGTGAATTTGTCATCCTGGTGTTTGATGTCTTCTTCTCATTGCATGCCTCTATCAGAATATATGCATGACTCTACTGCACAACCAGACTTCATAGCAAATAAGGAGTACCACTGCATGTATTTAATCACATCCAAAAGACATCATTACAATGCTATCAATCCATATTTTCACCAACGTTTTTTGGCAATACATGCAGAAACTTGTTGCATTTGCGAATTACTATTTCAGATAGTAGTTGATGAACTCCTTGAGGCCTTACCCATTTCTTTCATTCAGCTAATTATATTCAGTTGATTTGACAACTGCATCTCAAAACAATGAGCGACAAAACTTTATATTACTTTTTGAGCATTTCTGCAGTATTTGACGTTTTTCCAATTCAGTGAAATATTTATGGAGTTCTCGCATCAGTCATTTTTGTTAAATGACCATAACTGATGAGGCGGTTGCGAAAAGTTCCTTTTCACCCTTATCTAAATTTGTTTTCATTTCATGACAAGCATGCTACATTGCAGTCAACCACAAGAAGTTTGTCATTCTTTGTCAAACCTTAAGCAAGCAGTTTCAAACATAAGCCATTTTTTTACATTAGATATTCAAGTTTTTACAGTAGCTATAAACTGAAAAAATCAACTACTTGATGTAGAATATAGGCCTCTATGCACTTCATAAACAAAAAAAACAACTTTGCTACAAAGTGCTATCATGTGAGCAACAGTAAGGGCCAAAAAAGTTAATATGACCTAAAGTTGTTATTGCAGCTTATTTTTAGTTGTACTTTTTCAATGAGCATCTGTGAAAACGTAGGCAAAGACAATTGGCTTCATTAAGATGGAATAAATAGTTCAGGAAATATGAAGCATTTTCACATCAGGAAGACAGATGCCTTCACGTGGCCCTCCCTGTTGCGGCATTTCTCAAAATGCTTACTAAATCTGTCAACTTGAGAGCAACCACTGCTACCCGTACTGGATGTGTTCGGCATGGGGCGGGTCATCAAACGCCCTTCTCAGGGCACGGCAGCAGAAATGCTGCCGAAGACCTACGACCCAACATACTCCAGCTGAACACTGAGGGGCTTACTGCAGACAAGATCTCTGTCATTGAGCAGCTAGCTTATAAGAACAAGGCTTTCATCATCGACCTGCTGGAGACCCACTGCACAACTGCAGATAAGCTAGTCATTCCCAACTTCTCACTAGCTGGGTCAATCCTGAGCAGGAATCACGGCCTTGCCATGTTTGTCCGCGAGTGGTTGGAATGGTCACTGGTCGATCAGTCTCCAGAACAATCAGAGACTGAGTGGTTGTGCGTAGACGTCGCAGGATACAAGATTGTCAATGTCTACAAACCTCCACGCTCGCGACTCCTCTAACAACCATCCCGACGTTCCCACACCCCAGCCTGTACGTTGGCAACTTCAATTGCCAGCACGTCAACTGGGGTTACAACACAACATCCCCGGACATTGAGAGCCTGGACTCCTGGGCAACATACAACAACCTTGGACTGTTGTACAACTCAAAGGAA
>JGI24021J15306_10004632_pt1 | contig 16062 bp, 7 predicted proteins | sample Ectturendosymbi1_FD_15306 | JGI IMG/M metagenome (IMG submission 15306) | reverse complement strand
CGGTAAAATGGTGATAGCTCGCTACCGCATCCGATATTTTTTCAAAAAAGAGCGACGCTCCCGCTGACGCTATTGCAAAAACAGCTCGCTACTGCCCAGCTCTGCCGAATTCAATGAATGAATCGTAACGTACTGACATGTTGACAGCATTGTCGTATCACTGTCCACTGCATTTAGTTGAATTATGTTAATAATGATCGCGTGAGTACTTCAAAACTTGCTGTGTCGTAATTTCACCTGTGTGGACCAGAGGTGGACAAAAAGCGGAGTTGCGGAGTCTGCCGGAACGGACTCCGCTTGTTTTATGCGGAGGCGGAGTCTAAGAATCTTGTTTGTTGGCGGAGCGGAGGAGGAAATTTACATTTTTTTATTTTCTTTGCCAAGTTCAAACTCGTTATTGGTTTAAATTTTTCTTGGAAAGTTTTGTGGAGTTATTTGAAATATCCGCGTTACTGACGCAGCATTATTGAGCTTTTCTAAGGTCAAAAAGGTCTGTTTTTCCATCTTTTACGTGTATTCTAACACGATTTTGACATGCAAAATCAAGCGCCTACTCATCTAGCCGCCTGCGAGCCTTTGATCATACATATGCTTTTGCAATCAGTTCAAGGTTTCGGTCAGGCAGTCTGTAAGCAACAGCTGAACAATACGCCCGTNGCCCATTTGTGGTGAACTATGGCCATCGTGCTCAAGCCCCAGGTTGCGTTGTTTGCTCGTGGCCTGTGTGTGATTGATGATGGTTATTGTCAACACTCTGTAATGTAGTCTTGGCTACGACGTTTTACTTGTGTTAATATGCAGTACCGCAGTGCCAAAAAAGGAAGTTGTTGAATTGTATCATTGCCTTGAGCATTGTTGCAAGGGTGTGCTTTTGTGTAACAGTAGAATTATCTAATGTTCATCCAATGTTGAAGCATGAGGTAAATGATGGTTGGAGGTAAATGATGGTTGTATATAAACCGCAATAAAAATTTGACCTCATAGTATTTCAGATATATTTGTGGCACTACACTGTTAACAGTGAGGTNCCCAGCTGTCAGTAACTAAACTGTAGTTACATCAACTATGAAAAGTCAGTTTTGTGATACGCTTAAACCATTTGAACTAAGTTGTTTGTTTGAAATATTCAGAGTTCTCTTTCGACAGAAAAGTTATGCATGTTGGAATTACATCAAGCAAAACTGTCAAGCAATATGCGATATATACATGCCGGTAGTGTCTGTTTTGCCTCAAGAGGCAAAAGTTGTCTTGCGGTTATTTTGCCTTTGGTTGAACACGATTGAAGTAGCCACGTGACAAGTATGATATGCAGAGACAACAGTTTAGGGTGAAGGGTTAAGGTTTAAGCTGCAGTCCACACAATGCAGACAAGAAGCCTTTAACAGCTTGCCAGCATTCAGGGACGGATCCAAGGAAGGCCATTGTGGCGATTACATCCCCTAAAACCTGCGAAAGTAACTTTATTCACCACGATTTTTTACATTTCGGAAAACTGCATTCGCGATATAAGGCCATTTTGTCGTCCATTGTTTTGTCACAGCAGTGTTGTGAAGTATACTTCATCTCTCTTACAGTAGCGAACCCGTTATGAGACTTGACTCAGTGGCGCAACCATCCCAAAATTTTAAGGGGGCAAAAAACTGGGCAGAAAAATGTTTGATTTTAGGCGAATAACACTATTTTGTTTGGTATACCGGCTCTCAAAGCACAAATGGCTTATATGCTCAAAATGTGGAGGGTCCATGGCCCCCTGGGCCACCCTTAGCTACGCCTATGGCATGACTGCCAAATGCTATTGAAATCGTCCCCTCATGTTACTGGCTGGATCCGTCCCTGCCAGCGCTGAAACCATAACAACATTCATCCATGCATGTCAGACTGAGCAGTTACAGACGTCACGGTCAAGTAGCCACGTCATTTTTCAAGTTTTCAGTGTTGAAAATTTGTGGTGTATTTCGAAACAGAAGAATTCCGTGACTTAAAAATGAAAATATTTCGAAACTATCGAGGAAAGCAAAATATTTGAAAACCATGTCCTGCTTGGTCTAACCTAATCCAATAAAACTCTGCTCATACAGTCACAAGTGGTATTTCGCCGCTTGAAAGTAGAACTTGAAAAACTGAAGAAAATGATTGAAATAGACTATCTTGGAATGATTGAACTGTCAAATGGTAGATGCAAAAATTCCTGTTGCAACTGCACTTTTGGCTCGTATTACTTTATTCAGCCTCAAGGCAAAATTAAATATGGATCCTGAATATGGCTTTTGACTAAGTTGAAACTTCGAATTGAGGAATGTGTTTTTTATGTCTGTGGCTATACTTTTCACAATAAGAAGTTTGGATCAGTTACGCAAAAATCAACTTGCGCGATTAAAATTAAACTTTCTTGCGATTTTTTTCTTTCGTGCGATCCAATGTTCTTGCGAAATGCTGGTTGTGGAAATTTACTGCTTGCTCATTTACAGTACTAAAAAGTTTGTGTTTTCAAAAGTTTTGATACCTCCAGCGATTTTATCTCCGTTGGGGTACACAACTATGTTGGCTTATTGTACGTCAGTAATGCACACACAGTTTATTGCACTCTAGTTGTCTGCACATAGTTAAATGGATTCGTTTTCTCGATTGTGTTTTAATCCTACTTTTCTCCGTCTGTTCATTCGTGAGCAAAATCTACTTCAGTGCAGGTGGAGTTTGGAAAGCTATTTATGGGAGTTCCTGCGCTTAAGTTTAGTGTCTTTATCAGTGGTTCAGATTCATTTTGCTCTTCTCACACCATCTTCAAGTAAGGACTCTTACTTTATAGTTATGCCCACCATGAATATTTGTCGAAATATCATACCATGATAACACCCATCGTCTTTTTAGAAAGAATAAGCACAGACTTTAGTGCAATAATTTAATTCGGATGTAATAAATATTCGACCACATAAATTAAGCGTTCACTTCCGGCCTGGACCACCTTCCCCTGTGTCAGTTCCTCCAGTCTGAGACGAGGATAAAAGATTCTGGCCGATAGTGTTTAACCAGCAAAGCGACAATCCGCTGCATCGGGCTCTTCTGCTTCTGGGCCGTTTTGTTTCAGTGGCAAGCAGGTTCTTCAACAGCTCCCACTGTTTGTCATATCTAAATATCAAGATCAGCGCATGTTAAAATTGAGCGTAAAACGTGCAAAGATCTTATTCGAAATGCCAAAAGCAAAGTGCTTGGAACGATTAGCTAGTAACACAAAATATGAAAAGTTTGTTTTAAAAATCAGGTGTGGGAGTCAAAAGTAACAAAAAACTGGCACCGATATTTCAGTACCTAAGCTCTTGCAGTGATGCAAAGCTTTTGGTTATAGGCAGAGTATGTCAGGTGAGAAATCATATGCGAAACACTAAAGGTAAAATTATTCTTTGTAGTTCAACAACTTTCCCAACAATACAACTGTTACTGTGAAATATCGGAATATGTAGAATCCATATGTTTTTTCGAAATTATACCAGCCTTCATATGTGCCTGCAAATGGAAGATTTCTCTTTTGTTTACTACCGTATTTACTCGATTGTTAGCCACCCTTAATTGTAAGCCGCCCTTGAACATAGGTTACCTAAGCCTCTGAGATACATTCACGTGTTAGTACGTTTCGCGTTTAATTGGCAACCCTGATGATGATGCTTACACTACTACAGCTGCCTTCTGTTTATCATAATCCCTCCTGTGCATGGGCGTCGGAAGGATTTTTTCCAGGGGTGGATTTTTCCAAAATTTTTCTACGGGGGTGCAAAAGTGGTCAAATTTGTTTTTTCCCACTAGAAACTAAGAAAACAACCTTTTTTTGCTGAAATCTTCAACATCCAGGCGGGCCAAGGCCCTCCCCTTCGATGCCCATGCTCCTGTGACGGATATGCACGTGATGCAGAAAGAATAGAATGTGAAAAGAGAGTTTGGTCGACAAAACGTATCGAGGAAAGACTGAGCGCCATCCATAACTTTCGATACGGAAAAGAAAAAAAGTAAGCCGCCCTTGATTATAAGCCGCATGAAATGATGAAAAACAAACTTTATAAGCGGTGGCTTACAACCAAATAAAAACGGTAATAGAGTGCACGGTGATGATGGAAATATTTTGAGTTCGATTGAGGTGAAAAACATTTCTAGAACATTGACCTCATAAATCTTAACACCGCTGCAACAGAAGTATTTCTACATCTAAGTTTAAGGGTATAGAGATGTACCGAATACTGGTAGGAGTCAGTATTGCTACCGATATTTGCTGGATTCGAACTGCTGGTATAGTAATAGTTGAGTAGGGTTCTTCAAACTATGGCCCGCGGGCCAAATCAGGCCCGCGAAGCCATTCCATCCGGCTCGCAAAGCCTTTTACATCCGGCCGCAAAGACATTTTTTCAGTAAGGAAAAAGTACGATATTCATGAAACATTTTATTAATTTAGTAGAATGTAACATATCCCGAAACAATCACATTACGTAAGATGTCCGGCCCTGGAACTGCTGTGTAATGGCTTATGTGGCCCTCTGACAAAAAAGTTTGGAGGCCCTGTATTACAGCAATAAAACCCGTTGGTGCGGTCGGTATTTCATAACAAATGGAAATAAAGTTTGCTTTGGATTAAGGCAATGTGAAAAGCTTAAATTAAACGCATTCTCGTTTCATATAACTTCGTTGTGCTAATTTCTAAAAACGTTTCATTAAAATAAACGCAACTGTTGGAGTTACGGTGGCTTAGTTGTACTTGTAGTTCACGTGCATTCGATGCGTTATTCTTTAAAAACGAAAGTATAAAACACGAGTCGTCACGCAGTCGGTTAATGGAGAACATATGTGAATGTTACCATGCATACTATATTGATTTGTTGATTTGCAATTCACAGTTGTGTCCATGATGAATGTGTCCATAAGGATTTTGTATAGATCAGTGTTCTTCAACAGGATTCCGCCGAACCCTAGTGTTCCGCAAAACATGTCGTGAGGTTCCGTGAGTTTTAAGGGTTCCGTGAGGGTTCTTCGTTTTTCAGGGGAAATTATTTCTTGCTTCAGTATGTTGATGTGTCATTATGAAAATTTTTAGATCACCGTACCGCATTCAGACTCCAAGTAGGCCAGTTAGTTGTACAGGAGGCTGAGTGCAGCCGAAAAAGAAATATTGATAGTTAGTGCGTCATCTGTTGTTCATTGTTGTGCAGAAGAACGTTATTGTTGCATCACAGTTATACGATATTGCCGATGTACAGTTCACAGTAGACTGAGTAGAGCAGGGGTTCCCAATCTGTGGTACGCGTACCAATAGCGGTACGCAGGCCCGTAACCAGGGGGATACAGGAGGTCAAACCCCCCTTAAAATTTTTTTCGCCCACCCTGGAAAAATGTGCTGGACATAGTTTAAAATTTTGGATCCCTCTCAGAAAAGCTGGACATAGTTTAAAATTTTGGATTCCTCTCAGAAAACTCTTCGCCCCAGCTGGTTACGGGCCTGGTGGTACGGGAACGTCGAAGGTGGTTCGCGAGTAATTTCCATTTTTTTCAGAAAATCTGGATTCACAGCTTTCTAGTTTACGTATCGGGTTTTGTTTCTAAATAAATAAATTTTCCTGTAGCCTGCTATTCCTATTGTATCGTAACATTATGACTTCCGATGCGCTGTTAGCAAATTTACACCATGCATGTACCAACTGGTGGAAGGTGAACAAAAACAAAAATCTCATTAAATTTAGATGTGGTCTTTTATTGTTATTTTAATGTATATTAGTGGTACGCATTGACAATAAGGGGTGCCCAAGTGGTGCGAGATCGTAGAAAGGTTGGGAATCTGGAGTAGACAGTAGGGTACTACAGACTAGAGCTGCTGTTCAGCCTATGTGGGAATAAAGTAAAAACTGTGTGAAACCCAACTTTTTACTATTTAGTCAAGCCAGATGAAGCAAAATAGCATATTTTCTTATGTGGAGCGAAATAATAACCGCGAAGGTGTGAACGGTAACGAGCAAATGTGGTTCAAATGTAAAAGACGTACTTCCTCAGAAGCGGACCAAATGTAATTCTATTGCCAAAGCTAGGAAATGGGACGGCACATATTTGAGATACGGGTTCTATTTGCCGGATGACCAAATTCTGAATGTAGCAGCTACATTCCTGAAATGTAAGAACAACGGAGTCATTACATTTCTTGATTTTTAACTTCTGTAATAACTGTTTATTTGTTGAAGTGTCTAATAAAAAAATATCTGATTTTCTTACAAAGTCGTGTTTTTAAAATTTTTGTTAATGGGGGTTCCATGACAAACGCAGAAGTATATCAGGGGTTCCAGAATGACAAAAAGGTTGAAAAGCACTGGTCTAGATGGCAAAGAAATCACACGATGTAGCTGTTTAAGAAGTCTTTTCTGTCTTGCATGACGCCACGTATGAATGTGTTGTGATTGGATCACAAAACTTGTCATTGGCAAAGTAATTTCAGTTACAGCGTTAAACACAATGCGTAAACAAATATTCATGGCATTTAATGTTGAAGTGGCCTAAAAACGTGAGGAATGATTTCCAGCCAAACAATGGTAGATGTTCTGCTGATGTTCCCAAGAACCGAGTTTGAAGATTGTATCAAAGGTCAATAACGCCTGTTGGTTAAACAAAGCCAACACTGTACCTTTAAATTTTGTCCTGGAAATTTATGGTTGTTCGCCAATCGCCATGATGCCAAGCACATGTCTGATGTTTTACATCACCACACAGAGATGATCGTGGTTTAAATCATACTATCTAGCTGCGTAATTTAACTTAGTGACCCAGCAGGCAAGCTATAGGTATTGTATGGCCCACTGGTTTGTGCACCGAACTGTCTGCCATTAAAAATGCATGAAACTTCAGTGCTTGCCGGCGATGATTGCCGATACAACGATAAACTTCAAGCAGCTGTATTAAAATCATTTGCAGTCTCTGGTTCTTGAAACATTTATGACCTGGTCGTTGTCAAACTGCGAATATATTAGTAGCAACAAAAGCTACTAAACGCTTTCAGAAAATACCTACACCTTTTCCTTTGTTACGTTAGTAGATTATTAAGTGTAAACCAAATGTAATTGTTCTTGGCAAAAAGGATGATTGACCCCTGAACTCTTGATTAAGATGCCAGTTCCATCTTTAAAATCCATAGCTAAAGTCAGTATTCTGTACACAAATCCTTTCAATGAATGAATCAAGTTTTGTTCCGCATGTGTAAACTTCTCATTCACCTTCGGTACTTCAACTGTATATGACGTATAAGCTTTACGCAAAGTTTGCAGCACTCCGGAAAAATCCTTCTTGCAATGTTTGTTTTCATTTGTTCTTCCCATAAATTGATCATCTTTTTTTCTCGATTGATCGTAAGTACAAATTACTGATGAAACTATTGATTTTGGTGTGGCATCCAAATATCAGGACTTATGTTGACATTTTCCTTAAAAATCCCAACCGAAATTTCTCTGTTATCTTGTTTGCAGAAGGCTTATCCTGATTTTAAAAGAGCGCTGCCAATGCGCCATTCGTATTTGACACTTCACCACATAAATGAATTTCCATCATTTTATTTCAGTAGCTCGCCGTCTTTACAACCTTCACAGTGCTCCTAATTGCCACTGGTAATTAGCAGTTAGCAAAACCGCTTTACTTTAATGTGAGCATGCGCTTCGGCAGTTCGTATCTATTATCATCACGTTTGTTCGGGTAAAGTAATTTCTCTGGTTTGAGAAGCTTGAAGTTTCAAAACGCATGAGGTACTTTCCGGCAACTGATAAGCAGTTGAAATAGAAAGAGCAAGTCAAGTTTTAGCGTTGTTTCCAATAAAAGATCAGAAAACAAAATACGCTATGCTCATTCATTTGTTTATCGTGTTTACCGATTGAGATCCATGCTTCGACTGGACGTGCATAGAGCTGTCTGTCTAATTCAGCTATGTCCAACCCGCGGCCCAGGCGAAGGTTTTGTGCGACCCGGTTTAGGTTTTCGCTGTAGTAAAAGTGTCCTACATACTGACAACCTTTCGTTATTTTGATAACCTTGAATTTGACATTTTTGATGCTGGTGGTCTCCTCAGTGCCACTTTGTCATGTCTGTAAACAATGCAATTAGGATTCGAACGCTTTCAGTATATTAGCTTCAGCTAAATTTGGTTTGCTCAGATCTAAGTAAGTCATTCAATGTGCGGCCCTCATTGATATGTCATCAAATGTGCGGCCCTGGTTAAGATAGCGACATGATTTTTTTGGCCCAGTCAGCCAATTGGGTTGGACATAGCTGGTCTAATTACAAGTCATTCAAATTCACACCTAATGTTGCCATTAACGGGTAGATATATCTTCGTAAACTTGCTGACAAAATCCTCTTGATAACAACATGCAAGCCAAATGAAACAGCGGAAACGAACACCCATAATGGAGTTCGCTGTTTTTCTTGGATACACGCGCGGTTTCGCTCACAGGCTTTGTTTATCTGTTGAAACGAAGATGTTTTCTGCAGCTTTACTTCAGGAAACCTTATGCACGGGACTAGGGCGACAGACAAAAATTATCAGACCAGATCAGCAAACTCTGTGATAATTTAAACCTATTGTGAGAATAGCCGCGTGTTCTAGCAGCGTTTTAAACTCTACGCGATGGCCGCAATTTAAGATAGTGCGGACTTCGGCCAAGCCCCTCATTTCGTCTTGGAGGTTACAGGGACAACGCTGAACTGTTACGCTGCAAACCACCATTAACGGAACAGTAACTAAAGCAAAATACTGAGCTGAGCAGGCTAGCCAAGAATGGACGCTGCATAAGTGAATTATTGCCTCCTGCAAAGAGTTTAAATCCGGATAGTTAAGAAAACTTTCAGAATAAAAATATTGAAAAGGCGTTCTGCAGGACCCAAAATATCACGTTGCGGGTCGCATGCGGCCGGCGTAAAAAACATAACAAAAATAATTCACTATGTTTTTTTAACATGCAAGAGCTTATTGTAACATGCTAAAATGAGAGTATAGTCCAGTGGACGTAAAATACGAGTACATATCTATCGAGCAAAGAGGAGCGCAGTGGGCAGTTTGCATGAAGACCCTCGCTAATGGAGCGCACTCTAAGCTAGCTAGTCACGATATTCCCCAGCAGCTATTGATTTTCCGTCTCGTGGGAGTGCGAACAGTTCTCAATCATGATACGAGTATGAAATGGAAGAGTCAGAACTCTGCGCCTAAGCATGATTCCTGATGCGCTGTCAGCGAAATGATGCCTCGCGTTGACCAAACTGGTCGAGAAAAGACAACTTTATCCATCTCTTTTTTTTGCGTTTTTTGCTTTAAGTTTGAAGTTTTCAACCTCTGGCTAGTATCTTTTTGAATGGTATGCATTAAACGTTCGTGCCTTTTGTTGTTGATTTGTGAGTTCTGGAGTTTTTTAATGGAGGTGGTACGAGAACACTGTACGAAACGAAAAAATGATATGCCAGTAAATAAAGTTTGGGAATCGCTGCCAGCGGCCTTAGTGTCTAGAGCAGTGATCGGCAAACTTTTGTTATGATGGCCCAACCACCCTTTCAGTCGTAATTAAAGACCCATGCTTATTGTTGAAGGCCCACTTTCAAACTTATGCTGTATGCAGTTACCTCCTACAAAAAATTGCTATGTTAATGTCATAAATCGTACCGTAACAACAACACGCTTTGTTAACGTCAAACAATCAGTGTTCCGTGCTTGCTGCAGTAGCTTATGTTCTTGTAATCTAGTCCACGCAACCAGCGTTAGACCGCAGCTAGTCTTGCATGCGACGCGGCAGGGTTTCAACCAGCTGATATTTTCGGGAAGGAGCAAAATGATTGTAACTTGTTGTTGTGCCTAGCAAGTAAACATGATTATGAAAATTTCTGGGGGGCAATTGCCCGGTTGCGGCCCTGCCATGTTGCGAGGGCCAACAAAAAGTGTTGAAAGGCCCACAATTGGGCCAAGGCCTACAGTTTGTGGACCACTAGTTTAGACCAATAACTTCTTGTTGACATCTTCCTTCATGTTGCAATATTTGGGTTTTCTATAATTTATGTTATCATTTTGACATCAACATTGTTGCTAAACAGAAACAAGCATGATTGGTAACAATTTTTTATTTTTTTATAAGTTTCCATTGCCCTCAACTCTATTACTGCCCCCCCACCCCCTGTCCTACCGCTGCTCCGGCAACCCTGACAAGGTCACCCACACCAGGTATCGTTGAAACTACGATACAGCAGGTTTGTGTAGAGCGTGTAGTCCATCAAATTCCACACAGCAAAACTATAACAAACCGCTTGTAAGAACCGCTGTCGCATCTCACTGAAGCTCGGGTGTTTAGCAAGAACCAACATGCATTTTCCTGCCAGATGATGCATTGTACATAAGCTCGGCAAATTCTAGAAAAACGCAGTCCTCTGCCAACCTTGCCCAAAACAAATTTGTGTGATACACAACAGTCAACAGTACTTACATTCGACACGCTGCTGTTTTGCGACGTACGCTTATTGATAGTTCAGACAATTTCGTGATAATTGCACAAATATATGCATGATTGTTTCATGAAATTGTGACTAATATCAACTACTGCTATTCAGAACCGTCGCCAAAAAGTCTTCAATACATTTGTGCAGGGGGCTTGACATTTTAAAATTTGTTTCAGGTTTCAATTTCGGGGACTTCGAGCTTTGTTTGAGGGGATAAGCCCACCAAAGCCCACCCGTGACGATGGAACTGCTCCTATTGTAACTTGTATTAACTGCAGCATTTGGTATAGACGACCTAATGTCAATTATGATGCCATACAACGGCAATGTGATGTAACTTTCTGTCCGTTTGTGGTACTGTATTAATGCGCTTGGGACCAGATCTGCGATCAAGAAGCTCGAGGTTAGCAACGTTACAGAAATATATGTTTGGTATGTGCGATAGGATGAGGTAAAGGCACAGCTGCTTAGGTATGTCAATATGGTACGCCAACTGCACGATCTTGACATGCGAATGGCGAAGCTCTGGTAACGTTACTTCGTCTGCAGGAAGTTTATTCGTTAAAATTGGTTAGCCACAACACATTACAGTAAATAGCTCAGCGGAGAGATTTACTTAACTGCAACAGTTCAGTTATGATCGCAAGATAGGGGATCAGTAGCCGCAAGGAGCCTGTTTATGCACCCATAAATATGCAGTAGACGAATTTCTCAATCCCATGACATAAATACATAATAAAAAGCATCAACACATGTTCTCCCTAACTCTATTAATAAAATCGTTACAGTAATTGAAGTGTGTATAAGACCGACAAGTGAATAAGACCGGAATTTGTTAAACAGTTTCAAATGGCGACTATCTTCAAAAGCAAACAGTCTCCGCTTTCTTCTTTTTTTAAATATGCGGACAAGAAACATATTTCTACATGGTTATTTTGTAGTAGGAAGATATTTTACTGAGTACCAGCTTATTGAAACATACAGAGCTAATAACTTGCTATGTGTTGCTAAATTTCTCTCGGAAGCCCTGCTTACCATCTATCACAATACTTGACTGTAGCAACGACTTAATCGCTGAAGCAAACTTATCTAAACAGCGTATCGACTAAAGCGTTTTAGAACAATTCTCGTAACTACGGCATAAAATAAGAAATATTGGATTAAAAAAAATATCCCAAACAATTGCTTTTAAGCGTCATCTAAAATTAGATGTAGAATTTGATGAATAGCATTGTTTCGCTCATTTATTCATTTACTTAGTTTTTTTGTCGTTCACTAAATAGATTGTTAACTTTAACCATGCTTAACTGGGAAATGGGCAAGGAGACCATATGGTTTTACAAACCGGAACGTTCCGCAGTTTAGGTTGAGAAACTTTTAAGTACAGTAATAGTTGTGGAAATTTGACTGCATCTGAAATTGTGGCAAGGTGTCTTAAATTGTATTTATTTTCTACAAACTTTTGCCGAAACTTAAGTAAAAAGCACAAAAGAAAATATTTTTTCCAATAACCCAATGAAAATTTTCATGGTTAATCTGCATCGATCCCTGTGGCAGCCCTGACTTTGTCCTGTTGCTTACAGCCGGTTTTGGGACAAACAAATAATTGACCAGGACACTGCCGTAACACTACGACGTGTATTCGCTCTTGGAATGGTCAATGTATATTTTGAAATAGAAAAAATATAGAAAATTTTGATGAAAAAATATTTTTTGTCCGCAATATTACTGGTACAACTATACGTTTGAAGCAATAAATTTGAAAAAAAAGTGTTTTACAAACTCTTAGATACAAAAAATAAGAAAAAATCTTGGAACGCTATTTGGACTAAGGGGAAAATATGCTTGAAAACAACAAAACGAAATATTTCTAAAGTGTGATTTACCGGCAGAAAGCGCTAGTGGAGTTTCAAAATTGTCGCTATCTGCGTAAATATGGGAAAATATGGATTTTCTTGTTGGAACATCGGTATCGGGAAAACATCGGATACAAATTTCTAAATTGGTTTGGGGCAAAAATATTATCGGTCCATCTCTATATACATTCAAACAGTTCTACAAAACTCCTTTCAGCTCTGAAATTTGTTACAATTACAAGCGACCTTTTGTTTAAACTATATGTTGCATCGTCATACTCGATTAGGACACTTTTACTACCAATGCTGAGATAGTTATTACCTTGATCGAAAACCATCCTGCTTGTAATTCATGACATCTTCTTTATAGGGCTTCAATAGAGTTTCAAAGTCTGTTTTCATCCTGCGGTTGACATTAATTTCTAAAAAGCGTGATCCTTGCGCAGAAGCGTCACCAACAGGTATTTCTACTCTCTCATGAGCTTGCAAGGGTTCTTGAATTTGGACGTAAGGCCGATGATCCCGTTGTTGCTGTATCTTGACAAGAATTCTGAAAATAAAGGTATTGCATTTTCTATACAGTAGTTTAAGCATTTTTTCTTAAAAACTCCACAATATTTGTTCTTCCCGCCTTTTTGCACCTGTGTTGTTGTTTCACATCCAAAACTGTTGTAGATCTTTGGAAAAGTCCATATATATAAGGGCAATTATTTGTAAATTTACTTCTTTTTCTTGTTGAGAGTTGCAGACCCCTCAAGAGGTGACTCTTAAAAAGCAGAAAATTCGTTCAAACCTACGCATAACACGTGCAGACTTGTCATATAACCCAGGCTTGTGGCGCTATGGGCATATTACAATTGCCATATTTTTCTAGGTTCCCTAGCACCTTCTGTGCTGTTGGGAATTTTTGTTTATGACCCTGATGAGAGAACAGCGAATCAAACCTCGTTAGTCTACTGTAGATGCAGCACTGGCACACAGAGTGCCATCTTTTGAAATTTCGTTAAGAATAGCAATTACAAAAATTATGGATACTGGCTTACTCTTTTTATTCGTACGTTCAAAAATGAGAAAAACAATGCAAATTTGACAAATCCACGCAAAGTCTCGTAAAAGAATCGTTGATCAACTCGCGAACTAAAAGTTGCGGGTTAGTCCTCGTAACTGATATCGCTGGCCACGCTTTTGCCGGCTTTCGTAAAAAGAATAGTTGCTTGTGAGCCTGTTTCACTGAGACTTTCGCATGCATTAGAATTTTCAAAGTTTTCTAGCACAAAAACTTTGCGTTAAAGCTTCATTCTTACCTATTATAAAAGTCGGGTTGTTCCTCTGCTACAGCATAGGCAAGCGGAGTAAGGCAACAACTTAGTATGAAACATACGCACGCAACAATTGGTTTTGTCGCAATTTGCCTGCACACTTCAAAAATATCTTCCTTTGTCATGATACACTCCGCAGTAAGAAAGGTTTAACGGTGGTTTCTTGCAAAGTGAGGTCAAAATTGCTTAACAGATTTTGTCACAGCCGAACGTTGTCAGAATCTCTGGGAAGGTCTGGTTAAACGCGAATATATATACGCATCGCCATTAGCCCATCGTCACTCGATTTGCTTTGTTGCGCCGATTCGGTCCAAAACCACGTAGTGACGTGCTTGTTTCGAACACCGATTATTCCATGCAGACTATCAATCAAACCTGCCCGTGACGTAACGCGGCTGTCCTACCTCCATNTACCTTGGCAAAGAAAATGTTTTGTATTAAGCGGGTTGCTCTAATAACTTGTCAGTATGAATTTCGCGCACTATCCTCGCAATACGTAGGACATGTTGCTAACTACAATTTGCTTGTTCCCACGAACAACGGTTAGCAACTTTTTTCACTGAGAACCAATTTATAAACTGGTTCTCATTTCATATTTTCCTTCATTCAGCTATAGGAAATGACACAAGTCAACGCGATGCGAACTTTTAAAGTTTTTATTCCTTTTTTCAACAACTTTAAAGTAAAAGATGCAGGTGTGATCCTGAAAGCATTTCAAAGCACGAGTAAAGCAAACTTGTTGCGGTAAGTTTGAGACAAGCGAGATATACAACATTGTTTGTTTGCACAAAAATGGATAATATTTTTCTGTAAATACCAATGTTTGAAACACACGTGCCATTCACTGTTATAGGAACCGACATATTACGGGGTAAAGAGTAATTAACAACCAGGCTGTTCAGGGTAACTTTTTTTGCGTTTGCAAATTCCCATCTCTTTTATTTTTGTTTCAGAAGGCCTAAAATATGTGCTTCTGTTATGAGCATTTTTAAATTATTTCGCAAACTCGATGCTCTTTGCACTAGTTTCAACTTCACAGGTTGTTATTTAACCTCTGCATTCTAATAATTCTCTGAAGGATTTGCAGTAATGTTCACAACGGTTAAACGGCACATTTTAATACCCTGGTCCCAGATCTGAGAACAAAGTTATGATAAACTTTTTACTTGACAATTGCAGCGATAAAACAGAACTTTTATAGAAAACAGGACTTTCCATAATTTATTTTATGTATATCAAGTACGCAAAAATTTCATAATCTTGGACATTCTTATCCACCTCAAACGATTTAATTTTCGTCACTTTTGCAAAAAATATTACCTAGTTTTTATTTACTAAAAGTTATTTTGTTCCGCGTTAAAGAAGTTTTTACTTCANGGAATGGTCAGTGGTCATGACTAAAGATATCTAACCTTCTGTTCTCTTATCGAAAGTATTTGAGTTCCCTTTGTGNAAAGTTTCTTAGATTTTTTCTGTACTACGTGTTATAATGTGATAAGGTTGTCTAATCAATTGACGATATCATTTTACTAGTCATTTTACTGATCATTTTACTAGATAATCTATTACCAACATTTGGTGGTCGATGGTGGTTCGTGGTACTTTTTGTTCTACCAACACAGCTGACAAGATTAGTGCAGCTCAAGGAACTTACCAACAGCAGTAAAATTCTTATGAGTGTGACATTTTTACGTTGCATGTCACAGTCCCGCTCTTAGTTAACACAGGAGGCGCAAGGTTTTACGCCAGGGGTGCACAACCTGCGGCCGTACGGCCGCATGTGGCCTTCGATAAAAATTCATGCGGCTGTGCAAATGATTATGTAATTTAAAATATATAAGTTATGTTGGCGGTGCATTATTAAAAACTCTTTGTCTGCTGTATGAGTCTACAGTACTTAGTAGAAAGAAGGCCAAACAAACGTGTGGAAGCAGGGTAGGCTCAGTGTGTGAAAGCAGAACAGAAGCAATGCAAAATATAAAATATCTTGAACTCACTGGCGGCCGTAATTCATAAAAGTAAACGAAATGCGGCCGGCAATAGCGAAAATATTGTGCATCCCTGTTTTACACAGATTACAAAAAATCGATAGTGTTTTACATTTTGCGCAGAAATGCGTAAGTTAATCAGGCAGTGTATCTCCGTTGCAGAATATTTTCTTTGCTTTTTTCGTTGTTTTTCAAAATTTCTCAAATGGTGATGTAAAGAAAATGTTATTTGCACCGTCGCACTTCTCAGTTTGCTCTAAAACTGCGCTTTTGTTCCAAATCAATTCAGAAGAAATTTTTGAAAAGACACTGCTGCTGTGGTTCTCTGTGAAAAGGTCAAATCAGAAATCAGCTGATCAATGCCCATGGGAAGTTAACTATTGTGTTACGAGTACACAAATACAGTAAGCAAACTTT
>JGI24021J15306_10004631_pt1 | contig 16065 bp, 12 predicted proteins | sample Ectturendosymbi1_FD_15306 | JGI IMG/M metagenome (IMG submission 15306) | reverse complement strand
CTGCGGTCGAATGTCATCTCTTTCCTTTGTGCAAAGGACTTTTGACTGAGATGGCTTTATCTGGCGAGGAAGGTGTAGGGACTGGGGCACAATTGGCCCCCAAGTAAGCATGCCCGTAAATAGGGGGCGCAGGAAAATTTCTCCCCCCTTGAAAAAATGTTTTGGACGTAGTTTAAAACTATTGGACATAGTTTAAAAATTTAGGTCCCTCTCAGGAAACTCTTCGCCCCACAAACATTTTATTGATTTACTCACTCCAAAGCCACATGTCATGTTCTTTTAGGCTAGCTGCTAGCCTACCAGTCTAGAGCTTCTAAACATGAAAATTTAAAAGCGGTAGAACATTTAAAAATGTATTTGAACTAATACCCAAAAACTAGAACTTTTAAACTCCTTTCAAAAATTAATTTTTGGTCAGTGAAGTGCCGCCCGGGGCCAGCGGCCTCCAGCTCCCCTCCCCGCTATGCCACTGGCTACAACCAACAAGCCATTCAAACCACAGGCCTGAGACCCTGATAATAGGGACCTCGTTCGGTATCGTGCTACAAAATGCTGCAAAGAACCAAGCTAGCTGGGACATGAAAGGATTATGACAACTTTCACTGTATCTGAGTTTTTAGATTTTTTCTGCCATGTCCAGATTCTGGCCGATCAGTGTCTACCAAGGATAGAAACCGGCTCCCACAAAACAATTCCCTGTGCAACTATGTGGATCATCCATAAAATGTCAATTCGTGTGTCGCTGTCAAAATTCTCATACGCACTCTCATCACAGCGACCGACATCGACTTGCTTTTCAATACAAAACTTCGGGGAATGCCGACAAGCTGTTGAGCACTTGCCTGGAAAACCAGGGGTGTTCTGGCATCTCGTTTATGGGTCATAATGACAATTTTAAATCAAGCTAGGTCATTTAACTCACGCTCAGTGATCTACAACCTCACGCAGTGAACAAATCTTTTCGCTCAACATTGCGGCGACGGTTATGTGCGTATACTTTGTTTGTAAAAACATTGACACGAGTTGTAAGATGCAAGCAGGAAAGGCTGTGGAATAAGTGCCAACAATCCTTACTTTCAAGATGGTGAAGTAAAAAGGTGTATTGCGGAATATTTCAAAACAAATACAAAATGAAAAATTGTTTCACCAACAGTGACAACTTTTCACTCACATTTTCTTGCAGCTCGGAATCGTAGACAACAACTGCACGCAAGTGATTGACGATCAATAACATCGAACTGCTTTTCAACTTTTAATTATTGCAACCAGGGTTGCGGAGTCGGAGGTACAATGTCCGACTCTGACTCCAACTCTGACCTTTCCCAATTTCCGACTCCAACTTTCCAAAATTTCCAACTCCGACTCCTAATGCAAAGGGAATAAATTTCGCTGTTAAAATCAATGGAAATCGTGGTGCACAGCAAGAAATATGTTTCAACAAAAGTTTGAAAAGAAAGTGTACTATTTCAACAGGAACACCGAATTTAGGAGTGTGGTATAAAAATGATCTACTTGGACATCGGATTCTTTTGTCCGACTCCACCCAAGAACATCCGACTCCTTACGACTCCGCAACCCTGAATGCAACACGGCAAAAAATTCGCCTGGCAAGGCCACAGCACACACAAAAACTAATCAACGTCTAAGCTTTAAGTCAAACTTGGAACTCACTTTCAAACTTGCGTCGAGAAGGTGAAGTTGCGCAATGAATTCGCTTGCAGCCTCTTGTTCTTCTTCCGATGAAAAGTTGTATTCGGTATCACACAGCTGCATGTTGCAGTGCGGATTTGCTATGTAATCCACGAATATGTTCAGGAAGCACCTGAAGTAACAAATATACACGTGACACAAGGACTTGCAATGCTATATATTCCACAGTCCGGCCTGAAGCATTGTTGGGATCATCCGAAAGAGGCACCACCCTTCGTGGATCCTGTGCTTGCAAATATTTCCCGTTGAAACATCATTAACGCACTCGTTGTCGCGCGACATAAATGCATGGGTTTGGTGAAAGCACGAAATTCATCGAGCGAGGCGATCAAACGTTTCAAACGTGAAGAATGCCAACTGGATTGACGTGACTGCGATGACGTCAACCGCCTTTGATGTGTTCGCGGCAATCTGCGGGCCGAGTTTGATGTTGCCGACGATGTAAGCACCTTGGACATGGCCGCGCGTGCGACACCGTGGCGGCTGCGTTTGATGTGTTCGGATTTTTTCTGGCCTGCTGGCAACGAAAGCGTGGAACCTGGTTGCACAACGCTGATTTCGAAACTACGGAAATGCATGAAGTGCTATCCAGCGAGCCAAAATTCACAGCGATTGGCAAACGAAATACAGTCCACCTTGTTTATTTAACATAATACGAGGTTTATTTCACTCATATTCTTTTGCGCTCGAATCCTCAGCAAACAATTTAAAATCTTCAGCAAGAAATAAAAAAAGTCTACACAAAAGACCGAGGACAAAGTTCAACATTAGCTTGAACAACGAACTATAAATTTATCAAAGCAGTTCATTCACTGTACATGGAATCTGAATTACAACTGCAGTTCAGTGCAAATGCGAGTCCTGATGTGGCGACCCAACTGCAATAAGCAACTTACTTTCAAAGAGCAAAGGCTGCCAAATCTAATTGTTTGCATTGCATGCAGACGTGTAACGGTGTGTTTGGGTTTTGATATCAAATAAACTACACATAAGATCTAGAAGTGTCATGACATTCCCATTAAAACAATGGAGTAATCCTGTGAGATTGTCATCAGTTCTTCAATTTCATTTCAAATTCGTTTTTTACCAACCGGTGTGAAAGATGTTCTCACTGCTCTTACGTTTTTCATCCAACTGAAATTGTTGGGCGACTCTTCAGGCCTTTCTTGCTCCTGCACTGGCAACAGCGCAAATAAACCACTTCAATTGTCACGATCATTTCCACTGTACTATTTTGTAAATTTGATGCGCTTGAGACATGGCATGGATGTTTTGACTGAATTTTGGTATACACATTTTTGGAAAGTCAGCTGATGGATGTTTGAAATTTTTGATGTATAGATGTTTGAAACCAAACATTAGATGTTTGAAATTCCTATTGTTTCCTGCAAGGTCTTCAACTGGTAGCAGGGATTGATTAGATTGGAGCATCGCTATTTTTCTCAGGCTTTTTATATTTCCTTGCGTTCTTGAAAAATAGTGGCAGAACCATAGGCGTATCCGGGGGAACCTTAGGGGAGCATGCCCCCACCAAATTTTTAGAACATATAGTCATTTTGTACTTTGAGACGCAGCATCCCAAACAAAATAGTGTTATTCGCCTAAAAAGAAATATATTGGACCCCCCAATTTTTTGGCCACCCCCACATTTTGGGCTGTATACGCTACTGGGCAGAGCAAATTGACACAGATACGGAGTGCGGCACGGGTGTATGCATGCGAGAGGACCTATTTTCTCAAAACTATGAGGAAGGACGTATTTCCTCAAAACCCTGAGGGAGGACCTATTCCCTTAAAACCATGAGGAAGGACGTTATTTCCTCAATAAACATGAGGGGGGACCTATTTCCTCGAAAACATGAGGGGGGACCTATTTCCTCAAAACCGTGAGGAAGGACATGTTTCCTCAAAAACCTATTAGGAAGAACCTATTTCCGCAAAACCCACTAAGGAGGACGTATTTTCTCAAAACCGTTCACCTCCCTCCAGGGGCGGATCCGGGGGGACGATTGCCCCCATAAAACCTGCGAAAGTAACTTTTTTCACCACAATTTTGTACAATTCGGAAACATCATTCGCGATATAGGGCCATTTTGTCGTCCATTGTTTTGTCACGGCAGTGTTGTTAAGTATACTTCATCTTTCTTACAGAAGCGAAACCGTTATGAGACTTAACTACCAAATATTACTGAAATCGTCCCCCCTAAACTTACTGGCTAGATTCGCCCTTGCCTCCCTCAAAATATCTGCCTTGGCCCCAAAATTCCTGGATCTACCGTAGCTCTATGTTCAAATTTTCGCGATCTGTGCCACAGTCATCTCGAACAACGAACGTTCTGCTTCAACCGTTCGTTCCGGCTGTTATTGCTTTTCTCTTTGCTGCTGGAACCTTTCGGACTGTTTCATGCGTGTTCGATAAGATTTGTTCGGTGTTTTTTTTATTTGTGCGTTTCTTTTCTGGAACTGGACGAGCAGCGTTATCCAGATACAGAAACCGAACCAATCCATGCATCTGCGCAACATCAACGCACTATTCCTGCTGACTGTTCCCAGCAGAAACACCTTGTCAGTGCTTGAAGAGATCAGCTTTACTAAGATAATCACTTTTTTTCAAATAAATCCACTGACCTCGTTCTCATAACGTCCCGCTGCCGAATCAGAACCAAGGGGTTCTTTTGAATCTCGTGTCTGTCGAGGCATAGTTGACACGCCATCTCCTCCCAATGCTCAGTGTTCTTGAACGATTCGAATGGAGCGCAGAGCGCCATCGAGCCGTACGTGTATGCGAAGTATCGGCAGTACGTGTCGTGGTCGCAGAAGTGGACAACCCCCACCTGCATACGGTCACTTCAAGTCAAGTTCGATTTGGCCAGTGTCGTAGCAAAAGAATTAATCGAAAAATTATGTGTTCCCGCTTCTTTGGAAGCACGGGTTTATCTGTGTATGCAGTTCACAGGGGTCTGGTTTGCCACAAAAAAGTTGAAGCTTCATTGACGTGAGATGAGTAAGCGGCGAAGAAACGAATTCTATTTCACAGCAATGAGGCACATGGAGAATTAACTACTTTGGAATGTGATAGGAAGAGTAGTTTTTCCTTTTCACAGCACAGATCTAAGCGTTACATGACAATCACCGCGTGTGATCATCTTGGAAAAAGCCACCAGCTTCCCGAGCTAGCGATGGCTGAGAGGTTATCACTGTCAATTTTGTAAAGTACATTAGCAATAACCACGCTGAATTGATCGGCAATTTTAGCTTAAATCTCGAAACCGTTCAGATATGTTCTTTGAATACGGCTAAAAGTTTCACTAACCTGATGAATAAACGTAGTAATACTCTCAACCATTCCGACTTTGTCAAATAATGGCACGTGTTTCGCAACTTCACTGGAAAGATCTTCCCATTCTTTCCTGCAAACCAAACGGAATCATCAGTTAATTGAAGGTGGCAAGTTTACCTGCTAAACTTGCAAACAAGTTTAGAAAAATTTAAACGGAGCTTGACTGACACATCAGGTTATGTGTGAAAAGAAAAGATGCATCGACAATCACCAATTGTGCTTATCTCGCCTTTTCCAATAAATTTTAGCGCCATTTATATGACAACCTCTCCTTGCGGGTTAGTGTTGTCGGTTTCGCATTGCTGGCATTAACCACACAGCTGAACCGTTCTTTGCTTCCTCTGCGTGATTCATGCCATTAAAGTTAAGACGGAGGCAAATCAAAGTTAGATCAATCTCCTTAACAGCAGGGTCTTTCACAGCGGTGTACAACTCCCTCACCTACCAAGCAAGCCTAGCATATACAGAGAGTAACGCGAACTATAAATTTATATTGGTTTAACCCTTTCAGTCCCGGGCGGGCCACCTAGTGACTCAAACATTTTTGGCCATAACTCACCAGACGATTGAGCTAGAGAGTCGTTCAAACCCTCTACTGCACCTCTCTAGCTGATTCGGCTGGTGAGTTATGGAGTTGCAAAAGGTTGCAACGTCGGGTCAAAAAAGTGGCCCGTGCGGGACTCAAAGGGTTTTAAGCATTCAACTCTTTCAGAAAGACTTAAAACGGAGCATTACGAAGTATATTTCCGCAATCAAACACTTTAACCCAACACCTGGTGCGTGCACTTCTTTCTTGTTTCGAATACAAAGATCCATGGTTGTCTCAAATGCCGTACTGCAACCTAACATCACTATAAGCCTACTGTACGGGAACGCTGTTCATGAAGCGACAGCGAAAATCTCAGGATCCGCCAGCGATATAATTTCAACGCAATGAACATTTTTCGTGTGTGTTGCTACAGCGTGTTTTTGCTTTTTCTGATGTAGAAAAGTGCATGCAACAGATTTTCACGAAAGGAGTAAGTTTAAGACAGGGGTCTCAAACACGCGGCCCGCATGTGGCCCACAATGGCGTTTTGTGTGGCCCGCGATGTTTTCTGGGAATTTTCAAATAATTAAGATGTACGTTGCCAAGCGCCTTGAAACAAGATGCCGGGAAATAATTAAACCCAAGCTGAATGATACAGTGCGGTGTTCGTCCCGGCCGTAGCACTACAGACCAAATTTTCACTCTCCACCAGATTTTTGAGAAATCTTGGGAGTATGCCAAGGCGTCTCTGCACATGCTTTGTCGACCTTTACAAAGATTTGACCGGTTTCCGCGTGAAAAGCTTTGGGGAGTGTTGTGGGTGTGCTGACGGCCGCCTGTTACTGGTCGTCAGGTCACTGTATTACTATTCAGAAGTTTGTGTCCGTGTCGGGAGAGACCTAAATCACGACCGTTCACCGAGGGTGTTGGACTCCGACAAGGGTGTGTGCTGTCACCACACATTTTCATGGTCTGACCCTACATTGATTTGATAGACAGCCAAGCCGACGAGGGTGTCACAGTTGGTAGCTGCAGGATCAACCGTTTACTTTCTGCAGGCGACTTTGTACTGCCAGCATCTTCTCAACAGGGTCTTCAGCATGCACTCGATCGGTTTTCTGCTGCGTGCGACCGATCCGGAATGAAAATCAGCACTAAAAATATCGAGGTAATATGTCTCTTTACAAACCCAAGGCAGTGTATGCTGCAAGTGAATGTCGAAACACTTGTCCGAATTGAGAAACCACAGCTACGTTTGCTCGGCCATGTGTCCAGAATTCCCTACGAAAGTCTAGCGAGGCAGGCCCTGCTGGCAAAAAGCACGGGAAAGCGGCCCGGAGGTCTTCCAAGGTCTGGGTGGAGTGACTACATCTCCGACCTTGCTTGGTCCTGTCTTGGTGTGGAGCTAGCAGAACTATCTGAAATTGCTGTTGACCTTGGAGGTATTCCAACTCCTCCTTGGGCTGCTGTCCCCGCTTCCCTCCCTAGAGGAAGAGTGGGCATGAAAATGAATGAAATGGATAACATTTACGTTATTACTTTATTCACCGGTGTTTAAAAGTGCTCTGCTGACAAGTGAGCCCGTTCCTTAGACGGCTAGAATTGATTAATACCAACGTAGAGACGGCTAAAAATGATTTGCCTATAATTCATGATACCTTTCGCAAGAAATACGATTTGCAAGGCTGTTTCTAGTAAAATCAGGTACCGCCATTGTTGCGTCAGCGTCAAAATGCGGTCCGCGGGTTACCTTAAAAGTCTTTATATGGCCCACGGAGCAATTCCAGTTTGAGACCCCTGGTTTAAGATGATCTATCCACAGGGAATGATACACAAAGTTCCTGCACACATGCTTTGAAACACCCATCCATTGAATGGTCGTACACAACACCCACTTGTCAATGTGAGGCTCCATTGCTTTCACGAATTTTCTCACCACCAGGTAGTATTCTCGAAGGAATGCAAGGTACGGAATCTACAGATGATGAGACATTAAATCTTGACATTACTGTTTGTCAAACACAGGTTGCTCACATCAGTCATTTAAGCCTATAACACAATAGGATCGTCAATAGAGGCCCGTGATGCTAGACCCCATATGCAATTGATGCCTCCTTGCAACAATTGGGTGATGATCTTTTTTCAGTCTTGTTGAAATTGCCCCCTCGGTTTTTGTTGACTCCATATCAATCAAAATCTGGCTGCGCGCCTTTTACCTGTTTCCGCGCAATTGCGTAGAAACAAGAAAGATCAGTTCCTTGAGAACTAATGCTATTTCTCGCAAACTTGTACAAGCAAAACTGCAAGTGAATTCGCTGCAAGCCGTGAATTGCTTTTAGACTTAAGTTTACCACCGTATAACTATCTAGCTTTATAAGGATGTCATGCCCGTGGCATGACTACCGGTAATTAAACGAAGCAAACGTTGAGGTCAATAGGAATGGTGTTCAGCGTAAATAACGGCAGGTGAAAGCTGTACTTCGCAGATTGAACTTTAGGCTCAGTTTACCGCTGTAGTCTTTTCACGGGGCCGTCAAATCGATTGTGTGCGGTCAACGCAACTTTAAAATTTGTTTACTCATGATATTTTTTCAGCTTTAAGCACATTTTCTGGGCAGTCAGTTCTTTTAAACGTTCACACTAACACAGCAGCAAAGTACTGTAGAAACAGCATAGCCTACCTGTGGGCGGGCGTAGCAGAAATCTGTTATTTAGCATTTTCTAATTACTATCGAATCTCTTGTTAAACAATCTATTTTTTCTTTCCTTACTTCGAGGTCACCAGTTCAGTATCAGTGAAAAAAAATTCTGCGTTTGTGAGACTTTCCAATCAGTTGCTCTTTCATTTTCTAAAACTGGAGTTCTTAACCTGGGTCCCATGAACTTGACTAAAGGGAGCCGTGAATGTGATGCAAAGGGTTAATAGGTTTGCAGACATTTCGATTACTACTACGATAAACGAAACCTAATTTCGAATATTTATTCAAACGTTTCTTCTTGAGGGGTCTGTAACTTTTATTAGGATTTACTAGGGGTCCGTGACCCACAAATGTTTAAGCAACGCTGTCCTAAAATGATACTACCCAATATATGGAAAAGGCAGCCACAAGCTAGTCGTTGCCGATCTCTTAGCGGTACCCTATAAGTTTTGGATCACTCTTTCAGCAAATCTATGGCAGCCTTTGAACCGCCAAGGCACATATGACCACGTCACATAGCTTAGTTCGGCGCAGGTAATTGGAGCTGCTCAAGTTTTCTGCGAAGTATTGTTTTTTATCGATTACCTTCAACATTTCTTTGTTGGTCACATAATCAGGGGGGAAAAGGAAGTGTTTCCTGTGCTTGAGCTCCTTCGTGTCGTCGTCGTAGTCGTCGTCACTGTCGTTGTCAGCACCAACTTCATCGACCTGGGCACATGCACGAAACCGCGACATATTAAACTGTCCAATGAACAGCCTTAAAAGTTGGATACAGCTCAAGATATGAACAGAAGACGCTCCACTACAAAGCGTCTCTGATCTCGCTGAACTGGGCAAATGCAGAACATTTATGCTGTAAAGTGACCAAAAATTTTGCGTTCCAAACAGGATTCCCACATTAAATGTAACCCAGGGTCCTTTGCCAAGCAGCAATACAAATAAGTTACTTGATGAACTTGATAAAGGTATTAATTACAGAAGGTAGGAGTATATTTACGATAATCTACTGATTTCACGATGCTTCTTTTTTCATTAGAAACCAATGTAATGATTCCACCTCCAAACTTGAGTTCTTGATCATATGCACAAGTAGGTGAGTACAACACATACCAACAGCTTCACCGCGGTGATGCTGATTATGGAAATACCTGGCACTGCCACGTTTACATCATTTCTCCAACGTCTGTTGCATTGGCTGGGGTTTTTGTAATAGCAGTGTACACGTTACAGGGCAGCTATTGCCAACTTTATAGCAGTGGCGGATCCAGACCAGGTGTTTGGGGAGGGAGTCACACAGGGGGGGCGCCAAAACGTTTTCACTTGTTTAAATACCCCAGATTGTCAAGACAACCGTTCGGTATGACACAAAAATGGTTACTTTTAGTAGGCCAAGAACGTGATACTTTCATTGGTTGAGCTACGCCATCTTTCAGGGAGTCACTACAGCTTAAGAGCGCTTTGTATCATTAATTAACAAGACTTTTGAAGCGGGTCCAAAAAGATGGGCCTCGGTTTTTCACAGGCTCTACAGTCAAAAACAGCACTGGAGGTGTCACAAACAATCTACAAATGTATTTGAAAGGTATACTCCAAAGCATGCTACGTGCTAGTGTTGGACACTGTTTTGGCTATCCTTAGAGAGATCAAAAACAAGGTCTTTAACGTATTCCAGACCGGGATAGAAGTAGAACGGTTCTGATTACACTAACACCTGACACTTCAAGTCCCATGATAGGAGTCGAGTAAACAGTTAAATGACAATCACCTTTTCACACTGGACTAAAAAATACATTTAACGCTAGTAATAACGGTTAGAGATTCAATCAATTGTTTACTGAAAATGAAAACAGCTTCAGATGCTTGGACAGTGGTATCCTGATGTGAAAGAAAAAATTATTACGTCACACTAGCCCAGGTTTAAAAAAAGTTGTGACACTGTTCAACAGAAGCAAGACACCGACAGCCCAACGTTTAATAATTTGCATTGCATACATAATCCAAGCCTTTTTGCTTGTAATGTGTCCGTCTATAACAGAGGTTACCAACCTGGGATACATGTGCCCCCAGGGGTACATTTGTCTGCCTGAAGGAGTACATTTAAGGTTAGCAATAGAAGAAAAAATATACTTACATAATATTTGTTTTGAAATATTTATACATATATCAGTGAATATTATTTTCAAACATCATTATTTGCTTATTGTTAATTATATCTATGTATAATGATGATAAAATATTTTATCATACAAGATTTTAGGGGTACATGTTCACCTGTCGAAATGCTGAAGGGGTACATGCTTGTCTCTTGAAATGCTGAAGGGGCACATGCTCATCTGTCGGAATGCTGAAGGGGTACATGATAAACAAAAGGTTGGGGACCCCTGGTCTATAAACACTTCTCACTTTGTCAGCCAACACCACCACAAACATTACCAACCTAAAATTTTAAATTGTTTATCGATGTATGGTTGATATGCAAGAGTGTAGTAGGGTGGAAACGTGTGGCAACGGCGTTCCCACATCTCTTTTTTAGCACAACACCCCTGTTTATACCCGAGCTCAATAACAAACAAGTTGGATATCGCTGCGGACTTTTCATTTTCGTTATCTCAGGCCAGCAGCTTCATATCACAGCGCAAATGTTTACTACAACAGAAGACTTGTGTGTTGCGTGATATACATTGAAAACCCAGCGCTGATAACACAGCTACCGTTTCAAAGCAAACAAGGAAAGTGCTGGATTTACCCATAGTACAAGATACTGTAGCTTGTCAGTGTTGGAAGGATATTAGTTACGTTCAACAGTTCCTTTAAATATTTCAGTTGCAGGACCTTGGGCGACGCTTAGCTCGGTAAAATCTGTCCAGTACATGACCAGTTCCATGCAGAAGCTGCCTGTGAGTCTGCTAGAATCTTGCCTCTTTTATGTGTTTTCCATATTGCATTTCTGTTTTTACTGCTGCCTTTCCTTTCTATGCTGCCATCAGGCATTAAAAAATAAACTACTGTGCTGTGTTAGTGAAAATGAATGCGTTTCTACTTCGATAACCTCCAAAACTGGGCGCCATTCAACGGGGCGCCGCAGACGTTTGGGGGGCATTTGCTTTAAATTTCCCCCTGGATCCGCCACTGCTTTTAAGAATTTCAGTGTGACGCTAGTTTTCGCATGGAATTGGTTTTGCGCTTTCCGTTCGTTGATTGCGCAGCTGCATTCTTGCGCTGTTTTCATTGACTACTTGCTTTCCGGATCTGTCGTTTACTCCGTTGATTTGCTGTTTCACGAAAACTTTCTTTCACATCAGAAGTTCACTGATCAAGCATGTGAAGCAGTATTAAACACTCGATTGAAAATATACCGTTATTAGTGGCATTAAATGTATTCTAGGGTAATATGCTTTTAGGCCAAGTGTGCGCCCACTATCATGCAATTATGAGATTATTTTTCACTTATGGTTCTTTCAGTTTGGGTTTTAAGTGAAATAAAGCAAACATAATTGGTCTTGAATAAAAATGTTGGTTGCAACAATTTACATAAGTTAAATAATTATACTCCGCAACGTTTTAATAACTGAATGTTTCGCTAAGAATGGTGCCCAAGTTAATAAAACACGAAACGATCAGACGTCGATCTGAACGCTGCTGATGCTGGAAATTTTAAGTTTTGGCTAAGCTAAACTCGTTCGATATTTTTCATGAAGTATTGCACAAAAAGAGCGTCAAGCTGGAATAGCGAGTTTCAGCAGAACTTCCAAAACTGAAACTGCTATTGACATCCTTAGTGCCAGTAATTAAAGAATATTTTGAAGACGGTCAGTCGTGAAGAGGATGTTCAGAACCGTAAAAGAACTTACAAAAAGTAGAAGAATCCTGTATTCGCTCGACATTTGCCACCTGCCAGAGAACAACGCTCCGATGAATCTTTTAGCGAGCGAAATGCGTTTAAGTCTTACAGGTCGTGGCAAAGGACTGCGAATTCAAAAATGTCACAGCAGCTCAAAATCAAAAAGATCTCGTAAGGGAAGCGTTTATTGATGGCATAGCGTCCACCTCCGTACGGCAACTAGATCTACGGACCGCCATTAATCTTGCAGATTCTTTGGGCATGGCGCAAAAACGGTCGGCCTCTCATTCTTCATGCACATTGCCAGCTACGATTTCAGCAACCCATGATTCTTCAAAGAGCGATGATCGGACTGTTACTCCATCAGTGCTGGAAAAGGGCCGCCGAAAGAATAATGACCATGCTCCTTTAGCAGGTGATGCTTGGAATCGCACCCAGACAAACAACCCTAACCGGGACAGTATTTGAAAGGAATGCAGAATCAAAAGACATTACTCGCGAGTCTGCCGTAACAGCAGAAGTAGTTCTCGTCACTCCTGGCCGAGTGAACCTGATTTTCCGTCACATTCTTTAATTAGCAACATCTGCGACAATATATTCTCCGGTGAGTCTTGTATCAGCTACTTTGTCTATTGTTTGTAATTGGAAGTCACTCCATTGTAATTGTAACTGGAAGTCACTCTATTGTAATTGAAAGTGAAGAGATGGCTCTGCTCGACCCTGGTACTTGACGCAATTTTATCGATGTGAATCGTTTACCCACATGGCCGAAAACGCCGACAAAATTTCAATGGCTTCGAAATGAGTAGCTCAGTCATTTCAAGGTACGTTAACTAGTGATACTAACGCCGCTGCGAAAACTTTCGAAAACGTGACTGCTTGAAAACTGGTGAAGTTGAACGTTCCTTGACCATTCCCTCTTGCCATTTCTTGTCGAAACTCATTTTATAGTGGCACCGGCACGCGTTGGTGGTACAAACCGAGAGTTGTAATCGACTATTCTCGGACTACAGTATAAACGGCTTACTCTTGCCACGGACTGAAGATGAAGTGGCCGAACTATCCAAATGTGAATACTTCAGCACTTAGGTATTCAAAATCAGCCTATTATCATTCCTCCCGGAGGTAAGAAATACACTTGAAGCGCTTGAAAAACTACGAATTACGCGGGTGCCATTAGAGTGAGTAATGGAGTGTTGGCATTTCGAAAAATATTCGACACCGTCATTCCAAAACAATAAACTGAATCGCACATATTTTTTCACAGATAATATTATAAAACACTGTGGAAAAGCACGATAAGAAATTAGCTGCATTCCTCGGAGTTCCGGAAGAAGGAAACGTTACTTTCAACGAAAAAAGACCGTTCAAAGGGAAAGAAACTGAAATCGATTTGCTTGGGGTGCAAACTTTCTTTTGGGCCTATCAGGCCAGACCATAACCGCCTAACACCATTGATTGAAAAGCTGAAACAGCCAATTACCTCGTTTCCTTTGACTGCAAAAGAAATTTATGCATTCTGAGATCTGACGAAAGGTCTAGTCCAGTCTTGTTTGGTAACTATTGATGACAACGAAGAGCTCCGCGTGGAATGCCTTGAGTCAAAACGGTTGGTAGGCCGGTTGCTTTTATGTGGCAAACGCTTTCTCCGGCCGAGCAAAAATATCCCACAGGGAACGAGCAACTATTGAAATTTGAAGAAGCTGTGCGCACAAGTCGGGAAGTCTTTCCTTGTTACTGATCAACGCTCCATGGTCGTCGTGTTGGATCCGTTCAAAGGTACAAAAATTACGAACCATAAAATCAGAACAGCTGAGCTCGGTACTTTCAGCTATCGAGTCGAGCATACTCCTGGTATAGAGAATGTGTTCTGTGATGTACTTTTCAGATCTTCCGGAGTGACAGCTGCCATTCCGGAAGACGAATCGTAATGTCAATTCACGTCCTTCTCGGTATTAGACGCTTTAAACACTTCGTGTGACAAAACGTTTTGCCTTTTTCCCTCGATGACTTTGCAAGCACTTGTCGTGAGCGCAAGATGTGTGGAATCAAAGCCTCAGTTCCACGAATAAGAAGCGGGAGCCAGGGTAACGCGTCCTTTCTGTGGAAAGGCTTGTGAAAGGCACATTGGCATAAGCACTTGCTTTCATTGACGAATTCAGTCGCTTCACCCGCGTGGCTTTTGACGCCTGGTCCAATGTTTGTGAATGGATTCGAAAAACAACAGTGACCCTCTCGTTGATCGAGCACGGTTTCTTGAGTGCATATCCATATTTACCGCACATTCGTCAAGCTGATGCGAGGTAAACTTCCGTCTTAACGCGAGACCTTGCCCCAGGCTTTACATTCGAAAAACAGGATACGTGTCGCGAATATGGATCAGACAACAATCAACCCGTGCTTCATCGTTATGAAAATGTTACAGGTACTTCTTTAGATAGAACTGCGACAATCGTCGTTCCGGGTTCATCTGACGAACCTGACAGCCAGCCTTCAGGTTCAGACAGAGATGCCGCCCAACCATCGCTGGTAGTTCCTGCTTTTCGCAGGTCGCCAAGAGCGCTGAAGCAAATCAAGCGCTGGCCTGATAATGAATGGACTATAAATGATATTTGTAACAGCTACCCAAGGCACTGAAAATGCGGCTATACTTGTCGTGTTTTCTTTTCATGTAGATGCAAAGATCGCAATGCTCGTTTTCCCATGTAAATGGTTTTGCAATTTTCTTTCCTTGATTTGTGCTTTTTTTGTTGACCACTTGCTTGCGGATCAGTTGTTTCGTTCGTTGAGTTTAAGTTAAAAAGCTAGCTTACTGTAATTGGTCTTGAATAAAATTTTTGGCTGTAACACTCAGGATCGTATTTAGCCAGACATGAACTATTCACCATTGCCTGTCTCTGTCTCACACTGAACTCTTCATTTACCTGAGGACGTCACGCACAAGACTGAAAGGTGAGAGTAAATGTAGAAACTGATCAAAAACTTACAAAGAGGTTGACTGTGCTGCGATCGGAGAGCTCGAGTCGCAAGCGCGAAAAGCTTCACAATGTGACAGCAAGCAACAATAGGGATCATCGACAACTACTGTTGTTTGTTCGCGCCACTTACATATAGGTGCCTTTTTTACCGCACATCCCGTTCGTGGTGTATCGCGCATTCAACAACGCACCTACCGAGTGGTTGCAACAACTGTAGCACTGGCACAAGTCTTAAACCTCCTTTGCCAATTGGAAATGTAGTTGAACACAATGTTTTCAAAAAATCAAAACCGAACAATCAAATGTCACCCATTCATCTTCCAATCTTATATCGATATAGTGCCGTTAGGCTTATGTGCACTGACGCCCCTGATCTGTAGGTGCGGCGCGCAGGCTAGTGAGTTCTGAGGGTAAAGTGGATAACAATTTTGTAGTGGAGCTCACAAAACGTATAGAACAGGGTTTCTCAACCTGGGCTCTCGGCCCCTCTTGGGGGCCATGGAGCGAGCGATTTCCGGGGGCCACTAGCGGAGGCCTTTACTAAATAGCTCTGCCGCGATTGTGCAAAACCTAAAACAAAGCTAGGTATTTTTATTGACGAGCAGGGGGCCACAAGTGTTGAGGGTCTTTGGAAGGGGGTTACAAACCATGAAAGGTTGAGAATCACTGGTATAGAAGATTAAACGAAGTCGGGACATCTAAATGAGCATAGTCATGTGTCAAGTACGGTAGCGTGAAAATTACACTCTCAACTTGACAGCGTCGGCAAAACTCCGTCACCCACTCACAAAAAACAAGATGCACTTTATTACTCACCAGTGGTATGAACACATTAGCCGATATCACACTTGGTGTGTATGGTGAATGTATGATTACTTTGTCGTTGGCACGTAGTGGCGCCTGCAATCTTGCAATCCTTAATTGTGCCCCTGTGTTCGCCGCGTGGCTGTTGCGTTGTGCTTGCGGTC
>JGI24021J15306_10004630_pt1 | contig 16065 bp, 13 predicted proteins | sample Ectturendosymbi1_FD_15306 | JGI IMG/M metagenome (IMG submission 15306) | reverse complement strand
GAAATCGACAGTCGCGCAAAACGAGAATCTGGCAGCGAAAGGCATTTTTGGTGTTAGAGTACCTCTGCGATTTTTCTTCTCATTTCGTTTAAACAAAAATAACCCCCGCGATTTTTTTACAGATTAATAGTTGGATAAATTCCGAAGACTTTGATATAAAATTTATCGTCATAACCCCCTCGAAAGGTATTTTAATTTATAGTTCAATTATCACTAATTTTCAAAAACATGCTTCTTTCAAGCAATTCGTATGAGCTTGCTACAACATATTTGCAAGTTTTTTGCATTGGAGGTTCTGTTCAGAACTTGTTCTTTCATTTACTTGCGTTTGTTTTGTCGTAACAGGTCATTTTATCCCTGTTTTAGGTCTTTCAATTTTACGCGCGAACCTTGCATCCACTGAAAAAAGTGCGGCTGGAAAAGTCGGGCTCACTTTACCTAGGTCCCTGGAGAGCGAGTGTTAGGAATAGTAGCCACCAATTTCAATGTTACATTGACATTCTTACCTTTGAGGCTCTGCTACAAAAATACAAGTAGTACCTTTTTCTCAAAAGATGTTGAAAATCTAACAACGTTTGGTTACGTGCTTTGATGCAGTCAGATTGTTTGTACTCGTCACTATTCTTTGAACACCATAGGCTTATCGCATTTTACTCTGTGAATGAGTGATCGAACTTTGCAGTGTCCGTTTGATACGTTTTGCTTTGTCTGTTTTTATCGACCTGCGTTCTGCAGAGTGTGTGTGTTCATACTCTGGACTTCGTGTCTGCTCATAAACAAATAAATAAATTCAAGTGCAGTACTCATTGTATTGAATTCATACGCCGGTAACACTAAACGAAGTGCCTGCGGGCCATACGGGCTGGAGGGCCGTGTTTTCAATTGAAAAACATAAACATTCGGCTGGCCGGCGNGCTGCAGAGGTGTGACCGGATTCGGATTATCAGAATCGACTCCGCAGGATGCTGCGTTTTTCCTTTGGACCCGGATCCGGAGTAAAAAATGTAGGAAAACCGGACCCGGAGTCACTTTTCAATTTCGGCAGTAGCAGGAGTCTGTGTGGTCATTTCTTAAGCAAATACTTGAGTAAATTACAATTGGATCGATGATTGTTACCGGATTCTGATCAGGAGTCGGATTCTCAAATTTAAAAAATAGCCAGACCCGGATTCAAAAATTTTGGAACAGGAGCGGTGTCGGAGTCTGAAAAAGTGACTCCGGCCTCCTCTGGCGGGCCTTAAAAAAAGGCGTGCCGGCGGCCAACACAACAGGGTGGGCCGGCGGTCATCACAACAGGGCAGGTTGGCGGGCTGCAGAAAGAGCAGGCCGGTGGGCTGCACAACAAGGCGGGCCGATGTGCTGCACATGGGCCAATCGTTTTCTGCAGCCCATCAACTCGCCCTCTTCTACAGCCCGCCCTGTTTTGCATCCATCCTGTCTGCACGACAAAAATTCATGAATTTTAATTGGAAACACGGCCCTCCAGTCCACTCGGCCCCCCGGTCCTCCGTTTACTGTTAACCTTCATATGCAGCTTTGTGGAAAGCAGTAACCTAAGTTCCATTTTGCAACTGCCATATGATTGTCGATGATGCTGACCTTTTTCCGAACGAACGTGGAACCGATCATCAGCTCAAAAGCAATTTGAGTTAAAACTTCTATAATGCTGCTTCTTATAGCGAACAAATCATCTAAAATCAGCGCAAAACACAGTCAGCAGAGCACTCGCTATGTACATTAGTCTAGATTATAATTATTCTATTGCGGAGATGTAGGTACGTGGATGTTTGGCTTTGGCAATTCCGATAATATGTGCTACATTGCCACATTTACATTTTTCTTTTATCAAACTTTGTTTTTGTTTGTTGTAGTTAGTGCTACACGCAAGAATGAAGATCCGTTCGTCCTTTTTATGTTTGCTGTATGCCAAACCTCTGGTATCTTCCTTGTACCTCTTCTGTTTGGCACCTCTGCTATTTGGCATTTTTTTGTAGATCAACCTCTTCTATTTGGCACTTCCAATGTGTGCTGCATTGTTATGCTTTTTTTGTATTAATATTTGTATTAATTGTATATTGTACTATAGTTAGTGCTGCGCGCTAGATGCGTTTGGTTTGTCCTCTAAGTTTTCTGCATACCAAACCTCTGCTATTTTGCGGCTGTTTTCCAACTCTGCTAATTTTCACCTCTTCTGAGTGTTTGTCGCCTTTGCAATTTGGCATTTTTGTGTTTTGTGGAGATCAACCTCTTCTGTTTGGTGGGTCATTTCATTATAATTCAGCCCATGGGTGGAACCACATGGATAAGGATTTTGTTCCTTTTCACATATGTTTGGAGCTACAAATATTTTAGGAAAATTGACACCAATTTTGCTTTCTAAATATGCAGTTTAAGTTTACCTAAAACCAATACTTTTCATGATATTTGCATTTTTTCCCCCCTACATTGCTCGCCCAATTTAGGATGGATGCCGAAAAAGTTTTTTTATATTTTTTGCTGGTTTAGGTGGAAGACATGGTTGTGTTTCCAAACATATCATTATTCTCAAGGCTAACATTTATCAACTTCTATAAAAAAATCACAAATAAATGCAGAATAATAATTGGCTCTAAACAAATTTATTTTGTTTGCTCTATGACATCGCAAGTGACATTCACATACACTATCTGTTATTTAACAGTCTTGAGAATTGCTGGTTAATCACTTCATAAATACCTGTAATATGATAGAAACTGCCTTTGATTACTTGCATATGGGTTGTCTTTTAGTGTTTCATGTGGAACTTCTGCACTTTAACAGTCCTTTATAAACAGTTTTAAGGTTGATATGACTTAGCATACTCAACTGAGGACTTCAGGTTTCTTTTTGAGTTCAAAGCATCTCATTCAACTAAACTAAAGTGTTGGAATGCAATGAAGGTAGATCGTATTAGATTGCCAATAAAGGTTCAACATACTGAAGCAAAGAATTATTTCCCCTGAAAAACAAGGAACCCTCATGGAACCCCACTACATGCTTTGCGGAACCCTAGGGTTCTGCGAAACCTCTGTTGAAGAGCACTTTAGTAGCACTGTCACGGTAGAAGCATCTAACGTCAACTGTGTGAATGGTTTTCAGTTCAGCTGTCACCATGGTGCCTTTTGCTTTGGTAGTGGTTGTACTTTTTGTTTTTTCTTTACTTTTTTCAAAAGTTTCCAAACTTTCGTGTTCAGGTTTATGGTTTAGGTTTGGGGTTTAAGGGTTAGGTTTAGGATTTAGCTTTAGGCTAGTATGCTTCCACCAAGCGTAGTGCAGTCTACTGCACACTCGTCATACGATAGTTTAGTGACATGTTACAAGCGGCAGATGAACAAGTTTTCAAAAATGAAGGTCCGTTGATGGACCTATAGCCACTACCATTTTTTTGGCCCATGTTTTGTTGACCTTGGTGCATTCCAGTGTTATCCCTCCACTTGATGTGAATACAACAGGGATTGAATGAAGAGTTCTCAATGTCAGTCACTCTTCGGTTGTACTTATCTTTTTTTTCTTTTTCATGTGGTTGGTAGATCTGCAAAAGTGACGTATCAGAATAAAGACTGAGGCAAAATTGTGATCCTTATGTTAAAAAATATTTTTGGATGGCCTCAGAGGTTTCAAGCAATGTTGAGAATGTTTTCTAATAGCTATTCCACAGTCCTCTCGCATAAATGTACAACCTTGCGTTGTCAGATGTATTGAGCTTTCACATTCATTTTCATTGATTGGTGGAAGTGTAGGTTCTAATCTGTACATCTCTACAGATCTCCTTTGTTTTATCTGTGTCTCAGTCTCTCACTGAGTTGTTCCTCATTGCAGATGGCATCCATGAATTCTTGTTTGTTTAGTGCATATCAAATTGCTTTAATTGGAAAGGCTGAAAACCAAGAATATGTCCCTTTTTCATTGCTCCTTTTGCATGTTGTTGTGACTCAGTGGTTAGTTTCTCAAATATTTTGTTCTGGCAATTGCAGTGTTTTGCATTCTTCTTTTTCGGGCGATTCCATGCAAATGTCAACTACGAACTATTTTTTCAAACTAAGTTTGGACACATTTCATTGATAAATCTTAAAACTAGAAGCAGGGTCATTTCATGTCAGCTGATCCAGGCCATGCAATCCACCCTCTCAGATTTTCAAGAAATTTGGTATGCTTGTAGAACTTCTTTTCCTGATTCCAAATATACCATTTTTTTCAAAATCGGCCAAGAAGATTTTGGCATGAAAGCATTGTGGTCTTTTCTTGCAACAAGCCATGGGAAATCTCCATGCGATGGCATTGGTGGCACTATGAAAATATCCACTGCTATGGAAAGCTTCCGGCAGCCATTGGAGAATCAGATATTGAATATCAATGACATAGTGACATATTGTTCAAAATCACTTACCAGCATAACTTTTCAAATTTTACCAAAAGAGTAATGGAAAAGCCACCAAGTTAAACTGAAAGAGCTGATAGGCCTAGTCAGTCTGTTCACATGTTCTCTAGCAATTGTGGCCAGGTTAGTAGACAAGCCTATTCAACAGGGCCGCAAAAAGCCACAATCTGCAGCATTACTCAGCAAGAAAAAAGCCAAAATCATGGAAATGCCACAATTTTACCACAATGAAAGTGAACATGTCAACAGACTAAGTGTGACTGAAAACCACAAANAACAATGGAAGTGACAAACTTGTTGCTTTCTTAGTCTTTATTAATTGTTTTATTATCAAAATAGGCCTATTTTCAGATAAAACTATGCTATAAGCCATTAACTTTTTATGTAATCTAAATAGAACTTATCAAGACCTTTCAAATGATGTATGGCACATATGGATTGGTTTGGTAAAACAAAAGTTATAAGCAATCAAAAATGGTGTTACGCATGAGTGAACACAGGGGGTCCTATAGTTTACCCATGGGTTACACATAGAAACCCATATCCAATGAACTTGTACGTCCTAAATTGGGTGAAATATGCCTGATGCTACAATATATCCAAACCACAAGGCCTAAAAGTTAGTATTAGCCGAGTTATAGATCTATGAAGTCAGACCACCAAATTTTTCATGAATTTTCCACTTCAGTGAACACAAGAAGTGGCTGTCTTTAAACACTCATAACTTCGGTTCTACTTGGCCGATTTTGAAAAAATTGGTATATTTGGAATCAGGAAAAGAAGTTCTACAAGCATATCAAATTTCATAAAAATCTGAGAGGGTGGGTTGCATTTTTGAAATTTTCTTGATCAGCTGACGTGAAATGACCTAGCACTGAAGTTGTTTTTGTATGTGGAACACATGATATATGCAGCATCATCTAGTGGTGACATGTCAAGAATGGTGGACGGTGAATAAATTTGAATGTGTCTTCACTGCTACTATGCAATGATGAAACTAGCAAAATTGGACTCGTCACACACTTGACATTTTGATGTCACACATGTCATGTACTTGTTTTAATTACGGTCTTAGCTATGCAATAGTTACAATTTCTAGATTTTACATGAAACCGTAACCTCTATGGTAGCGGTCCCCAAACTTTTTGGATACTGGCAAAAATTCACAATTATCAGCGTCCGTGGGTCAGACTATTTTCTGTATTGAAAATGAGCAAAAAGCAACAGGCAAAGCATTAGTCACATTTGTACATTGATATTTATTTTCAATGTTCATAATTTGTTGTCAATGTGACTTATGTCACAGCTTCTTTTGTTGCATAATACAGTGGAATTTTCCTAAGTTGTCACCAAAAGGGGATCAGAAAAAGGTGATGAATTATGCAAACAGGTGAAAACTCTATCATACCAGCTCGTATACTTTATCATAGTAACTCGTATACATAATGCTTTTATATGCAGTAAAATACAACTTTATGACATTATGGTTGTTTACAAAATTATACTCTTTAATTGCTCTACTCTATCTGGACTCCTGCATTTAATCTAGCACGTTTGAAATCTTTAACAAACTTTTAAGACTTACTGCGTTCTCTTAATGGGGAGTCGGGTCGTGCTGCGCACCTCATGTATAAATTCGATAAACAAATTGTGAGGTGCAACAATTCTCAGATAAAGATTCTTAATTTGTTTGAATTCCCACACGTGTTAACTGCTTAAACATCACAACCGAAACTGCAGATGATGGATTAGCCAAACAAAATGCCTCTCAGGGACAGAAAGATGTGACAAATTAGACGAACAGAAATGTACGTAAAAGATAGGAATTCTTTAGGGACCGACAAAAAAGTGATGAATTAAACGATGACGAATTAGACAAATTCTACTGTAGTTGTAATATTGGGTTCCATGCTTGATGCTGTAATACAAAGAGTATCATGCAAAGGTTCATTTGAAATTCTGTTTCAGCACTTGGACTTACAATATTTCATCTTAGAAAAGAATTGTTTGCAGCGATGAGTACTTCCAAGTAAATCAATTTTTGAGCACGTTTTGAAATCTTTGGAAATATTATTCTTGGTAGACACTTTGTAAAATTCCAGAAATGCTTTTGACAGAAAATTTGCCTTCAGATCTAAGTCATCCTGCAATTCAATATATTCCATTTGGTCATCTGTTGGCACTGCTTTGACATCAATGTCAAAGGCATTAAACATTTTGATGTCATTTTCCAATTTACGGAAGTCTTGAAATCACCGATTAAATTCACACTGTAACTTCACAATTTCATCAGCATATTTTGCACCACTTTTACCATCTCCAAGTGCACTTTGCAAACATGGAACATGATCAAGCACATTTTGGTGTAACTGTCTTTGCCAAAGTTTTAGCTTTGCTTGAAATGCTTTAACCTCACCAAAAAGATTGTGAACGAGTTTTCCCTTTGCTGGCAATAGTGCATTCAGATAGTTCAATTTTTCTATCATATCCACCAAGAAAGCAAGTTTTGAGAACCACTCCACATAAGAAAGCTCATGTGCTTTCCCTTTGGAGTCCATATAAAATGCAATTTCATGTCTTAAATCCCACTCTGTTTAATGTTTTACCCTTGCTTAGCTAGCGAACTTGTGAAAAGTACAAGACATCTTTGTAATTTGCGTCGATTTCCTCCATGAGCTGGTTAAATTGTCTGTGGTACAGTGCACGAGCACAAATTAATTTCACTGCAGAAATGATGGCATCCATAACATCATTGAAACCAAGAGCTTTAGCACACAAAGATTCTTGGTGAATTATACAGTGACACCAAATAATTTCTTGAAGATTTCTGGTTTTTAACTCGTTTATAAGCGTACTTGAAAGTCTTTTTTATTTCCAATCGTAATACGTGAACCATCAGTTGCAACACCTATAAGTTTATAAGACAAGCTGGCGTCTGTGAGAACAGAATTACATTTACGAAAAATGTCATCGCTTGTGCAAGTATCTCTCATTGACCTGAGGCTAAGAATATCTTCTAACATTAAACTCAGCATCAATGCCTTGTACAAATATGCATAAGTGTACAATATCTGTACTCTCATACAAAGCTCAGGAAAATGCTTAGAAGTTTCTAGCTACATGATGCAATTGTTCCTTGAGATTACAAGATAAGTCTTCCACTCTTCTGGTGATTGTATTGCCACTTAGTACCACGAAGTTAAACACACCCTTTTTATCTGGACAAACAACCTCTACCACTGCATTCAAACACTCCTTAATGTATTATGCATCAGAAAAAGGTTTCATTCTTTTTGCAATCATTTGTGAAACTACACAACTGGCTTTAGTTGCTTTCTCAGATGCTTAATCTGTTTTCACAAATATGCTTTGTTGCGAAGAGAGTTTTTTCTTGAACTCACTAGCTTTTTTAACTCTTTCTTCTCCTTGTAAAAAGTCAAACTGCAAAGGATGTTTTGAGTTGTGATGTTGTTTGATATTGTTCACTTTTGCAACAGCAATAGTATCCATACAAATGAGGCACAAACTTTTTCCATTATTCTCAATAAAGAAGTAATCTTTTGTCCACTTGTCTTTAAAACCACGATTATCAATATCAGATTTTCTTTTTTTCCCAGCAATTTTCAGAAAGGTTTTCACAATAAATAGTACTGCCCAGCAATACCAGAACACACAAATTTTTCTGGAAATAGGATAAGTTTATCATGGGTATATTCTGATGACTAATGTAGTGTATGTAAAGAAAAATTTAGCACATTTTCTCTCTTCCGGTTTTACTATTTGCTTTGTCTACCCTTACTCCTCTTCATGTACAATATATCAGTGCTCTTTAACTTTTTTCGCCTTGGTACTTTCTATGATTTTCAAAAACCTTGTATACCTCACCAATCACTGTGACTAGACTACGCAGGTTATGAAATACTGGTCCCAACAAACTCGCCTGCGATTGGCACCCATTCCTGTTAAACAATTTGCAAACTGCCAGGTAATGTCTATGCTTCGAACTCCTAATGCCTGCTACAAATCACAAATTTCGCTGCACTTTTGCATGCTAGTTTACAGCAGCATAGGAGCCAAGCCCATGTGCATTGTGCAATATCCACAGAAAAAGCAGCTATGACACTTGCCTATGCTTGCGTTTACTTGTCTGTGTTATTCAGAAACATTACAAATGAATGGCCTAGTTAGGTCCTATGTAAACTCCAAAATTTTGTAGTTAAGATTTTTGATCAAAGCTTGTTTTGTTTTGGTTTGTAAAGCCTATCGGGATAAAGTTCTCAATTACAGAGAATGCTTTTGGTGTAATTACATCTTAAACTACATCATTTGCTTTGCACGGATTGTTAAAATACTAAACATTCCTAGGAAAGCTCATGGGCCGGATTGGAACCCTTCGTTGGCCGGATCTAACCCATGGGCCAACTTTGGCAACAAATGATCTGTGGTAATAGTCTTATGATATGTTTTTGCTGTGAAGTGGACCTACTTCACAGAATTCTTGTGATATGTCATTGCAGGTAAAAAATCATTTCCAAAAAATATCACACACGTCACGTTTTTTTAACACTTTGGCGTCCAGCCAATTTTGGGGATTTCTGAGAAAAAAACACCAAAACACACATGGCTTTGCGTGGGAATTTCTCCGGTCTGGTAAGCGCTACCAACCCGATCAAAGTCTCAAAAGATGTGGCAAGTCTTGTAGCTTGCACTCTAAAAAAATTTTTTGCTTGGGGGGTGCGGGTTTTTTGTGAGTGACATCATAAGTGGAGGACTTTTAGGTCACCTTGGCCCACTTCAACTGGCCCTGGGTCCAAACCGTTAGACGGTAGTATTTCACTGAAGTTTTTATTGAGAACTAGGCTACAATCCGAGTCTTTTGATACTTTGGATGACCTGCTGGGGTTTCAGGTTCAAAAGTTATGATCTAACTAAAGTAATTAGCTAGTTAGATAATTGATTAATTTGTTTATTTTAGATCATAACTTTTGACCCAGAAACGCTAGAAAGTCAATCAAAGGCTCAAAAGACTCGGACTCGAGCCTAGTTTGCAATAAATGCTTAAGTGAAACACTTTGGTCTAGCGGTTGGGCCCTAGGCCAGGTAACATGAGCCAAAATGGCCCCAAAACTACTTCACTTATGACATCACTCTCAAAAAATCTGCAACTCCCAACCAAAAAATTTTTTTAGAGTGCAGACTGGAAGGCTAGCCGATCCGTTTGAGCCCTTGGAACAGCTCTCTAGTGCAATCGGCGGAGGAGCTACAATCCGAAATCCAGGTACGAATATATGATACGGCTCTCAAAGTGTTGACAGATTGAGAACCGGTCTACGATATATTCGTACATTTATAAGTCCTAAGTCACCAGTTCAACAGAGTGAAGAATGTAGCTTATGCAAGGCTACCTTGAGTGCAGCAGGAATCAGACTCAGACATTTACTGGAGAAATTCTGCTGTCTCCTTTTTGTTGTATATACAAGCATATGAAGATTTTGGAAACAGTCCATTGGGATATCAATGTGTGATATTCATGAGGCCTGAGAAATCTTTTTATAAAGGCATGTTAATGAAAAATGCTGTGTAATTCTGCTATTTTAATATAGAAGTTTGTCAAAGATAAAGAGTTATCTCAATCATCATATTCGGCAAAATGTGTGACATCTTTCTTTATTCACTGAATGGAAACTGTGCACAAAGAAAAGGCATCCTGGCCGATATTCATGGCGTGTTACCCAGAGATGCAACACATTTGGTCCATTCCAAACAATTTGCTGCATGTGCTGTGAAAGTGATAAAAAATCCTATTTGCATCTTTGACTGCTTGTATGGAAAGTAATTTATTTACTAACAATCCATTACAAACAAAACAAGAATTGCCATGACTGGACATGAGAGACAATCTGAAGATTTCTGTAAACACAAACAGTCAATGTGTAGTATTAATTTTTCATCTGCAGCCTGGTATCGTCAAGGACCTTTTGATGGAAACAAGACATTTGTACAGATGCTGTTCTGTGATCTGTGGAATTTAAGGCTCATTTCAATAATTGATAAAGCATTGCCAGTGCAACATAATGCATTTTACGATTATGATGTAAGCATTGACTTGGCTAAGGAGTAGGCCTCCCAAAAAGTTTATTATGTATTTGTCTTGAATGAGGTAAAACTAAAAAACTGCAGCAGGTGAGTAAAGCCAGAAAAGCTTGTTTCAGACTTGGTCATACAAGTTATGAAACATCATAGCTTAAAGCAAGGACTTCAAACTAAGTTCATATAAAATAATCAATTTTTGTCATGAGTTGATGTAGGGGGATGCAAACACGAAATGGAAAATGTTTGCTATTGTTGCATGTAGTTCAAAAGTGATAGGAGTTGAATTAGTTTGATAATGCTAGTTTGTCGTGATACTTCTGATCTTATGCCCATACAGGATTTGCGACATAAAATTGCGTTTGCACATGTCCTATTGTTGGGTTTTTCGAAAGAAACTACCCAATTGTCTTGCTACTTTTTGAATAGAATACTTTTGGATAAGCTAGAATACAGCTCAATTTCAAACTGGCAATAAGCAGATATGAAAAATGTTCAATGACATGCTTGGAAATGCAAAAAGCCAGATTAGAGTGCGACAGCTCAACTCAGGCAGCGGTGAACTCCGACCTGAAATGTTCAAAGTCTTGAATCACAGAGTTCTTTGGCTGACTGGTGTGTCAAGTGGCTTGGTGTATTGGGAGGGCAACAAAAGGTTGGCAAACTGGAGTGATCTAATCCCCATGCACAAAATGAGAGACAACAGTGAATGCACAAACTAGCGGGGCACATCTCTTCGTAGCCTCCCCAGGAAAGAGTATGCCAAGTCACAAGTGCCTTGAAAAAAGATGCCGTGAAATAATTGAATCAAAGCTGGGTGATACCCTGACCGTTGTAGTGCAGGCCAAATTTTCACTCTACAATTTCTGCAAGGGGGGACGATTGCTTGTACATGATTGGGATCTTCAATATTTTTGTATTAACCTTGGCATAGATTGTTTGGCCAGGAATTTTCTTTAATGTCTTGAATGTAACGTAAGTTCCTCAATTATTTCTGAGTTACGATCAATCCGCAGGTCGAATTTATAAATTTATTGTTACTGTTTGTTATCTGGTACACAGTTAATGGCCAATTGCTGACATGTGAATTAAGATGAAGTGCACAATTTTTCTTTACAGGTGTACACGTCGATTTCAAAAATGATGATTTTGTTTGTTAACTAGTGTGCTAAAAACTCGTGTGCGATGAATCCGCCTGACGTGATTGGTACGGACGGGGACTCGTACAATGAAGATCAAGAAGGAATCAGGATTAGCTCTGTTCATTCTGCGTCCAATTGCGTCGACGACTTGGAAGCGAAGAAGCTGTATCGGTGCGTGAAGTGCTCGTTCACATCGTTTTACCCAGGAAATCTTCGTGTGCACATGAGACGACACACTGGCGAAAAGCCGTTTCGCTGCGAGTTCTGTTCGAGGCCGTTCAGTGACAAAAGCAACTTAAACAGCCATCGCCGGCGGAAACATCTGGCACCGACGCGTTTGTCCATGGTGGGCGGCATTCAGAGAATGCCTGTCAGGCGAATCTTCCCGGCACGCTTCGGAAATCACAACGCCCGACAATCTGCGTCAGCAAACGGCCAAAAAAGCTCGAGAAACGAGAGCGTCAACGCGCTATCGCTTTCTCCAGTCGAGTGGAAACAGTTGCAAGATGAAACGAACAAGTCTTCGAACGACCAGGGCAGCGATGCAGTCGACAATGAGCCGTCCACGGAAGACGTTTGTTACCAGAGTGGTGTTGGAATGGCTGTCCCATATAGTTCCACTGCGGCACTGCAGCGTTCTGCTTCCTCTAGTTTACCGCAGTGCAGTTCGGTAGCTTCTAACCGGAAGTTTATTCCGACTTTGGAGAAAAGTTCGGATTTCAGCGAAGTGACCTCCGCATATGAAACCTCCGAACCTGATTATCATACGAAGCCGATGTCTTCACTTTTGCCTCAACCGCTACGTCAAACTTCTGAGCAGTTCGAGACTTTTGCCAGTCGTTCCGGAATTGAGACACGAAGACGATCCAGTAGCCATAAAACTTGCGATGATGATAACGGGTTGTCTTGCAGCGCTGCAAGAGATGGCCCCATGCTGACAAGCGCTGTGATAAAATCATCTCCGCACTCGGTTTTGTCCTTGTCTCCAAAGCAGGCTGATTGCACGTATCAAGGCACTTCGTCGTCTTCAGACGACCAGTGCAGTTTTGCATACCAGCCGAGTATGCAGAGAGTGGCTGTGCCAAAAAAATCTACAGTTGCGCTTCAAAATGGCGAGGCAAACGTTGTTGGCAAATCACCGAAAGAACCGGACTATTTCGAATGCGATCACTGTCTTATATCCTTCCGCGATTACGTCATGTTTACTGTGCACATGGGGTGTCATGGATACGATAACCCTTTCCGCTGCAACGTATGCGGCGTTGATTGCAAAGACCGCTTGCAGTTCGCTTGCCATTTTGCACGAGGACAGCACGGAAAAAACTCCAGCCGCAGTGACGTATAGCGCGCCTCATTCCGCCGGAAGATTCTTGTTCGAAAATGCAGGTATCACACAGTGGCAGGTTATATATTGTGCTTTTTACTGTAAATATTGCGAAAGTTTTAGCTGGCTGGAAATCGGCAAAGCGCATACATTATTTCACGAACTAACTATACAATGTTATTGCACTTTTTCCTTCTCTTTTTTTATCGTTTGTATCATATATCGGTGCGTCTTGCTTGGATTCGTATGTGAGGAGTTCTGGAATCGGCGAATTTCTTTAGAAACGGTCGCGGAAAGTAGCTGCCGACCAGTGCGCGCACGATTTTTGATATATGGTTGTTTGCTTGTTGAACGCACGTCTTAAAAAGTATCGTCGAACTCTTCAGGCGCGAAGTTTGTTGATATTACTATTCTGAATGCGTTGCAACGAACATTGTAACCCGGCCATCCAATTAGCTCGGGGGAATGTCTCTTTTTTATGATCAGAAAGCGGTTTGCGCGCTTATTACGAACTCAAGATCGTGGTAAAATTGCTACTTGGATGTTGGATTGCACTGCATTCCAAGGGATGCCGGACGTACGTTCCACCTGCGCTGGCAGTGTTGTTGAGGACATTAGTCTGCTTGTAACCTGTCATTTATTTAAAATCTTTCTTTGGATATTATTCGTCTTGGGAGTCGAGTAATGGTGATTTCGGCCATACCGACTGCCTTGGTATAAATCTTGTGCTTGTGGGAAAATAAAAATTGATGAGTAAATGTGAGGTCTTTCCTGTTTTTAACGTTCATGTTTGTTAATTAGCTGTTGTTGGCTTTGTCTCATTTTTTTATAATGGAAACAGCCAAACTTAGTGTAGCTTTGATGTTGAAATCATTGGTGAGCAAGAAAAATTTTTGCATTGATGCAAAGACCTGTTCTTACTTAATTTTAAGGTGCTGAATTCAAATCTGACCTTAATTTTTTCGAAAGCTAAAATCTTTATGCAATTCACGATTTTTCATTTTTTGCGCAATGCAAAATTTTTGCAAAGCGACATTTTTGACAAAGTGGATTTATGGCTAGCACACAACAAAATAGCCCAAAGATATCAATATGTAGCAGTACAAGTGTGTATTACCGTTGGAGAAAGAAATCGCAGATAAATGTTACACGAAATATTGAAAACGAATAAAGATTGCTAACAAGTAAAATGGAATACAACCAATGAACAATACTTTCACTTGAATGCCATTGAAAAAGTGTAGACCGGTGTTTTTCAACGTTTTCGCTGCAGCGGAACCTTCCGCAAATGTTTGCGTTGCAATTTGGCTGCTGGGCCAAATTCGCGATTTTATCAGCGTCCGCGGGCCAGACTACTTTATATATTGAAAGAAAAGTAACACGCGCACAACCATTCACGTTTGTACACCGGTATTGCTATTTATTTTATTCGTTCAGAAACATGTTTGCAATGTGACTTATGAAACTGATTCTTTTGTTGCATAAAATAGTTGTAGCATTTGGTTCCTCGCTTGATGCTGCAATCGGAGAGTGTCGTGCATCTGAAATTCTGTTTCGACACTTGGAGTTACAATATTTAATCTTATGTGAATTCTTCGCAAAGATAAATACTGTACAGTAAACCTCGGTTAATCCGGATCTTCGCCAAAACTGGATATAACTGGTGGTACGAATGATTTCTAACGTTATTCTTTATAAAAATCTTCGGTTAATCCGGATCTTCGCCAACACCGGATAAAATCTGCTCTTTTCCCATCTCCTAATCCGCATTTTTTCTGCACTTCCACGCTGTTGTGTTCTAAAATGCGCTGACAAGCTCTAGGAAAGATTCGGTAGCTTTCACACGCAGCGCAAGAGTACTCACGGTCACGATCAACAACGAACGTGTAGAATTATGATAACAACGGCCGCAACTGCGCGCAACATTCGACTTATCGTAGAAACGATTATTACGTCACACACGGGCATAGCATACCAAGCTTCTGCAGCACCACGGTTTCAGTCTATTGATCAGTGTTAGTGTTAGTGTGCGTGTGTAGAGCATTATCCCCGAGTGTATTGTACTCGGCATCAGGCGCGCAACCAGGGGGGCGTTTGTCCCCCCCCGAAATTTTCAAAATATTGTATAGCAATTTTGACATTTGCAGAAACTTTCAAATAATAAAGTTGAAATTTTGTATTCTAATCATTTTTAAGAAAAATCTTACTGGAATTTTTATCTGTCTTATCTCCTTACAAGATATATTTTGAGACAGGCAATCTGATCGAAAATTTCGTAAATGATTGGTATTTAACCACAAATATTTTGGAATTGGGAGATCGTTTAAAATGTTGGTAGCCTATTTCTAAGTCATTTTTATCCTTCTGTTCGTGTAACACTCTGAAGATTTTCAGAAATGCAGTGAGCGTACGCTTTGATTTTGCTTCTTGCCATCTTGAGGAAGAGAGTTTGCATACACTCTTGAAACGTCAACAATAAATACTGCATTGCTATCACACCAGTGGAGCAAAGTTTTCACCCATTTGGCTAGACCAGGCATTCTCAAACTTTTGGTGTTATGGAGCCCATGAAGAGATTGACCATAATTTATGGAGCCCCACAATAAATTTCTAAAAACAAAAAAAACATTGTTACTTACCGATTGATGTTCCTGAGTAAATTGGAAGTGCTTCATTTAATGACTCGCCATGTTGCCACATTTCGACGCTACCGTTGTCAAATTTTATTAATGCCGATATTGCTTCTTCGGACAGTTGCAAAATTAGCCAAGTCAGTATTTTAATAAGTAAACGAATAGCTCGCGGAGCCCCGATGTTTCTCTCGCGGAGCCCTGGGGCTCCGTACGGAGCACTTTGAGAACCTATGGGCTAGACTATACCTAGTGACAGAAACATCATACTCGTATGTACACATTGTGTTAGCTTTGCGTTTGCCAGGGGTTACTGTAGGCCAGTGTTTTTCAACCTTTTTTGCATCACGGACCACTTTATGCAATAAAAAAATTTTGGGGGACACCAAACAAAATTTTATAATCACGCAATAAAATAAACAACATAGTAACAATTTATTCACTTTTAATTTTTCTCAATGCGATATTTGAGCCTGTTTAAAA
>JGI24021J15306_10004628_pt1 | contig 16069 bp, 11 predicted proteins | sample Ectturendosymbi1_FD_15306 | JGI IMG/M metagenome (IMG submission 15306) | reverse complement strand
TTGCACATGCGTTTCGCAAATTTTGTCGCTACATCTTGTTCAAACGCATTTTATGCCGTTTCACCAACATCCGAATTTTGAACACAGACATTACACCGACTTGAATCATCTACAGCTAAACTCAAATCATTTCCGGAGCAGCACATTTCTCGATTGCGTACTTTTGATCCATCTGGACTCAGGTCATTAAGGGCATGTTACAAAACTTTATACCTAAAATGCTGATTATTTGGGCGCACAATATTTCAGAAAAAAACTTCTTAATCAATATGTAAAATCAATTAGTTAAATTTAGCAAACAGTCCAAAGTTTTTCCACAACTACATGGGAAAAAGAGGTATGAACACTTCAGGATTTTGTTAGCAAGGAAAGCATTTTCAGATTTTTTATAAAACTTACAGAGTAACAGCAAATGCAGCAGCGGGTACAAACATATTGACATTGCAGAAGGAACTGCCAGAACAATGATAAATTCAGGCAGGGTTCTCCGACATAAAGTCATATTGATCAAAATCCTCAAGACAATAATGACCACAAAACGACCATGATTACAACTTAATTGTTTATCTCGAACTTGAAAATCACTTCGGTTCAATTTTAAAGAGCAAGAGAATAATTAATCAGAGTGTAGCGGAAAAGGGTCGGAACTCGTAGTAGAGAGGAAAAAACGTAACTGAAAAAAATACTCACGGTGGGCGTCTGAGCTGGTGTTAAGCCACTGCACAGCACAACCGAGACTAGTCTCATAATTGCAATCTTTCCTCCACCTCAATCAGGCCGCACTAAATGAATTCTTTATAAAGGTATTATGATTGTTGACTTGCAGGTCTCCGCAAAAAGTTTAGGTAGCTAACAGTACGTTGCAATAAACTGGCCATAAAAGAGAAAAAGCTGTGCCATAATAACATCTTACGTGGGGCCGTGGCATGGGCAGGTCTCTCTCGCCAGGCAACCCGGCCAATATTTCTGATAATAACCCAACACAAAAGTGACATTGGCCCAACCTGCATTAGCACGTGATTTCGACAATGACGGAAAAATCTGGGCGCACGTGCAAAAAACTTGAAATCGTATTGAAGGATAAATGCTAACCAATTTGTAAAAACTTCGCTGAACCCTTAAATTGTCACTCAACTCTGCTTTCAAACTAATCTCTTTGAACAAAATGTTGGTACTTCACAGGGCTCAGCGTGAAACGATTTTCAAGGGTATACTGTGCACTTCACAGCTACTCTGCGTAAGTTGCGCACCAAGCTCAATCCATCATCAGTGCAATCACTGATGAAGCCAAAATGCCCAGAGTTGTCATGGGTTTGATCGCCACAAAAGCCAATTTAGCTGCGCCTCTTCGCCTTTCTACACTGTTTTTTCATAAAAAATCAAAACTGTGCGCTTGACGCCGCCCCGCTTGTTTTTGACTGTATGAAAATGCTCAGAAGAGTTACCAATAAGACAGACGCCGCGCGCATGGGAAAAAACTCGGTTCAGAAAAATAGGTTTATGAGTGTGTTTCCACTGAATACTGTTAGAAAACAAGTTTCGCAAACCTACCAATCTATATTTTTGCTTTTGGATCTCCACTGGCAATCGACACTGTCCAAAACCGCGGCACTAAAACCAGTTGAGATTGCTTCGAGACAAACGTTGGTAATAAACACGCAGCAGGTTATTGGAGTGGAGCTTGACACCCAGAGCAACCTAACCTATCAACAGGGCATTTTTTTCGTTAGTGCGCTTGGTCCGCCCCACTGCAGAATGTGGGATAATAAAATACGCAGCATTATTGGCCGAGCATTATGCAACAAACATCTAATTTCTATATCCAAACACTCGGCTAAGGAGCCGGAAGCGCGCAAACAGGACAATCAATTTCGTCAAACACCAGTTAAGCTGCGGCGTTAGTTTAAGTCTTGTTTCAACAAAAACTCTCCGCTTCTCATCAATTCAAAACTGCATTCGCCGCGAGCCGAAGGTCAAATAAAGNTCAAACTAAGGAAATTTTCGTCATACGCCGTCGCAAGCAAGCGGGCCAAGTTTGCACTGCCAACACTTCTGACTCGGTAAACCGATCGGACTGAAAGCCAGTCCCGGGCATCGATTCGCTTCACAAATAAAACGTTAAAGTAAACTTGCAGCGCTTAGCAAGCGCAACCACAAATGGTTCCGTTGAAAAGCTTCGCAAGCGTCACGAGCCACTGAAAACAGTGGAAAATTTTAGCCACGTTTGAGCACAAAAGTAGCACAAAGTTCACCAGCGAGGTCTTGTCGCTGTAGCGATGTGACAAGCCAGTGCACCATGATGGAAACGTGCGACTACGGGGTTTGAGATGCGCTGCAAAGCTCTTTACGGTACTGTTTGACGGAAAAAGAAATCAATGTTTCTACCTATACGCCTGTAAAAAAAACGACAAAACCAACAATCGTGAAGTAAAATCAAGATTTCTACAGCGAATTGGCGCGTTTGATAAAAAATAATTTTCTCTTAAAATTAAAAACAAACTGCTGAATTGCGTAGTGTAAAAATGGCAAAGAATTTTCAGTCAACTTTTTGAGTAGTGCTCCACTGAAGCACTATTTCAATGGTGGGAAAACTGCGACTCGCCGACATGTTTGGGGTGGCTCTTCTAGCTGACTAGCAACATCTCAAATTGATACCGATTTGTCGCCTCATATTTAATGTTTGTTTTGTTTCATTTATCAACGTATTTACACGAATTCATAAGGTTAGCTGCCAAAGAGTCTACGCGATTTGATGCAGGTAATTTTATGTAAAACTTGCATTGTTTATCGAACTGTATTTGACACTACAAACTGATTTTGCGGCTCGTTGGTGTTTTTGCTTTTCTCCCAATGACTCTTTTGTTGAACAAGTTTGCCCATCCCTGCACTGTTTCATTCTGGTGATCTGATAACCGTAATAAAACAAGCACTGCTACAACAAACGATAAAACCATTTTTCGCACTTCAGACAAAAACGCAGTACAAGCAAGGCACCCTTCTTTACCTTTTACTAAAGTTATCAAAAACTGATTCGCTTCACTTTTTAGAATTGACGTTGATATTACAGGCTGCGGCGCATGCTCAGAAAGAAAAAATATCCAGAAGATACTTTGATTTTGTTGAACAAGTTTACATCAATTTTTGGGAAAAAAAACTTTTATGGGTGGCAGATGACTTTATTGGCTGTTGCAAGCATGCCGCTTTAAATCACGAATGTAAAGGTTTAGTTTAACTGAAATGGTAAACAACCTAATAGTTTCTCCCTTACATTTTAAAGCCATGGACGCCCAACTGGGTATATAAAAGTTACTCACAAGCAGTTATCGTTTTGCAATTTGCAGATGCAAGCTGTCATTTCTGAAACCTCGCTGATTTTTCAACGTAAGCCGAATCACGTGTGCAGCGTAATACCACCACTCAATAGAGGCTGCATACAAAGACAGCTTTACACCGCATGTAACACTTGAAGACATGGTCGGCGGAAGGGGGGAACCTTTCCCCCCTGGTTTTTGCAAATTTCAGCCAAAAAAGGTTGTTTTCGTAGCTTCGAGTATGAAAAAACAAATTTTACCACTTTTGCTCCCCCCTAAAAAATTTTGGAAAAATCCCCTTCCGGCCCTTTGGAAAAATCCTTCCGACGCCCATGCTTGAAGCAACACTTCAAAAGCTCGCAAAAGCTGCGCAGTGCATTAGGGCAGTGAGCAAAGCACGTGTCATCCATGCGTGATAATTTACCAAAATAAGGGCAGGCCCGTAACCAGCTTGGGACACCAGGGGAGCGAAGAGTTTTCTGAGAGGGGCCCAGATTTTTTTAAACTATGTCCAACAGTTTTAGAGTATGTCCAACATATTTTTCCAGGGGGGGGGCAAAATATTTCCCAGTGGGTGCCTCGTCCCCACTGCGCCCTCCTAGTTACAGGCCTGCATAAAGGATTTGTGCTTCCACTGTCTCATCTTCTTGTCGAAACTAGACAAAAACAGCAGGGATTTTGAGCGCATCAATTTACGTCGTTGCCTCCGACGAAGTGTAACGACGGTCAGAATTGCCGTAACGATGGCCAGCATTTCCCCCGAGACCTTGAATAACTCCATGCAAACAGTATCTACTGCGACTAAGCTTACTAAATACTTCAACACATACCGTTTGCTATGGAAACTCGGAAACGGTCGTGCCTGGTTATGGTCGTCTTGAGGGTAGTTATTTTTCGCCTGAGTAGGAATGTGTGAGCCGAGCCGAACTTGCCCACAAAATCAGCAGACCGGATCGCTACGCGTGACCAACCATGACTGAGCTAAGTTCAGAGTCCGATTTACCATGCAACCTTTATCGAAGGGCTGTTTTGTATTTTGGTTGCTAGCACTTGCTTATACGCGCAAAGGCAAAAACTGTATTGTTTTAGTGTACTGCTACGGAAAAACGTACCACTTAAGCGCCTGCCTGCATCAAAGTTTTGCAAACAATACCTTTAGTACCATCCTGCGAATTAGTTGGAGAATATCAAGGTGGAGCGCGCTCAGGCGTTCGATAAGACCGGCTATTTCTGTCTGGTTTGTTTGCACAGCGAAAGATGCCGGACCCCGGCGTACAAGCGCTACCACTGGGCGTTGTAGGGCATAAACAATGGGGCAGTGCGCAGTTTGAAAGCTGCTTTAGTTGGCAGGACTTTGTCATGTGTCTTTTCTGGTAAAATCGGGTGTGATTTCCTTATTCCCTTTCAGGAAGCATGTTCTCGAACCGACGAATACGCCATCATGTTAAACGGAGAGCATGAAAGAACGGCTTACCGCGTGAAGCATGCCTTACGAAATAAATGCAGAAAGTATCAACATCGCAAAAACCTTCGATACATAACAAATGCAGAGTCTCTTCCACGCTGAGATAGCTGGTCATACTTATAAAGCAGCACAGACAAAAACTCGTTTGCTTTAATTAATCCACCAACGTAAAACCGGAACGGATCCGTTGATGAACAAGTAAAGCACCAATTAACAAGGCAAAAGCTACCTGTTCAAACAAATGAAGGATCTCACAGTCCATGATGAAAGCTTTTTATTGTCTTCTTGAGATTGTTCGGTGGTTGGCCACACAGCTGCTCTTGAAAAATTGAGATATCAACATGCGGCTCCCTTTCTATGCCAATCTCACATTGCGCCAGCGCCTGGCGTCTTTATCGCTAAAAGAGTCTATTGCATTTTCAGCTTAACCTCTCAAGGGTAAAACTTGAAATGATACAAATAGATTTTAATGCACGTTCTGCTCTATGCAGATGGAAAACAGCGTTTGTCTATCAAGAAAAAAGAATAAATACGTCAAGGCTTCAACAAAAAACTAAAAACGAGCTGGAAACCCCTGTCCATAGTAAAAAACAACTTAATGCTCCTTTTGTGGCTTGGATCATTCACCTCCTCAAAACCGCAGCCATAAAAGCGACATGGTCCATGTTAACAAACTCTTGGAAAAAGATTTGGAGGAAGCGAACTTTAATTCGAACGCACGCCGAATGTATGACCTTTCAACAGTAAGGGTGTTTCAGACGTATATGTTTGGATTAGCATGAGCTGCAAGACAACTCAGTGGGATTGAACAAACCTCCATTTCAGGTGATCAGATAACGACAAGGTTGAACTTCAAATATAATTTTAGCGGCCAGAATCCAAGAAAATAACCCACAAAAAATGCAGCAGAAACAAGGAACTAATTTTTATACGCAGCTGTACCAAAATGATGGAATCGATTCAATACAAGCAAAAACTGTGGAACATCTGGCAAAAGCAAGCGGCAGCTTTCTCCTTCAANGTAGCAGAATATCAAATCAAAAGAGAATGAAACTAAACGGCTAACACAAACGTCTCACTTGCATTGCGTTCCTGCCAANCTTTTCAGTAAACCAACTGCATTTCCGTTTTTTCTCACAACCGCGTAATGTCATGAAACAGTGTGAATAAGCTTCTGAATACATCTGTGTAGGATCGGAAGAATGACAATGATGTTGGACTAACAAGGTGCTCTATATGTGATTCACACAGGCCTCACGAGGCGAATCGCGGTAATAGCATACTTACTGTCTTCACCACTGAACTTATCGACTGCAAGACAAGAGTTACTTCGCTAAATACGTCACCATGACTTAATAAATGAACTGCCCAGCAAACAGTTCATACAGACCTACCATCATTGGTTTTTGAAAAAGTTCAGCAGAAAATTTGCACAGCTACGTTAAATCTAACTTGTGTGTTTCGCACTCATCCTTAAAATACATACGTGTAACTTACTTGTACATTGATCAGGTAATCTGTGGCCATCTTGCGCTGTCGTGGCGGACAAGGACCTGTCAAAATGAATAGTCAACGATAAATTTCTATTTTTAGGAAAAACTTTCCACTGGCAGGTCAGCCCAACATACCATAAAGGCATACATACGCCAATCAAAACTGCTCTTCAACTATTTACAGCCTTCTCAGTTTATAGCATCCTAACACTGCCTTCAAAGTCAAACGTATTTGGTCAACATCGTCGTTCATCACGCATTACATGTAAACTTGGAGGAACGAAACACTGACAATGGACATACCATTTAACACGAAATAGGTACGTATGAAGAATCGAGAGAGGCAGCAACGGTATGGATGTTTGTTCGCCATTGTGATTAACCTCCTCCACCTTCACGAATAAGATCAAGCTAAAACTATTTTGATGCTTGTTTTAAGCTGCCTCTCACTCGACAAACTTCTCTACAATGTTGGGGTAGCAAAGCCAACTTGTCGAAAGTTTGTGCTTTTGAAATCGTGACAGTTGAGCGTGAAGACTGTTAACGCAGCTATTAATATCAAGAACGCCGGATGAGCCCTTAATTCTCTCGTGGACGCGTTGTCGCGGGAGTTTACGCGAAAACTGAAAAAAGTGGCATCCACGAAAGATTCGAGTGTTGAAACGCAGTCTATCTTCCTAAAGTCACGAACCAGTTTAAAACCGCCATCACTCCACGTTTTCGATATTTTTTGCGCGAGGAAGGCGGACTGAAGTTCTGGCGACAAATCCTCAAGCGCCTGTTGAATGTCTGCCGCGCCTGAAGAAACCAACACTCCACAGAATGACATAAAATGCTTGTAGCGTACCATGCCAGCCGATAGTAAAGAAAACCACTGCGCTCCAATCTGTGCTCACCCAAACTAATCATATGAGCATTCGCCATCCTGTTTGGGAAAACGGACAAGAACGCTGGGAGGTCCCCTAACTTTTCACAGGAGCAATAGCGTGACAATTGTCTTTTTGACAAACATGGCAATTTTCAAATTATTCTCGATCACGATCGACTTGAAACAAATTTACTGAAACGTGCAAAACACCTTCAGGTTTCCAATCGGCATAACCAACATTTTTCCGACTCAAAAGCCTGTGGCGTCCTAAATCGTAANGTAAANGAATTTTCTGAAAGAATGTTCGGGGTGTTGTTTTGCATTGGAGTAGTTCCCTGCAACACTGAACAAATCGAATCAATCATTCCGAAGACGGACATCATTACAAAAAGTTCATGTGCCAAGCAACTGTCTAGCCCAGTGATTCTTAACCGAGGGAGGAGTCAAGAAATTTCCAGGGGGCGCGAGCCCTGTGGCGCTGTACAACATGGAAAGTGTGATCAATAAATTTACCAATAAACACATTTGTTTTTATAGCTTGTTTGAAGTCATGGGGGCTTAAGACAAAGGACATTTACGTAAGGGAAGCGTGGTAGAAAAAAGTTTAAGAACCACTGGTCTAGTCCAAGAGGGTATTAGAGGTAGCTGTTTACTCCAAACGATTATCGCGCCCTTCTTCATAGCTTCCCACCCTGTCACATGCAACACAACGTAATCGTTATAGTCCGTCTAGTTCCGGCTTTGCCAAATGTCCTATAGCAAAGGTTACCTACTTTCTGGACCGTGAAAAAGCGCGTTTGAGAAATAAATGTCAAGCATCAAGTATAACGATGCTACTGGCAACTTATGTACCCCAGTGACGTCACAGTGAAGACGCAGGACATAATTAAGTCTATATAACAGGGTTTATCGAAAAAAAAAACTTTTAAAGTTACGAATTAGACTTAGTCATAACAACTTAGAGATCAAAGCTGAAATCAAAGCATTCGGTTGGAGGGATCGCTTGTTATAACGCAGCAGCAGCCGTTTTCAACTTCGATTTGTTAGTTTAATTTTGTAAATTTTTGGGAATGAAAATGCAAATACGGCGCTACTATGACATCAGAACCAAAAAAATTGCACACAACTAAAAATAATCTTTGTAGTAAGCACGATCTGGCAACACTGACTAAAGCCATATCTGAAAGCGCTGGCTTCTAGTCATGGTACAGGCGAGAAAGTTGTCAAGATTCATGAGCTGAAAGATTTGAATTACTGTAACAGATGTCGTTGCAAGTTTTCAAGGATACGGGGTCATCGTCACAAACAGGAGTTCGTGCTAATAGGCTGTTAATGGGTTTTCACCAGCCTATAACTGGCAGTGACGCCAACACCTCGGCTACTGCACGGTCGCTCAAACAACTATAAAAATTTGAAGCGCGTGACATAGCGATAAAATAGCAGGAAAAATACTTTTTGGCAATTCCAGTCAACGTTTGCGATAAGGTGTTACGAAAACCTCATGCACTATAGAAGCGCCAGGAATGGGCGCATATCGAATTTCTGTAGTGACATTTTGCATTTTACCTTTCGCACTTATTAGCCAAAATTCTGAGACTTTTGCAGACAGTATAAAAAAGTAACCCTTATCAACAGCATTAAAATGCTTTTTGCCTCAAAGACGAAATTTCACGTTATCATGGTAGTGACTGCGTTGTTCCGGCCCAGTTAAGAGTGGATCTCCAAAACAATTCCGAGCCATAGCAGTTATCTGGGCACTGCACTACGACCGTCAGTTGTAGAGCAGAGGTCGAAGCGGAGCTTCAACTGACAGCTGAAAACACTAACTCGACGAAATAAACGGAAGTTGCAATTCGTGAATACACGTAAACAGCTTCATCAGCGGGTAAGGACCACGTGGCCTGCGATGACGTACATAAATTTGTGGTGCCCTTAGGCTAGCGTCAGTGTGAAGACAAACACAATTTAAACAATTTTTTTCTCGCAGTAAGTACGTTAAGTACCGCGACGAGCCTCAGAGGTTACCGATAAAAAAACATACTGAACACTAAACAGATCAATCACCTTGGATTACCACACCCTTTTTAGGCCAGCAGCCGCGACGCAAACGTGTAAAGAATGCATTCAACACACACAACCAATTCGTTTTTCCTCGGCCTGGACGGTAAAATAGGTCATGATTTTACGAAACAATAGAATTTTTATCGCTAAGCGCATTTAATTAAAAGCAACTTGCGCGGACTGGTGCGCATGAAAAGTTGGCATTGTCTTCCAACAGAATATTTCAAGGAAACCTGCTAAGCGATATCTTATTTCGTCAAAGTGCATTCAAAACAACAATGCATCAAGTACAAACCTACAAACGAATCAAGCCGCAGGACAGTTGACAAAATGAAGAAACTTGAGTAATGCCCCTTTTCCACGAAGAGTTTTATAAGTCTTACTTAACCAAAAGGTTTGCGCAAAAATAGTAACTTCTACTGTTCCACAGTTCGTAAACAACCCTCAAACGCCAAAAAGCTGAGGGAGAAGTTTGGGAACTGTGGAGAAAAGGTTAAGCTAAACAAAGTCTTGCTTTTTCAAAACGCTAAAGAAAGGTTTTTGATCGAGCACGCATAAGGCGACGACAAAGCGAGCGTAAAGTTATCAACGGCTGGCAATTTACTTTTCACTGCCAGCAAGCAGCTGGGCAAGCTCGTTTGCGTTATTATGAGATCACATTCAATGAAAAAAGTCGAGGAAAGACGTAACTCANACATGATCCCGATAACACTCCGACACAGTAACTCACTCACACATGCTTTAATCAAGAAATCTTAATTCGTTTGGCAAATTTCGGTTTTATGAGCGGTAATTTGTTCACGANTTTGCCGTGAAATTTGCCTAGTTTTGGCGTAAAATTTAAGCATGATTACGACCATCAATATCATAAGCGTTTAATGGANTATTTGTTTATTGTGTGATAGGACCAGGACGAATTAAACGATATACGAAGCAGTTACGCTCCGAGGGGGGTGGTTACTGGCCGCAGTCCTGATGTACATGCCGTTTTCTCACTAATGCTGGCAGTTAATCCAAATGCCTCTGGTCCATCAAAAGGAGCCACTTTTGTTTATTAACGATAGATTACCACTCTACTGAAATGATATTGCGCCTGAAGACACGGTAAGCAGAAAAATCAACCGTACGCTGATGTCGAGGCAGTGATGTTGCACTTACTTCTGATAGGCTAATAACTTGAACTGGAGGATTCAGTCCTCTTCTTGCTGTTTCTTGTCGTTAAGTACAACAGTAATAAATTGCGCGGCAAACAATTCTAAGTTATTTAACTTGTCACAGTTCAGTCCTGGAAAATATCACAAATGATGGATAACAAGTGTTTTCGAAACCACAGAAGGATGTCTCGGCAAAGTCTTATCGTTCCCCTTAACTCGCAAACACATGGTAAGTTGCACAGTGTTCGCTGTGCACGAAATCGAACAAGAAGTGATGAATTTACTGATATCGTAAAGCTTACTAGAAATTTACGAAATTTATTAGAAATTTAAGCTTTCAAGCTGCCATTGACAAAGATTTTTTCGCCATATGATTCGAAAAAATTCTTGTACATTTAACAGACGATTTCCGACTCCTACTTCCGGTTAGATCTCTGTAATTTCATATGATCCAGAATTTATATGTCCGAATAAAACAGGGAGACCTACGCACCATTTCGAGAAGGTCCTCATCCAGCAGTAATGGCGGGTAGCACTGATTTTGCCCTAACGTGTGAAANACATTATTTAGCAGCATCGGGTAAATATGGGAAAACAAAGACGTGTTTTGCCAAGTTGTTTATTTTTCCGAGAAATTATTTTTTTCACTTCACTTTTCACACCCGCTTTTCCTCAAGGAGGGGTTCCGGAGTATCAAGATTTTTTTTATTTTGAACTATTTTGTGATTCGAAAAACTGTATTTCAGGAGGTTTCTTTTCAAAACTGGTATGTTTTTCAAAACTTTATGTCCTGTTGAACGACTGCATTCCAAATGGAAGTAAAGGTTACAAAAAAAATATTTCAACAGAAATACTCCGAAAGAGGAAAGATTAATGTACAATTCCAGCAAAACAATATTTGAAAATCACGTTTTCTTCAAGATAATGTTTGCCACTCAGGTTGTTTTCGGTAATTTTTTCCATAAAAACCGAATTTTTTTAATTACCGAAAAAAATTCAGTCAATTCGGCCATAACGTCCGAAAATACAGACTAGTGAAGACTGTTACGGCGAGTTTTAATACTATTATGGAACAAACAAGAGAAATGTCTCCGCGAAAAAAAACAGTTTGCCACACGATTTTTTGTCGAAAACAAATGCTAATCGCTGAAACGAATTTTTTTCAAAGCAGAAAAACTTCGAGTAATTCGTCTCTGGAAACACTGTCGTGAATATGTCCATGCAATGCGAGGCGCGACATCAAGTAACGTTTTGGCGCGAATTTGGCAAACTGATTGCATGACCGGATGGCGCGACGTATGTTTTCGCGCTTTGTATCTTTGTGACGTGTGGATGTAAAACGGTTTGATCTTCGTAATGCATGTCGTCGCGTAATTGCTGCATTCTGTTGTCAGGAAATCGAGAATATTTTGTGTAACATAAAATCAAAACAGGGTCGAGCCGATACCATTCCCTTGAAGCTTTAATTTGAGATCAAGCTTTGTACCTAGACCAAATTAAACGAAAATAAGCCTAGCAGCGAAACGCAGATACTCTATTCGTTAAAAAACTAAAAAAGAAAAAGAAACGAGTTTGACAAACGATGCGCTGTTGATGCAGAAAAATATGACGTCGCGGGAACCGTTGCGTTACAGGCTCCAACATGTTAGCACTTCAAATATGCTATACGCTAGCATACGAGCAAAACGTTTTCATCGTGTGCCTGTTTTTTTTTTCGCTGAGACAATTCGGTCATTTGTCTTACAGTTCTATTAAAATTTGCCATAACAGTGTTGATAAGCCGGTATTTTCAGACATTCTGACCGATATCACTTAATTATTTTCAGTCATTTAACAAAAATTCGGTCTATGGCGAAAAAAAATCAGTCGTATGCACACATCAGAAAAGCATGATAATTAACCACATGCATCATTGACGTATCCATACCATATGCAGCTACTTTTCTAATCCTTGTAAACGCATTCACTTTGTACAACAGCTGCTACTGGTCGTGAGAATCACGCTTTGTTTTTACGTAGGATGAACTGGAGGAACACAAAAAACGCAATTAGAGAAAAACAAACACGGCTTCGTTTCACGTGATCGGTGATTAAAACCACAGGTCCATGCACCTACTATATTCGGTTAGATTTTGAAAAAAGTCACCTCGAAATATCGTCGCAAAAGTTAATTTCTCGCAGTGTAACAAAGCGAGCAACAGACGAAAGATAGCTTTTAATGAAACCAAACCACTTGGATGAATCAAAATCCTAGCTGATCAACAAAAATTCCAAAGCGACCTTGCAGTCTTCAGTTTGACGCATGAGAGTAAAATGTTTTGCCTTTCCACCACCTTACCTTCCCGTACGTGCAGTGCATGTAATTATCACTAGTACATTACTTCGAATAGACAAAGCGAACGCCAGTATGCAATCTCAATGTCTACTACTGAGTATACACAAAAACCTTTCCTTTGCGTAAAATACCTTTGTGTGATGCATCAGTACAGCAGATAAATCTATGTAGCACTTACAACTTATGCGCAGTGATTTGCATTGTTTACAGCAATTTACGCGGAAATGGGTGTTTCTAAAAAAGCGTTACAAATTGAAACACACTGAACCTCCAGAGCAACTAATATATTTCTGTGACAAGAAAGTTCGGTAAAGGCATTTTTCACATCCAGCTTGCAATTTTTGCAGCAATCTACAACCAATAGCTGGCGAACGTATGGAAACTGTCATTCGGTAAAGACAAGCTCAAGCTCCACTTACACAAACAACTTTCGCTTAGAAACGGTTGATAAAATCATTGTTTGAAACATATAAAATACTTTTTGTCTGTTTCTCATAAAAATACAAGACATTTTCTGATAACAAACTTTTAGCCTGGTTTATGTCATTGCCTGTGCTTGACTAGCCGCAACACTGCGAGCACGCGTGTACGGTGAATTATCTTATGCCACAGACGCCGGAAAGTATGCGTGTGTCCCGCTTGCGCTTTCACTGCTCGAAATAAAGCGTTTTGAAAGAGTTATGTAACCAATGCAACGTGGAAGGAAGCGCAGATAAATTGAAACCGGATAAAGTATGGGTTTTTGAATCTTGAATTCGGGAAAACATAGAACGCTAAACGACCACAAAGCCCCGGTGGGCCTATACTTTAGCACAGGCCTGCACAACTCAGAAAGCTCGAAGGGCTAAATTGATCAATATAAATTCGCCGCGGTCCTCAAAAGTCTATTTCGTCGTAGTGTGAAAGAAATTCCGAAATGACAAATAATTATCCGAAGTCGGGCTTTTGCAATATTTTCTGCAACTTCGAAAGCTCTCGCGGGTCGCATGTTGTGCAGGCCTGCTTTGGCAGATGGGAACCAGTTCGCAGAGCAATTTATTACCAACTGTTTATTAGTTATATTTATTTATTACCAATGTAATCGCGTCAATGAAGCTAGGTTCTCATGGTTCGGGTACTACATGCAGCGTAAAGTTGTGGCTCACGTTGTTAAGACATATTTAAAAATGAAAACAATTTACAAGCATACCACCAGCAGAAGCGTCATACCAGGTTCATAAAAAGCTTATGCAGAAGCTCAACAAACTCTGCTGCAGCCTAGGTATGCAATGCTCCACTTGCAAACGCTCTATCAAAGAGGCCAGACTCAAATCAAAACAAATGTCACATACACAGAAATACAAAATAGGAACGGTTTGCATCGAAAGATTTAAATACGACATGCGCATTTTTTGCAGTTTGATTCATTTTGATAGTTGACAACAAACATGAAACGATATTCATCTTCCACAACTCCAAACTAGGCCGATCGCAATACCAACGAAATCGGATAGAAAAGACAGGCAGGCAAGTGCGAAATACCAATGGAGAAAACACCGGAATTCCAAAGCACCACCAAGTCACCGTTGTGGAGTAAAACAAAGACATTAATTGCATCGTTTTCTGCGTATCGTCACATAGTTTTTATCACGAATTCGTTTGGTTTAGCCATAAATGACGTCAACTTCGATAAGGGAACAGAGGTACGATTTTGTGACGCCATTTTGTTTTGTCGCTATGAAAGATTATAAACTCGTCAAAAACTTTTTCGGCGTTGCACTTTTACCCACATAACATTTGAGCATCACCCTAGCACAGTCAAGCTTGGCCTATGTCTGCCTCCGTTTGTCCATCGCCCGTTATCTTGAACGCTGATACTAAGAAATCAGGGTACAGTAAGGTTGTGATATAGATTTTCAGGACATAAAGCGGTATCGCAATGTGAACTCGTACGACTAGTCGCGTTCAAGACAGCAGCAATGGACAAAACTTAAGTCAAATCTAACCTTAAGTCCAACAGCCGACCTGCAGTAAAGCTACGAATCCACCTACCACGTGGCAGTCTTTCGATTTTCAGAAATGCTTGGCCAATGAATGTCTTTAACCGTATGCACTTATCACCGGGAAAAGCTATCCCATCGATTCATCTCTCAGTGATAACAGAACTTCAAAAAACAACATAGTCCAATAAAAATACTTTATTTTCAAAACGTGTGGAACGGAACTAGCTTTAGCTGCTCCCTGAGAAGTCACGAAAATATCTAAGTTTTGCTAGTTCCAACAGTTGATAGCACGTTCCGGACGTCATTCGAAGCGTGGTGCAAACAAACCGTTCGTGATTTCTCAGCCGGGTATCGTTGCCAGATGCATTGAAATAGTAAAATAACATTCCTAACTTGCTGAGTAGGCTGGCTGCAATGCACTAACGGTGCGTTTGTCTGTCCAGTAGAGTGACTTGACAGGCGGCTGAAAAAATGAAATGCCTGAACTTGACTAAAGCGATATATCGCATTAAAAAATCGGGGTGGTGTGGATAGAACAAGAAACGATCCGTTTGACCTTCGTACACAACGCACGGCTGTCACAGAAGTCCTAACACGGTGGCTGACAACCAGCAAGCTAAGCGCCGTTACAAGCCTGAGGCCATGCGTAAGCGCAGGCAACCACCTCATGAAATCCGCGAAAATGGTTATATACCTGTTATGTTAAGTCACAGAAACAAAACCGCCTGTTACAAAAATACAGAATGAGACTAGCTGTGCTCACTGTCAACCTTTCACCTACATACGCCTGTTTATCAACGACAGAAAGCCGCGAATTTTACTCAGCCCGTCTACGATTTGTTTATTCAACCTGTACGGTATCGCGCCGTAGGACCGCTCCTCGAAGCTGCTCTTCTCCAATTTTCTTTTTGATTGTTGTCCTTCACGCTCTGTCGCGTTTTACGTCTCACATCCGGTGCTCACTGCGCTGTCACATGATGCGCGCCCTTGCCTCCAGTGGTCGTCTAGCCGCGAGCCTATGCTCGATTAGGTTTCATCGCTAGATGGAGCTACCACTTTCCTGCGGGCTACTACACTTAGACTTCAAAACATCGTATCTTCTTTACATGAATTCTGCAATTCCTTCCATACACCTCAATCCAAAAAACGACATAGTGTTATACTTTTGACGAAAAAAAATATACCTGAACTTGTGCTAAAGCGATGAACAACATTTTCGGTTTTGTGGGACACAAGGGCGTGCAGAGTTCTAGTGATGCCCGGGACAACTGCTTGATTGTATATCCCCCTACCAAATGGTAGTATTGAGGAATGTGAGAAATACAGGCATTTGAAATGCGAAAAAAATAATTTTGACAAAAACAAATCTTAAAAAACTAAACATATATTTCAAAGAGTCT
>JGI24021J15306_10004627_pt1 | contig 16069 bp, 16 predicted proteins | sample Ectturendosymbi1_FD_15306 | JGI IMG/M metagenome (IMG submission 15306) | reverse complement strand
GGTGTCAAGAGTGCAACTGGGCAGCAGCTCTAGAGGGACTCGAAATACCCAGCGCCGGATTTAAGGGGGGCCCAGGGACCCCACCAAAGAGGGTCCCCCACCATGTTCCAGTGCTTAGCCATATGTGCGACATGCGCGTGCCACTTAGTCATTTTTAGCGAGAAAAGTTTGTTTTCTGAGTAAACGCCATTAGTTATCGGATGGCAGTATTTCTCTTGGAAATTGTATTGTGACGAACAAATGTTACACTCTCAGGTATCCAGGAAGTCGGTCAGGTGCGAATCCAGTGCAGTGATTCTCCCCCGCACTTCTGAGAGCCGTATGCGGCTCCCAAGCGCCTTTTGTGTGACTCTCACCAGGCTTTTAATGATATACTAAGATATGATAAAAATCATAACTTTTTAATTTCTAACGTTAAGTTCTGTAGCTCGCGAATTGGAATCCTGCGTCTCTGCGATGAACTACTATGTGGGAGGCATGCCTCGCACAATCACTGCTATCGTAAGAACGGAATGAGAGGCTGCTTGTGTGTGTAAATTTGTTAATTCAACTTTTGTTAAAAATTTTGTATTTATGTTAAAACTTTTAGCGTAGCTCTTACAAAATCGTAGGTCTGGATTTGGCACCCTTTAGCTAAATTGTTGAGAACCACTGATCTACGGAATGCAAGGCCAAGGCAAAGCCACGTAGAAAGCATTAGCAGTCGTCTCCACTCGTTACTGTTAGACTTTGCGTCTGCCTTACTCAGATTTTCCCAGGTCGCATACGAGTAGCATTGTTAAGTAAGGCCACCATACTTCCTCTAAATTTTTCATGAAGAATGAAATGTCCTCCGAAGTCCGAGGACATACAAAAATGTCAAAATGTCCTCCGTTTTGCATTTCTTACTTTGCATAGCTTAATTCAGTGGCGTAACTAGATTTTCGAGCCAGGAAGGAAAACTTAGCTGAAAGGGATCCACTGGCCACTGTACGGGACTCACTAGTCAACAATCAGAAAAAAACTCGAGAAATGATGGTGAATCCGAATGTGCATGGCTATACTAAACTCGTAAATAACCGGAAAATACTCCAGAAAACGTAAAATAACAACCTACTCAAGGTCAAAAAGTACTAAAACCGATATATAAATTAAGTGAGGGTCCGGGTTTTACATTTAGTTTACCAGTGGGTCGATTCGCCGCTCTTCCCTCTGTCAGTTACGCCATTGGCTATAATGTATTGTATTTACATACAGCAAGCTGTCCCTTCCCAACTGCAACAAGATACGAGATGTTGGAGGAAATTAGTTCATGAGAGATCCTGCAAGTTGTCAAATTAATCTGTGTTTTGGTTGAGTTAATTTGTCGTCTGGAAAGACGGGAGTGCCTTCACGTGACAGTGGTAAATCCTTTTCCAATACCTCGTTGACTTTGGTATTAGAGTGCATACTACTTACTCCCAGGGCCTACGAGTGGGGCATAGGTGGGGGAACGTTTTTCAAAGTGGGGGGCAAAATAGATATCCAAAAAATAAAAAAAAATTTGTGGTTTGAATTGGCAACTGTGACGCCACAAGCATTGGAATATGACGTCATTAACTTTTGTCAGCATGTTTAAGCAAATTTATGCAATGTTTTACTAGCCTTCAACGACAACAGGTGCGTCGCCAGAATTTTCATGGGGGCAACAACCACTAAGTATCAACATTGAAATATTTAATGCCCTTGTATTTGAAACATCATCAATACAACGCGCATTTGTCTAGCGTTTTTTCCTGGACAATTGTGTTCAGATTTCAGCAGGAACATAAAAAGTCTATTTTAAATTGAATTGACGAGTTTAAAAGTTTGTATTTAGTGAAGTTCCAAGCTTTATTTTGTATGAAAGCCACCATTTGCCCGCAAAAATTTCCTGCAAAAGCCCTTATGAAAATCTCGTTGCTATAAGTGCAAGATCTGCTGTATGCTTTCTTCAGCCAATATTGCATTTGAGCAAAAAGTCATCGTGGCCGCCATTATGATTGCGATTTTTATATTTATACGCTTCTGATATATACCAACACAAGTTCAATCGAAGCCGAGTAGAGACTTTGCTCCAAGACACCGACTTCCGAAGCAAGTCTCTACAAAATGTACGCGCATATAGGACGTGGATCCTGTTGTCAACCAATTCTTGAGCGACTTGTTGACGTATGTAGCTGATAAACGTAGAGCAGGGGCCGGTATTGTGACGCAGCAACATCGGCAACCTACGGCCCGCCAAACAAAATCATCCGGCCCGCAGACCCTTTGCAAATTGTAGTACAGCCACTGCATGGTCCGTCTAGTAGGCCCGTAGCCACGGGGGGGCATTCGGGAACCAATGCCCACCCAAATTTTTATTGTGCTCCCCCAAATGATTCAAGCTCGTAAAACTAACAACTTTTGCAAATATTCGTTCTTAATCTGTTTAATTGATACTGCAACGCACAACAACCCTACACGTTGCACAAAAAGCTAACCTCACTGTTACGAAATAAATTGTACCATGGGACGCCAACATTGGCAACAATTTCGATTTGTTACATTACAGTCACTGAAGACCGTCTTTCGAAACCGTTTTCGCAGTCTCTCTGTTCGCGCGAACTACGCCATAGCACTAACAAGCGACCTATGAAAACGTCATAATTTAAAGTCCTAGCCAGTGTTCTCTCTAAGAAAGTTTTAGTAAATGTTGGTTTTAGTGAGCATGAATATTTTAAAGCTGAGTTACCAGAATCCTAAATGAATTACAAATTTGGTGAATTGTTAGAATTTAGAGTAAGTGTAAAGTCTTGTGAAAATGCGAACAAAGCAGGGCCTACACATTTACTTCAAATAGCATCTTGTTTTTCTGCTTTTCCAAAGTTCTGGAATGCTGCAAGTGCACGAGAATCAGATTTAACTGCGTAAATGGTTTGGTGGTATTGTGCAGTTGCTCACCTTAGAGAGAACATTGGTGTTAGCCTTGCTTGCACTCAAACAGAAGTTCTTGTAATAGCCAAACCAAACCCAGTAGGATAAAGTACGCGATTTAGAAGTTGACCAAAAAAGGTTATGGATTTCTGTGTCTGACATACTGTGTCTTATTGCTTACAGCAATAAGCAAGCGGCAATTCATTTTCTCAAGCGAAGTGATGAACATGATTTTAAATCTTCTTGTTCCAGCAGACAAAACCTTGCAACAGCGATCTAGTAGTTTGGTTGCAGGTTACGATGTAATTAACTCTACAATCACAGAGATTGGAAAATTAAGAAACGATGCACTTTGAAAAAATTCTGCAAAAGCTTTCACTACAGTTATCCCACCTTCCAAACATGCTCAGAGAGTCAGTTCATCTCTATTCATCTCGGAGTTTAATATGTCTCTCATCAAATATTTGCGTTCTCTTTTACCAGCATCGAATTGCTCTCTCGACAAGGAAGAATTACAATCTCTTTGCTCTTTAGTCAATTTAACTACCAAAAGTATCAGTGAAGATCTTCTCGATGCTGAAACTACTATTGTGAAAAGCATTGTCTCACCAAAGCTTCATGATGCGCCTTTGAATGAAAACACCCGCATGAATTTGGACCACTTTTTGAAATGGTTTTGGAAATATAAAGCAGCTTTTCTCACCATATACTTGCTCCTGAGCGCGGGTTTACTGTAGGAGTAGGATTTTCGACAGCCACATGCGGGTATTTCCCCCCCCCTGGAAATTGGGACTAAGAACCAAAAATTTTTAGTGAATCTAAAGTCAGTAGCTTAATTCCGATTAATTGATAAAATTTTTGCAATAGCGGTTTATTTTCCGGTATGACACTCACACTGCACCACTGCACAAGAGCCAGCTTCACTGTCCTGGTGTCATGCAGCTTGCACTTTACTCATATTCGCTCCTTTGCCTGCAAAGGGAGGCCTCGAAACTTGCGAGCGGATTGTTCTGCTATTGTACTTTATTGCATAACAATAACATCGCCACAAATCTTCAAAGGTTCGCTTCAAGTTACTGCAGTAGGCGTTTTGCCTCTTGTGACTGTTGAACTTAGACATCTTGGCAAGTAATGCAGCGAGACAGTGACTGCTGATAGTGTTAAACCAGGTAGTTTTATGCTGTGTGAAATAAAGCATGTGTGAATCGGTACCAATGCTTCCACAAGTTTTCAAAATCCATTTTTGTGAGTGTGACCAATGTGCCTTATTGAATATCTTCAACTACCTTTGCGCAAGCTTCTTTTCACATAGTTTAAATAAACTACCGGGCTTGTTAGAATATGTCTATGCAGGCCTATGGGAAAACGTATCGCTGAAGTTTAATTCTGACTTCAGAGTGAGTACTGGGTGCAAAGCTGTATTTGCTGTGGCGTGTTTTCATAATTCATCCGCCCAATTTTTTCAAACATGCGTGATATTCTAAATCAGGGATTCCCAAACTTTCCCCGTCCGCGTACCCCTTCAGCATTTCGATAGATGAGCGTGTACCCCTAAACATGGGCGCCGGAGGGATTTTTTCCAGGAAGGGCCCAATAGTGGATTTTCTAGGGATGGGCCAAAAATATTTTTGCAGGGGCGGTCAAAAGTGGAAAAATTAAATTTTCGCCACTCGAAACTAAGAAAACAACTTTTTTTTGCAAAATTGATGGGAAAATGTCAAATTTCAAAATCTTGGTGCGGCCTCCACTTCCGAAGCCCATGCCCCTGAAAATGATAAAAAGGCTGAGAAAGATAACAAAAATATATTTACCAATAAGCATGCAATGATTTTTGAAAATAATATTCAATTATTTTTATTTTAATATTTGAACCAGACATGAAGTCCATAGAGCGCAAGCACGCACTATCTGCACAACACAGATTGATAATAACAGACACAGAACATTTTGTACCGGCGTTGGTGGTAGGAGCACAGGAATACCGATACTTGTCGTAACACTAGGTGGCGGAACCGGGGGGGCCGCATGGTCCTAGGCTCCCCCACATTTGTTTCTGGGGTGCCTGGCCCCCACACATTTTTGCCTAAATATCGTAAGTTTAAGTAACGCAATTAGTATTGGGTCCATGTGACAAAGTAAATCGTTCACGGAAAAAAACGTTGCAGAATTTTGGCAGTATTTTGTCGATATTATTTCTAACATATTATTGGTAATTTGGCAGTGAGCTTGGCAGGATTTCGAAATTGTTTGGCAGAATACACCGTGCACAGTCTGTCACCCTGCTATGGATTGGTTACCGCGTTGGTGTTGTTGAACAGTGTTGCATGATGGTATAATGCAACGCAATTTTCACAAAAATGGTGTCATTTTACATGCTTGTGTGCATGGGCGTCGGAAGGAATTTTTCCAGGGGGGCACTAGTGGATTTTTCCAAATGTTTTTCTATGGGGGGCCAAAAGTGGTGAAAGTTGGTTTTTACCACTCGAAATTAAGCAAACAGCCTTTTTTCCTGAAATTTTCAAATCCCTACTCCCCTTTCGACACCCATGCTTGTGTGTAGGAAAAAGTTCGTGCCACACCATTAAAAAATTGGCGTAATTTCAAATGTTTCAACACCATTCCTAGTAGTGAATTTTTTCTGAATCTTATACGCAAAGTGAAATACTGGACAGATCAATTTCAATTGTGTTTAAGTTTTTGCATTGTCAGACTAAATATCTATATTTTATTTGTGCATTGGCAGCAGTGGTGTAGCCAGCCCAAAATTTTTTGGAGGGTCAAAATGTTTGATTTTAGGCCAGTAACAATATTTTGTTTGGGATGCCACCTTTCAGAGCACGAAATGACAATATATGCTAAAAATATTGCGGGGGCATGGCATCCTGGGCCCCCTGACTACGCCTATGATTGGCAACACAACTGGCATCCTTACAGACAACTTGCCGGTTGCTACATATGCTTGGTCTTATCTTTGCATTCCGGTATCTACAGATATAGAATGAGTATTCAGTCATGTTACCTGTGTTCCAGACAGGCCCGTAACCACGGAGGAGCGAATCTCCCCTGCAAAAAGTTTTGCCCACCTGGAAAAATGTGTTGGACATAGTTTAAAACTACTGAACATCCTTTAAAAAGTTTGGGCCCCTATCAGAAAACTCTTCGCCCCCCTCATGGTGTCCCAAGGTGGTTACTTATCTATTAGAGCCCGAGCTGCTCTATGCAATTTAGTATTTTTTAAAACATAATTCATATCAGACTGAATGTTTTTTGAAGCAATGGATTTGTATAGAACATTGGATTTGAAGTCCAGTCTAACGGACAGTTATAATTTCAAACAAACGATAAATTGCCCAGCAACTCGGGCTAATATGAATGAGCCTAGTAAGCAGAGGACTTACTGGCGTTTACATTGCTCTGTGACGTACGTTGCTCAACAATGGAGAAGTTATCATGAGAACTTCTCATTTATTGTTACGCAACTAACGTCACAGAGCAACGATAATGCCAGCCAGAACGAAAGCAAATGTAAATTTCAGTGACTCAAGCCTCGAACGGTTTTATTCCGTCAAAATATGCTGTATGATGAGCCTGAGTGACGCTGTTAACCTGGGTCGCCCCTGTAACAACCTATTTGAATTTCAGGTGGTTCACCGATACGTTTTCATAGTGGTGTGGTTTTGTCTAAAATAATGTAATTTAGACCAGCGGTTCTCAACCGCCGGTCCGGGTAGATTTTTTGCCGGTCCGCAAAACAACGTAGTTTTTTTTGACTTGCCTTCAAAAACTGAAAATGTTTAGCGTTTATGCTGAATTCGGTAAAATCGTGGACAACGCTATGTGGTTTGGGATTGAATAGAGTGGATATTCCCGCGTAAAACAAAACTCTTGTGCAGATTCATGATTCTTTTGTACTTAGAAAGTACAATGGCAGTTATTGGTAGTGAGCAGGTTTTTAAGGTTTAGCTTAGGTGACCGCTAGGAAATTTTCAGAAATGATTATCTGAAATTTTTACCATAAACTTTATTGTACGGCACTCGCAGCAGCTGAATCATATATATTGCGGAAAATTGAAATAGCAGTCAACAAAGCAACAAAGAATTTTGCAGTTTTTTAACAAGGGCAAATGTCGGTTATCAGAAAGGGACAACCCTCAAAGTGGACATGAAACAAGTACTAGTACTTCAAATTTACAACAAACTGTAAAAAGAGTATGTGCAGATATGTTGACAGAAGCAGGAGGAAGTAAAAAACTAAAAGGAGAATTTGCCAGTCAATATGGTAAAAAGTACTTGCAACTTGGCTTTACTGGAACTCCATGTAGTAAACAGATTCCGCGACCCTTATGTTTTGTATGCTCCAAATTTATCAAACGATGCAATGAAACCTTACTAACGTGCTCGTCAGTCGTCACTTTCATTAGAAGCATAGCAATGTTCAATGCAAGCCACTGGATTAATTATTTTCAAAGACTTTTCAGAGAGATGAGTAGTCAAAAAAAACAAACAAATAAATAAAACGATGGAAGCTGCCGAAAAGTCTCTTCTTAATGCATCGGATTTATGTTCTATTGAAATATCTAAAATAAAAGACATTCACCCTTGGGGAAATATTAGTAAAAACGTTCATCCTGTTTGATTGCTAAAGAAGCTTTGAGTCCTCAAGCAGCTCAAAAACTTGAGCGTATACCACTTTCTAACGACACAGTTCAGCGATATATTGAAGATATGTTAGATACCGAGGAGAAGGTTTGAGAGTAAAAGAAGTCGAAGTTTTTGCAATTCAACTCGACGAGCCAACTGACGTGAATTATTGTGTCATTCTTCCTTGTTTCGTGCGTCATATAGGAAAAGAAAATTTCAAGGAATAACTTCTACAGTATGTTGCATTAACTTATGAGGAAGTGCCACCGGATTTTTAGATTTCTTAACGAATACTTTAGAGAGAAAGATATAGACTGTGGAAACTGTGTTAGAGTGTTCATAGATGGAGCTGCAAGCATGACTGCCTATCGCTTTGGTGCAGTTCCAAAAACAAAAAGTAGCGCCCCGAAAAATGTTGCTTACTCTTTGCATAATCCGTCGGGAGCATTTAGCTGCAGCGAAACCGCCTGCTGATTTGCAGACGCGCTGGATAACTCGGTGAAAACTGTTAATGAAGTTAGAAGTCGAGTCTTGAACTCCAGACTATTCAAAACACTGTGTAAAAGTATGGTCTCGAAGTTTGAACATGTTCTCCATACAGAAGTAGGGTGTCTTTCAAGAGGACGAGTTCTTTCGTGTCTTGTTGAGGTAAAGTGAGAAACAAAACAGTTTCAAAGGAAAAGAAACTCTCGATTAGCAGAATTTCTTTTGAATGAAATCTGGATAAGTAAGTTGGCGTAATGGGGGCCTGAGGATGTATTTTGCCTTTGAACATGCTTAATAGATCTCTGCAGTGGTTTTGCACAAATATCGTTGCACTGGGAAACACAACAGACGTATTCAAAGAGAAGCTGGCACTTTGAGATAGCTTTGTGCTGAGGGGATATGAACAGGTGTTTTTAACTTAAAACAATTATTGACAAGTTCTGATGTTAAATGCTTAAATGCTAAAGAGTTATTAAACATCCCAAGTCAACATTTGAAGGTGTTAGCTAACAACTTTGACTATTTTTTCCTTAACATGAGGATCCTCGAACTGGAAAGCTTTGGATGAACAATCCTTTCCTTGAAATTGTACATAAATGGAAAGTTAATCTCTGTTAAAAAGAAAGTCTGCTCGAAATGTGCTATGATACTACTTTGCAGTTCAGACATACAGTAAAAGTGAATCACTGTCTCAATTCTTGATATCTCTTGAAAACGAATATCCGTTTCTCAGTCTCAGTGCAATCAAAATGTTAATGATATTTTCAAGAACTTATGCAAGAAAGCTCTTTCAATATTAGCTCAAAACCCGACCGAGAAATCGTTTGGATGTCAACGCAGAACTTCGTCTTTCTGAAACTCCATTGCAGCCATATGTATCTCGCACACTATCAATGATGCAGCAGTAAACTTAACATTAAATTTAAGAAATTACTTTTATTTTTGCATGTTTATCAGAGTAATGCGCTGCGTTAAGAATACAACAGCTTTGGTTTGCAAAATGATTACAATAATCTGTTGCACTCATTGTGATTGCATGCTGCCGGTCCGTAAAAACTTTTTGCCCTTTTTACCGGTCCGCTGGTGCAAAAAGGTTGAGAACCACTGATTTAGACCTTCATATGGTGTACAGGTGATGACGCCATATTTCAATGCTTGTGACGTCACAGTTGCTAATTCAAACCACAGAATTTTTGTATAGTTTTTTTGACGTGAACTTTGCCCCCCTCACTTTGAAAAAGGTTCCGCCAGGCATGGGTGCAACACTACATCCAGAGTTGGACGTGAAAATCGCATTTAAGAAAAAGAGTCCAATCTGACTAAGTCCTGTTGTCATTCTGCGAACATAAGAGAATATCGTTAGATGAGAGCAAAGTTGAGAGCAATCTTTCCTCTAAACGACACTCACTTTCTCAGTAGAAGACCGGCAGGCACAAGTTGTCCCAATTTGCGTAAGAGTGGTCGATAGAAGTTTTTCAACCTGAAGGTGGTTTGAAATACAAAAGCGAATTCTTTCTGTTGCAATAGGTATTCACAATGTGGAAACCACTTCGCATGCTCAACGAAAACGTCGTCATCAGTTTTCCAGCGTGACAAACCACTGTCACAGTAATATCACTTTACTCGATCGCCTTGACCCAGCCAGAAAAATCCAGCTTTGGACATCTCGCTCAGCGACAGATTGGGGTGATGATGTGGCCAGTTTGGACCAAATGTTTATAATCGCGCATCTTCGTCTCTTAGATGAGGGTGACTCGGGTACAGGCAGGGAAATAATCCACTTTCTTGATTATAGCAGGTCGAAGAAACAGCTCCACCCATCTTTGTTGGATGTGTTAAGCAACGACTGATAGACTGTGGAGCAGGCTGCATGATGTAAGCTCTTTTTCTCCCAACGCTTTTTCCTCATATTTGTTTGACCTTGTTTCAAAACGTTGCGACATTGCCAATTTGTGACAGAACTGTTATCAACGGTTGAAAGAGTTTAATCGGATTGAAATCTGGGACAGTTTTCAAGGAATGAAGTGTTTCCAAGACGCTCTCAAACTGGGCTTGGTCGTCTTCATTCGGCAGAGGCTGTTTTGCGTTGACAAGTTTGTAATCAGACGATTTGTCAACAACGTAGACTACATAGTTCTTCAGGGCAAAGACACATTCGACTTGAAACGTCAGCTTCACCCCTTGGTTCAAAACTTCTTGTTGCACGGCCCACGCATGGCGCATTCGTGAACAAAGTTGTTGATCATCACATGATGCCTAGAACAAAACGGTAATGTAGGTGCTTTGAGCTTGCTTTGGTACAAAGACGATATGAGGTTGGTCTTGCATTAAATTTTAGCAACTCTTGTCAGCTGTTCAGGGTTCAATCTCTGTCCTCCTCTTCTGCAAGTTATTCGAGCCTCTCGCATGCGACCGCTGCCGGCTGATATGCAATCACCAGAGTCGAAAATATCGCGAAACTCGCTTCGTATTCCTTTGGCATGCTTCATCAGTTCATTTACGTGGCTTGTCATGGCTCACATTTTTCTAAACTTTCGTAGTATGATGAGGAAGGAGGTGCGTCGAGGATTGAGGTCGTCATTTCATCAGCTTGTTCCGCAATTCGGCGAGCCATTTGCGTTAAGCTTTCCATTGTACCCGTTCTGCCTTTTCGATGAGCTACCGAGCTTTATATAACCACAGATAGGCCTGTTTTTCACCTCTTTCACCTCTTGCGCAATCAATTGACCGAGTTTCTTTGTCATTGCATCATACCTGGGTGTTGTGACCTGGTTAGCATTGTACCATACCGATGCATTGTGACGTAACAGTTGATTCGGTTAGCATTGCACCATACATGGGTGTTGTGACGTAACAACTGACCTAGTCTGCATTGTACGTGGGCATTACAACATAGCATCTGATCTAGTTAGCGTTGCACCATACTGATGTGTTGTGGTGTAACAGTTGATCGGTTAGTGTTGCACCATACATGGGCATTGTGACGTAACCATTGACCTGGTTTGCATTGCGCGGTATATGGGTTTGTGATGTAGCATTTGATTAGTTCAAAAATCGGTCTGAAATTCTATCGATGGCGGAGTGAATTCGTAGTTTAACAAAAACTTATACCATACCACCGAGTGAGATGAAGCCTTGCATCAGTTCGTTTGACAGAAGCTTCTTGCCATGCTACAAGTTTGGGGTTACAGAGGTATGACGGTTTTTATCAGCATTGGCAGTTTTAACAAAACATAACGGGATGTCGTGTGTTGCTTGCTGAGCAGATCGTAATGAGAATCAGGAATGTTTTTCAAATGTCGTGAAACCAACAACGTACATGAGATGAAGTTGTAACTAACAACGTCTTCAACCCGCCTCTGTTTAGAATTTTTGCAAGGGCTTTGAGAATAGACTCGCCTGTTTTGCGCTTTAGCGGCTCAGCCCATGCAAAGTTTGAAAACTTTTCAACGACAATCAACCTGAACGTGTGATCGTTATTGAACATTTTCGGATTTGGGAAGTCAATCAAATCAGCTTACTACTGATCATCAACACCGCTGTCGACAGTGCGACGACGTTTGAAATTACGACGAATAAGGCGATGGAATGAGTATCGTGATGTACAGGCCGTTCGTGGCGAGTGCGTATAACTTTATCAATCTCCAAACTTGTGACGTTGCGTTCAGTTGTTTTTGAAGAGTCGAGACAGCGGTTTAGTTAAGTTGTCAACATGCGCTATTGCAAATCTTTTGAAGATAGAAGTTGCACTGACATGCAATTAATGGATCATAACTGTGAAAGACCCCTTCGACAGATTTTACAGTGAAATTATTCGTTTGAGTTAAACATCATACAAAAAGTTTTGCTGCAGTTGAAAACAATTTCATGCAATCCTGCATCAGCCTGACACAGACACACATCTAGTATACTTTGCACAACCCACGTACACTTGGACAAAACACACAAATGTCATCAACAAACGTAAAGTGGTTTAAGATTTCACCAATATAACACCCATCTTTAGTGTTGCTTAGTTCAAGAGATAAATCATCTAAATACACAGCAAAAAAGTATGGACGCAATACTCCACCTGGTCTAACCCCATTAGTAACATGAAATGGTTCGGACAAATTATACATATAAATAAGTTGAAATGAATGATGTATGAACATATTTTTTTCCTCCTTTTGCTAGCCTTAGATGTACCCTTTTAGATACGCAAATATACAACCAGGGGTACATGCACCACAGTTTGGGAACCCCTGTTCTAAATTAAATTATCATAATATACCCGGCTACATGGGCATCGGAAGGAGGCAGGGGGATTTGGACCACCTGGGTTTTGAAATTTTATATTTTCCTATTAAACGTTTAGCAAAAAAGGTTGTTCTCTTAGTTTCGAGCGGGTAAAATGAAATTTCACCATGGTTGTTCCCAGTGCCGTAGCGGCCCAACTCTGGGCTCCCCTCAAAATGTTTTCAGGCACCCTCTTTTGGTGGTTTCTAAAAAAATTTTCGACGTCATGGCACATCCTGAGGCCGAATGGCCTTCACAAAAAAGTGTCCTAATTTTTTTTTTTTTTCACTATTTTTTAGTTCCACTGGCAGACAAAATTCCGGCAGAACCGTTGCCAGAAAATCTTAAGTTGGTGGGCTTCATGTTTGCGCAGGGGGGCTAGACATTCTAAAAAATTTATATTTAATTCACAACACAACAGTTGCAAATTTTGCGAATTAATTATAAAATTATCAAATATTTTCCCGCAAATACCCATAAGAGGCTCGTAGTTTGTAACTAAAAATTTTTGAACGAGCTTAACAAAAGGAATTTGGTCTTAATCATTGTCATTTAATTAACGACGATTATTTAGAGATGTTGTAATGAAATGCAAATGTTAACAAAAATTTGCAGGAAATCAGAATCAAGCCTACTATCGCTCAGTTATGAAAATAACACTTGCCGGAAGAAGAAACTGAGGCCTTCGTTCATTAGAGCAAATTAGAGCAAGGAAATGTCTAATTAACTACTCCTGATCATTTTGCAAAAACTCCTAAGTTTGCCATGAATTGTGAAAGATTCGAAAAATGACAAGATGTTGATAGAGACTAGAGGCTTTCATGATGAACGTTGTCTATTTTCGCCATTTTAGGTCTAGTAGATCAGTAGCAACATAGAATAATGACCAAAAGTTTATGGGTATCACCCTTGGCAAAATTTTTCCTTACTTCGACTTGAAAATTAATTTCCAAATAATGCAGAAGAGAAAGCAAATGAAGTTATTGTTATTGACGGTTGTCAAGATATAGGTCAGTTGATGGGTGTTTTACATCAAATTGCATCCATATCATTGAAATGATGTACTACTCAATGTTTACATAAGGATCCTCAATATTTGTGAGGATTACAATGTTGCTAAACTAGTATGAGAAATCAACTCTTGTCTTTTATCTTCAAAAATTGAGTGAACACACATCGTCGTGAAATACAGAGATCCTCCTTCACTTGTAGTAATATAACCGTCGACAATTAATCATCTCGAAACCAGATGAATTGTAAACTCCAGATAAGGCAAAATTTGTAGTCTCGGCATTGCCGATCAAACTGACTACTGAACGAGTAGGTGGAAATATTTACAAAAAAAACAAATATTGGTTTTGTCGAATGATTCCTTTAAAACCAATGGGGAGCGGTACATACAATTGATTATTGATCCTCATGCATTTTCTCTGCCGATTGTGTCCAGCATTCGGAAAATTAGGATTGGAATAAATGTATCCGTTTCCACTGATGTGCAAATCAGGTATTTGCAAATAAAGAGTTTCATCTGTTCGTTTCACTATATAAGATCGAGGAGCATACAAATCGTACCACAATTTTTGAGTAGAAATTTCTTTGACTTTAAGCACACTTTCTGGACAATTCACTAATAAACCTGTACGTTTACTGATCTGTTTATACACGGAATTCTTTTTTAACTTCTTCAGATGTGATGTCCTGAGCATAAATTGTTACTTTACAATGGTGGTCACTTAAAATCTTTAGATTGTTCTTCGTTGCGTCCCATGAAAGACTTTGTCAAAACAAATTAGTAATTCTTATTAATTTTTATCCTGTATTGCCAGTAGCTAAGGAATTCTGAGATAAAAGTCTGAAATATGAACATAAATTAACATTGAAGAGTTCCATACATATCACTAACAAACATCATGTAAAGTATTTGCACCTATTGATATGTTGACTATTATACATGGTCAACAAGAGGACTAACGCCGATTTCCATGCAAGATCTGGACCCAACCTTTTGTCCGGTAAATATCATAATCTACAATTAATTATTTCAAAATTCAAAGAGGTATTTATTCCTGTGGAAACAACACTTGTTTTTCCTGTATTACTAATAAGGTGAATCACTGAAAGCTTTGAAGAAAATATGCTCAGAAGATCCAAATACGGGAAACGTAACGTATAATTGTTAATCGTGACGTATAACTTAATATGTTCAGGAAATCCAAATACAGGAATCGTGACGTATAATTTGCTGGTCTGGATCTTGTGACTAACTTCATCGTGATGAATCTCCGGTTTTTGCCGGTATGAATTGTCTTTCAATATTTTGAGTGTTAAAGATACGCCCCAGGGAAACAACTAAATAAGGTAGTTTATAAAATCACCGGTATCTGTTCTAAAAAATTCCTTGAATAGAGTCTTGAGCATCAACGGCAACTTCATAACTGTTTTGAATGGGTTGATTTTCGGTTGTTACCTCAAAGAACTTGCGAGTTGTTGTACAACGAAGGATGATAAATTGAATCCTTGTTTTGATTCTTTCGCATCGTACTACTATTTCTACAACCGTTATCAAAATTCTATTATTTCTTTAAATAATGAGTCTGACACTCTCGTCATCGTTTCTAAAATTTTCTCTGAAAGCCAATGGGTATGATTCTAAAAGGAGGATAATAAGATTTAGTTTTTCTGTTGTTTTTCAGCTATTTTGAAACAATGGCGAATGTTTATTTTGCCAAATTAATCCATAAATATTTAACAGAAGTCCAGTGGAAGACTCCATTAGTCAAATGTAGGAGTGCTGTGACATTACTATGCAATGTAACTATCGATCAAATGAAATCGCTTTCTTGAGAGGATATGAAGCTGTTATTTCAAAACGAATAATTTCTCTCCAATTCTAGTAACCCTTACACCATTGGCTTGTGCAAACAAAGAGAGTATAGCAACTTTTATAAAATTTTAAAACAGAATAACGATCTACTTCAAATTTAGACAATATCTATTCCTACACTTATTTTTAGAGTGAATAGACCTCAGATTCCTTACATGGGTATATCATCAAAATCTTCTCCTGTTTTTGGTCCCCTAGAATGCCTTGAATGGATTTACTTTTAATAAATACTTTGAAATTCATATAATTATGAACCCTCTGAAAAATCCCGACCTGTACTTCTAAGCTGATAGCAGGTTCTTCCAAAGTTCTGAACTTCCAAAGTTCTGCCAAATTTCAGGATCAAACCACAGTCTCCACTTATTAAAATTGTATTCACAAATTTACCTCAAATTTCAGTGATTCCCGTCAATATGATTAGGTGGTGAAACTGGAAGCTACTGTTAATCTCACGCTACTGCTGGTCATAATCAGGAGGCACTCAATAGATTCCTGTAGCATTCCCGTAAGGATGGTAATGTTGGGAAGTTTAAATTTTGCGTTAACATATTTCACCGTCAATTCATTTCCTTGAACCATGCTGCATCTTTATACCTCAATTTTGAAAACTAGGTATCATTAGGAACTGGTCAAAGCGGCGTAAATCGTCGCAACAACCATTGACTATATTGAAGTACACATTTGTCATTTTCATTTGGAAAGAAACAATCGCACTGCAAACTGCTATGATGGTTTTGACAAGTTGCTTGACCGATGCTAAAGGAGGTTTTTAGCGGTAATATGCTAAGAACAAGAATCTCACAATCATTTGATAGGACTTTTTCTATTTTTAAATCATCAAAACAATAAGGATAGTGCTTACGGTAT
>JGI24021J15306_10004626_pt1 | contig 16069 bp, 8 predicted proteins | sample Ectturendosymbi1_FD_15306 | JGI IMG/M metagenome (IMG submission 15306) | reverse complement strand
ACAATGTTTGAAAAACAACGCTTGGATAAAAGTGGGATGTTTCTCCAACACACCAATGCTTCACTAAGAGCATCTTATGAAGTTTCCCTCATGATTGCCAAGCAAAAGAAAGCTCATACCATTGGGGAAGACCTTGTACTTCCGGCTGCAAAAGTAATGGTACGCTATGTTTTTGGAGATGAATCAGTAAAAAAACTTAACTCAATTTCCTTGTCCAACAATACAGTCCAACGACGAATTGAAGAAATGTCAATGGATATTTTGCAGCAAGTGATTAGCGAGATTAGAAGTTCGGAAAATGGGTTTGCAATCCAACTTGATGAGCTCATAGATGTGACGAACTGTGCTCAGTTTGTTATTTTTGCTCGATATGTAGGAAATGAAGGCATTAAAGAAGAGTTCTTGATGAATGCAGCATTGAAAGCAACAACCAAAGGAGATGATATTTTTGAAATGGTGAACGCATTTTTCAAGCAACATAGTTTGAAGTGGGAAAATCTAAGGGGCTGCACAACAGCTGGGGCACCAGCAATGTTAGGAAGAGGGTCTGGTTTTAGAGCTCGTGTCACGGAAGTGGCTCCTCGCGTAAGATTTTTTGCACTGCATGATCCACCGGTTTGCACTGTCATGCAAAGTCCTTCCGGCTGAACTATTCAACGTTTTATCACTGGTGATTAAGATGGTTAACCACGTGAAAGGGAGTGTTCTGAACAGTCGGTTGTTTAAAATTATCTGTGAAGATTTTAGTGCCGATCACAATGTACTTCTATTTCATAGTAATGTGCTTTGTCTTTCCAGAGGATGTGCTACTAAACGTGTATATGAGCTCCGAAAAGAACTGCTGGTATTTTTTCAACAATCCAACAAATGTGAAAATTTTGTCATCTCCTTGAGGGATGATTCCTTTGTTTTGTTCCTTGCCTACCTTGTTGATATTTTTGATGCTCAGAATGTGCTAAACCAGAGTCTACAAGGAAAACACCAAACAGTGTGTGACTTCATAGCCAAAGTCAAAGCATTTCTCGCGAAACTTCGACTGTGGAGGGGAAATATTCAGTCTGGAACCTTTTCCATGTTTAGTACTGTAACATAATTTCTGTGTAAAAATCCTCATATGGAGACCAAAAGCTTCTCAGAACTGGTCACTGAACATCTTATGAAGTTCGAAAAGGAAATTGATGGTTATTTTCCAAGTCTAGGTGAAGATGAGTTTGCATGTCTTAGGAATCCTTCTACTGCAAATGCTCAGATGGTGCAGGCTGGGACAGGTGTGCAAGAGGAACTGGTTGAACTCCAACATGATGGTTTTGCACGGGATCTGTACTCTGAGAAAAATTTATGTGACCTTTGGTTTGCAATGTGCAATTCATACAAAAAGGTTGCTGAACCTGCTATTCAAGCGTTGTTGTTGTTTCCTTCAATATGGCTATGTGAGTCGACATTTTCAGTGCTGTTGGGAATTAAATCAAAATCCAGATCACAGCTCAAAACACCTGAACATGATCTTCGTTGTGCTGTTGCTAATGTTTCACCTCGTATCAATGCGCTTGTTGCTAAAAAGCAGGCTCATCCATCACATTATCTAAGATTGCTGGCCTATTTACGTTACGTTGTTAGCTTGATTTCACTGTTTGTTTAAGCTTGTAATACATTGCTCTGAATGCTTTTGTGTGCTTGTTGTTAGTAGTAATCACACAGCTTTCATAAGCTTTGTGGTGCTTCAGTATTTCGGTATTTTCTGGTGATTCCTCTATCACCGTCAATATGTAGGTGACGTGTGCAAGACAAACATGCAAAGGTGAATATATAGAACTCGTAAACCACTAACCGTCAAATTCTGCTTTAAATTCAGTGAAAGCAATTGGGTGTCAGCCTCATGCTAAATGGGTTGCAAAACATTTGAAACCTGGATTAAAACATTTACCTGCTTCTTTGTGCCAATGAGCATACAGCCATCTGCCTTATATTTTCTGTTAGCTGTTAACCTCAAAATTTGATGTCAAATAGCCTTCATTTCTTTCCCACTGCCAGGTCCTTGTATTGTGAAGAGTGAATGACGTTATAGTTGGGGCGCTGTAAAAAGTGTTTTTGCTTCTCTTAGTGTTGATTGTGTGCTGACACCTATTCTGTAATGCGCAATGACTAACCATTATTGTCCTCTTGTATTATTCGATTGTGCTCGTGATACGGACCATGCGTCTGCGACAAATAAATGATAATAAGCATAACAATAAATAAACTAAAACTACCGATTATTAAGTTTTTAGAGGGATGGCAATGGGTTGCATAGCTACAGAAAGTAAGTTGTGCATCAGAGAAAGTTGTGTTAGCAGCGAAAAATGTTGCAAATTATGGGGGTACATGAGAATCTATAAAGGGTCTGAAGGGTACCTATAAACGAAGAGTTTGGGAATCCCTGACATAAAACAAAGACGCTCTGAGTTAATGAGTTGCTAACCTGTCAAGTCTTTTGCGTTTGGAAGGTTACTTTATGTCGTTGACACGTCGTAGAATAGGCTTGTCTGCTGTTATCCTGGCTCATAGTGTACGTTTAATACCTGCGTTAACAAGCTGCAACGAAAAAAGATATGTTGCTATTGTAAGTTTAATATAACCGGTTGTGTCTAATTACGGCATACTGAAAGGCAGAGCTCATATGCAATAGTGATTGATCTTAGTTTGTGCAGAGAGGTGTGGACAGCGGAGTTTAGAGTAAAAGAGCATAGGTATACTTATTTTTAAGCCGTGCGTGTCCAAATTGCCGTCAAAATTGATAAAATTTAGCAGAAAACTCTTCTCTGCATTTTTTCTGTCGAAGCGCTTAAAATAAGTAATGAATGACATTTATGAGTGAATTAGCCGAAAGATGTGCCATGCTTTAACCTCATACTCGGGACAACGCCTACATCTATCTTGTGGTCATTCTATCTCCTTACAATCAATGAAAGCTAGTGGGGTTTAGTTTCTTGGTACTTCACCTCATACTTGCCCATCTCTACGCTTGGTAACATCTACCATGCTTGCCATAAAATAAATGTGATAGGATAAAATTTTTGAACACATCTTTATTCCGGGTTTTTAGAAATGAAAACAAACCTTTGATTAAGCTGTTCGTTTAGCAAATATTAATCAGTGTATATGATAATGGCAACCTTCACTTAAACTCCTAGCTAAAAATCTGAGGAAATTCTTGGCGTGAAAGATTGAATTGCCGAGAAAGTCGCAGTGAAGTAGTCTGTATCTGTTACTTCTTCACATCAACTAAAGACAGTGTCACTCAAAAATATTCGTTTGATCCAGTAAACAGTAGCTTTTGGTATTGACTTGATTTTTGCATAATCAGCACAAAAGGTCCTCTAAATGTAGGGACGATCAAGTAATTTATTGTTTTTAATTTTTGCTATACTTCTAAGGCGTCNCTACTTTGCAGTAATCACTAAAGCACTTTACAAGCATTTGAAGTGTTTGTGGGTAAGTTGCCCAAATCTATGACATNTTCTCAAAATTGACGAAAAGTTGAAATTGTGATTCAAGCGTTCTTCTGAACAAAAGTTTGCAAAGTATTCCTCCTCAGAAAGCTGCATTACTNAGAATACCTGCTCTGCAACTTGAGGTTGTGTTTTCTGTCAAGAGAGTGGCAGATAGAGACGCACGATACATGCGCACCTTGCGTTATTGGCGATCGGCGGATCTGTTCAAGATTCGTGTCTTTCGTGATACAATCGTTTGTCAAGAGGCTACCAACTTCTTTCAATAAGAATAAGCTCTGTAATCTCTGCGTAAAATCATAAACAAAACCATTGCAAATTTAATGAAAATCTATTACAGTGAAGTGCGCAGGTAGGACAGCATGAAAAAGGTATGACGCTAATGACGCGGTAACCCAAGATACATTTACATTTGCCAGTAATAATACCAATACCACTACAGTAGTCACCTGAAATGGTTTTGCCAAATTTAGACCGCGTGCAAACAAGATGTCTTTACTCAACACTTAAACCGCCACCTAAGCAGCTTGAAAAGCGTTTACCCAGATTGAGTAAAATGTCTTGGGTGTTTTTTTGTACAGATCTACGAGGCAGTACATTTAGCTGCTGATGGAACTGAACAACCTTCGTTCTAAGTTGATGTCAATTATTTCACCAAACTTTGCGTGCCATCTGACAAACCTGAAAGTGCATGCAATTCAAATGGCACGGATTAATAATAATCAACAATTTCAATGTTGTTAATTAGTTTTCATTTTGGATTTCAAGGGTGTTCAGCAGGCGTGCTACCGAACAACACCACTTTTACTACCTACCTGNAACGTCACGTGACAATAGCTGGTTACATACGACAATATTTCGTGAATGTGGATTTGGTATCAGATACGNTTGATCTCTTAATTATCGTCTCAAAGCTTCTAATCATCTGGTCTGTGTGTTAGTCTCGTTTTTACCTTTGGTTACGGTATTAGCTTTTACAGCAAAGTGGCATCCGCCATTAAACTCAGCAAGAGCTGAGAACCAGGCGTGTGGTGTAAAAGGTATGTGACGTCAAAACGAGAACTTGATCGGGGCAAGCACGCCTTTTTAGACTGTTATAGATGCACAAGCGTTTTTCCTCAAAGCCATTAATATTCACTTTCGAGATAAAAGTTTTGCGCAACGGTGAAAAGAAGGACAAACGTGCATTTGGATGGAATGATTATTGCCATTCTTAATCAAGTATACATTGAGCCCTGTCTCAAAACTAGTACACACCAACATGACATATTGCTGTTCCTGTTAGTCTCTGCTCCCCTCAATCATCGCTGCAGTTCATGCTGTTGCAAAGGGATTCTGTGCTTTTGTCATCAATATTTTTCCCATTATTGTACCTTAAGTTAACACCCGCTGGATTTTATATTAACCTGAACATGAAGTGATATTTCATACTATTCTGGAAAATAGACTCGTGTAATTTTTTTGAGTTTGACGAGAATGTTTTGATCCCTGCAGTTTAATTCAGTAGAACGCAGGTAATGGAAGAACATGAGTGGGAAATTGCATGGATTACCAAATTGCTGCCCTCGTTTCCAGTGTTAAAAAACAAAATTACTGATGGTGAGGTTCAGGTGAACTTTGGTATGTGTTATCCTTTTATAGACATTTAGGTTGATAATGAAATACCCGAATGCTCAAGGCTATAGAACTTAAGGTTCGCTTAGAACTGTGGTTTCCAACCTGGGGTTCGCGAACCATTTTCTGAGGGGTCGCGTGTAGATATTTTATGCACACAGCTGTATTACATTTGCTTTATTCGAGTTTTAGATGGGGGTCATTGGGTTATAGTGGGTTGCTATAATGGGTCGCGGTATAAAAATTTGAAAACTACTGGGTTAGATGGTAATATTCTACCCCATATGCAAGCTGAACGCTGGTGTTGTCGATGAAAGTATGATTTTCAGTCTTTCATGTTACATGGTGAACAATGTTTCCTTACTGTCTTTGTTCTTTTTTCTGAAATATATTTAGATTGCTTTTCGTTTTTAAGCAAATGCCATCGCCGTGATTCTGAACGCAAGGATTTGTGGCGACGTGTTTGATATTTATCGCCTCACCCAAGAAGTTGCACGGTCAAGATAAAATCACAGCGCAACCGATTGCATTTTAGGCAAAGAAAAGGTACGTGAAGGCGTAGGTATAATCGTCGCCGAATTTTACCTGGATTCAATCTGATTTTTGCAGTTGAAAGCAAGCATGCTCACACGAGATGCTTACTAGCGGCCTCTGCTGGTAATACGTCCTTAAGCAACTGGACGTTTCCTTGAACTGTGAAGGCTTGCCTAATAAAGACGTTTTATACGGTTCAAAACATCATTTATGTATTTTTTTCAAAGTTAAGACCTTGTTTTGCCTGTCGGCAGTTAACATCGTGAACTGCTGGAACCGTTTCCAAACCAGCAAACGATATCGAGCAAGAATACTGTGACTTGGTGAGGTTAAACAAGGCGATCTAGAACGGATGTAAAGATTCTACTTCTCACTGAAAAAGTTGGGAAATCGATTCACGATTCTGGCAATAAAACATTTTGACGTTAGCCTCAACTACACGGGCGGGAAACATGTTTCAAGGTTAAGTCAGACGCTAATTGTCATTAAGCAAAGACCGAAAAAAGATTTTTTCGACGCTTATGAGGGTTCACAACTTCACATGCAGGGGCGTGCAGTGGTCGGATGATGCGGGAGGCGAATACTTGATTGTATGACCCACAACCAAATTCTAGTATTGAGGATTGTGAGAAATACAGGCACAGAAAAACTACCTGCCCAGACCTTTGGCACGTGCAAAACAATTACGCCACAAAAAGTTCATCTGAAGTGAGAATTAACAAGAGAAAAAAAGCTGAACGAGTCTCGTACCACGCAGTGGCGTAGCCAGCCCAAAAATTTGGGAGCCCAAAAAAAGTTTTGGGGGTCAAAATATTTGATTTTATCCGTATAACACTATTTTGTTTGGAAAAACGCCTCTCAAAGCACAAAATGACTATATGTTCTAAAAATTTGGGGGGCATGGTCCCTAGTCCCCCTTGGCTGCGCCTATAATACCACGTTACGCAACAGTAGCAAGGGACTTGATCATTGTAAACAGTGGTGCCAAACATGGGGTTTTACTTCCAGATCTGGGGTTTTCAATGCCTTTCTAGGTTTCTATGTTTTCTTCCGAAGATTTGGGGTTTTAAGATTTTACTGCGTGACGGGAATTTAAGATAAAGTATAATTGCATTTCTTTGTTATCATATGTCAAGACAAGGATGACCTTTTACCACACTCATCTGCAAGTGTAGAAAAAATATGTTCACAGATAGATAAATTGCACGAAAACCAGAACTGCTTGCTCTCTGAAAGCAGAGACTGTCATATATAGACCACTTGTAAGGCTATCACCAGAAAGAATCAGACATGCACAAGGTGGGAATCAAATAATATAACTACAGATGATCTGGGTTGTGCTGTACAGTGAGTAAGAGATACAAAGAAGAGCTTAAAACACAAAACATGAACCTGTCACTGCTACTGGAAATGAAAATGAGGGAGAAATCGTGTAACTTGTGATTAAAATATCTTAAAACCTATCCTTTTTATGTTTTGAAGTACATTGAGACCTGCCACTCATTCTGGAAGTAAAAATGAGGAAGACTATTTTTTTGTGGTTAAAATAACTTGCATTCTGTATGTTTGAGCTTATTTTGTTATGCAAATTGTGATATTGATATGTAATCTGGAAAATATTTGTTTTTGCGGTTCATTGGCAAAGGTATATATCCACTAGTACTGTTTGTGACCGACTGATGCCTCGATAGTAGAAAGATTCACCTGATTTTATGTATCTTCCTATAACTGGGGTTTTCTGTGTAAAACCAGGGTTTTTCAAAAATTTCATTGGCAGCCCAGGTTATACAACTTACCGGCAAGGGCAAAGAGTTTTGCATAGTACTTTTGGCGAGAAAAAAGTAAATTAGGCTATATTTTAGAAATAACGCTGCTTAAAGAGATTTAAAGAAACAATACGTTTTTCAACACGTAGTTCAGCACTTGGCGCCGAAAGTGTATTAACAGCTCCGAACGATGTTCTTTCTGAAACATTTACTGTGTTATTTTAATCTTTTTTACAACTATTGAAAGCGAAGAATCTATCGCCAAATGGCCACGCATGATGGTGTAAGGCCTTAAGATAACGATGGCAGTGTTTCATCTCTCTCTGGGACCACTTAACATAAATATGCATGCTCTCAGGCAAGTTTCCATCAGATCCATGCAGTACGTTTTAGTAGCCTTGCACCACGGAGAAACATCTAGCTACAGCGTTTTAATAAAATGTAATTTTTGTAATTTCACACGTTGGATGCCACCCTGCCTTGGATGCCCGGGGTCGTCGCCCCGTTCGCCCCCCTCTGAACGCCACTGTTCACATGATGTAGACTGAACGTTTCTACGTTTTCTGAAAACTGTCAACGAGTTGCCAAAAACTAATTAAGGGGATAAGCTGTGGGACTTTAGATGGTGACAATATGTGCACTATGACTTGGCATGTATCAAACACTTGCAAACTGTACAGTTATTAAGAAACAAAACATTATCAGCCACTGACATAATTACTTTGCCAAAACTCTTTGAAAGGCTTGAAAAGAAATAATCTATACCATTATAATCATTTTGTGACCAGTTTTCAGTTTTCTTTCGATATGCCCTGCTTTACTGCATGACACTCTGCGTTCCTGAAATTTTGGATGGATGATGTAAATTTCTGCTTGTCTCGCCTTGGCTGCATCTTGTAACGAAGCTTTCTGATCTGAAAACGCTTACCTACTTGAGTCAAAACACGAAGTGTTTTTTATTTCTGCTTTGCATTTTGCCCAAGACTGTTGATGAGCAAACGTCACAAACTTTTTCTTTTCTATATGTTAAGGATAAGGTAGCTCTCGAGCAGTCCTCCACACTCTCAAAAGTCTATTTGCCTGATTTTGCTCTTTGCTGTCACACTGATCTCTTTGTTCTGGAAGACATTTATCCAAAATGAGAATTGTGACAATTGGCACCTTTGCACGTTGTCAAGCATAGGTTGTTTTAATACGACTTAAACGGCTAATTCTTCGGCCACTTTTGATTTTTTCTGATTTTTTTTCACTGTAGTTGCGCTTAGCGAAACTGCCTACAATGAATGCTCTATACTTCTTCCTATTTTGCAGATGGGGGAAAACTGCTGCAACGTGAAATGCGGAATGATCGCCTGCTTTGTCGTGGGTGCGATCCTGGTTATTTTAGGAGGAATCCTGGTCCCAGTGTTCAACCTTTTGTTTGTGGAAGTGACAAAACAAGTTAGTTGCAGACACAAAAAAGAATTTTCTTGAAAGCTTGTTGTTTTTATTTCTGCTTGTCGTTAGACTAGTGGTTCCCAAACTTGTTTGAGCCGTTACCTAAATCAAGGTAGCGATTACGTCTTGTTACCCTCCATATTTCGCAGTTATCGCTCATAATACAGAACAACATTGTGTTTTTGGTTCTGCATTACCCCCCGAAGAATCGCATATTACCCCTGAGGGGTAATTTACCCCCAGTTTGGGAACCACTGCCTTAGACGTTTTTACCATTTAATCGCTGATGCGTATCTCAAACCAGAGTATGGCTTTCCTTGGAAAAAGGTTGGCTGAATCGAGTTAGGTCTTACAAAATAATTTAGACGGCCAGCGTGACGGGAGTATTTGATAAAAGCGAAAATGACTCTGGAATGCAAAATTTCAGCTGCTGGGGCTNTCACAGAGAAATTTGTTTTTATTACAAACCCTGAAAGACTTTTGCAGCAATCTGTGATCATTTTCGCATAAGCTTTAGATCTTCCCTTACCCATATGAGATGATATACAAGGCGTGATAACTTTTGCTTGTTTGCGTTTTTATGAAATAATAGGAAATCTGTGATTCTCATCTTCATATCGTTTTTACGTAACAATTACGATCCTAAGGATATAATCTCAAAGTTTTTCTGTTACTAATTCAAACTAACCGAAACAAGCCCTGGTGATTTACTACTCAAAGAAGCTCCATCTAACTCATTTACTGATAATAAGATTCTTGTCTACAGAAATTTTATTCGCAAACACTGGTTACTTCCTATTTTAGTGCATCCAATCACAATTCAACTAACGTTTCTTAATGGATAAGCTAAATATTTAGATATCTCGAAAATAATGAAATATTGATCACGTCAAAAATATTACAAAAATCTATTATTTCAAAATTACCGATGATTGATTTTTTCATTGCCTCCCCGTGCGGTCCACTAGAAGTTTTAATTAAATCTCAGGAAACTATGTTGGCGGAAGGAACGACGGCGTTTGAAGCCTGGGAAGTTGTCCCGGCTCCTGTGTATATGAGTTATTACTTCTACAACATCACCAACGCCGATGCGTTCCTGTCCAATTTCAATGGCGCCACAAAACCGGATCCACCTGTCAAACCTTATCTTGAAGAGATTGGACCATACACGTTTAGGTGGGTGCAAAAAGAGACAAAATAGATCAAATCTGATAAAAAGTGTTTTTAGCTGACGAACACTTACAAACTATTGCAAATAAATCTCGAAAACGAATTGATAGCGTTTGGATATTTGTTTTGCCGCCATCACTATCCATCCCTCACTTATCCAACAGATTAAAAATCACTAAATGTGGAGTCTGTTATGATTCGATTCACATGAGAGAGGATGCCACCACACTGCTCTAAAACAATAACGGGAAGTAACACTAATTGGGCGTCGATATCAAGGCTGAAATTGCTTGGTATGGCGTACGCACAACCAAGCTTTGAGAAACCAGGTGTGATTACCTTGGCTTACGTGTATGACCAGGTGATTGATTGTAGTGCTTTCACAGTTTACGGATTTCTGAAAGGTTAATTTCGAAAGTAATGAGGTGATGCTTCACCGAGGAAGTCCAAACAATAGGATGTCATTTTGTGCTGGTTCAGTTTGCAAAGTGCTCGTTCCTATGTCGTAACTTTATCGCGATTGCCAGTTTGAAATTTATTGACCTGCTTGTTAGTGCTTCAAGCTGAGCAGAAACGAACGCGCCTTCTTCTCTAGACTCAATCACATGTATTACAATGGAGATTAGAGATATTGAACAGTAGAGTTTCACGGAATAAGTGCAGCCTCCTTAACGATTACGCGCAATTACTTGAACTCTGAAAAACTCTCGTTTTCATTCTAACAATCGCTTATTACGTATCTCACCTAATTAATCCCGATAAAATTGCAATGAAAAACGCGAGTTCATATTGAACGTGGTTTATCAATGGAGCCAAAAGTAAAATAGTGACTAACAGTCAGGGGCGTAACGAGGGGGGCGCAAAGGGGGCACAATTCCCCGGGCGCCGACTCACTGCAGGGGGCGCCGAAAAGTCCCAACAATGTCAAAAGTACTTTGTTCAATGCAGTACATTTGCTTCCGAGAGACCTCAGGTTCGAACATAAGGGCGTTAAACTTGCTTCTTGGCCCGGGCGCCATCTAACCTCGTTACGCCCCTGCTAACAGTCCACATTTACATGCGCGCATCAGGTCAACGAATACCGAGTGTATTACGACAGTCGCTTAAAACAGTATATGCAAAAAATACTTTCTGAATATCTAAATATAACTTCCTGCAGCTGCACTGATACGACAAAACAAAACATAACTGAGTCAGAACTTCCAATCAAGAGTTGTTACATTTTATCACTGAACACCCGTGCACAGCATGCACACGTCGCATTTAACCTGCAAATCACTCCGCATCTACAAAAGACAACAGGAACACAAATTGATTCTTAGACAGGAACCGTTCCGGATCGTTCTTGTTTCCAGAGATTAGAAGCGAACTCTCCGCCTCAAAAGTTCCACGTTCGTCTGTCTGGCAAACCCAGCTAGCATCGCAGTATTATCGAGTGAAGTTGGAGCGCCATAGTCAGAACTTTCGAGCTCAGAAACAGAGCTTTTTCTGCACAATAACGCATAGATAGAAGAAATGATTACGCTTCATTTGCATGATCCACGTCAGCTTGATTTCGTTCAAAAAATATTCGATTGGTGTCCGAACAGTTTGCATGGTACAATTTTTTGGTTTTGCAGCACGTCGGTCAGCAGTGTATTAATGTGCAAATTGTTTGCTTATCTATTTACGTTGTGATAGTGACCTTCTGCAGAGATTTTAATGACATCTACAGCAAGTGAGTAAACAATGGAGCTATAATAAAAGCACTGTTACTTTTTTTAGGGAGTACTTATCAAAAGACAACATTAGGTTTCTGACAGACTTAAAGCCGGAACAAGTCTACTATCGACAAAAAGTGACTTACATTTTCGAACCAGAGATGTCCGTCGGGCCTCTTGATGATATGATTACAACCGTCAACATTATTGGAGTGGTAAGATGAACGTGTCTTCCGCAACTATAGAAAATTTATGTCTGGGAACAACCAATCTTCACATTTTTTAACCTTAAACTTTAGTTATAGCTTGATGGGACTTGTTTAATGTGAAACAATCAAGATTTTCAGTGAATTGGTTCTCGTTTAGAAACAGCGCAACTAAATTTTAGGCACCCTGTTGAAATTACGACACCGCACGCTCAATCGAAGTTCATCAAAACAAATGCAAAGATCTTTGTAAGCAGCTAAACGCCAATGCACTGTCGCTAAATCAATCAGTGCACTGCACACTATTTTAACTTCGGGAGTTTTCGATGCGCTTCATCAACTTAAAGTTGAGCAGAATTTGTTAATGAAGGTCGAATTTGTTAAAGTGCGCTAAGTTCGCGGTTTAAGGATGACCATGATTTGCAGCCCATTGTACATATAAGTTTGTCGAAGAATAGATCGTTTTCCTTATATCTAACTATGAAAAAAAGGGGTAAAAAGTTTGATAGTGCAGCGTACCATTTTCGATTGCGTGGTGCATTTTGTGATGATTTCAGCTGCTGAAGCCTATCTTGGTGCTCTAAAACCTTTCAAAAACCAACAGTAAAATCCAGCAAGGCTTTACAATAGGTAAATGCTAACCGGAATTTGCATGAGGGCAAGTGAACTGCGTACATGTGCGCATTTATAAAGCGTGCGTATGCACACATAAACTGATTACATCTGAATTTCATCTGTCCTGCAAAAGTAAACGTAGTTCATTCGCCAAAGGACGTTTGTCTATTTTGGCCAGACCCCAACAGACATGGTCAGGCCCTAATATTTAAATCCGCTTGATACTTCTAAAAATAAACAGGAATGATTATTTTGCCAATGATTATTTCAGGCCTTGCCTGCCATCCTTGTTTTTTTGTAAATAAATAAATAAACAGGAGATGATTGCGAATCTTTCTTTAGTTGAGGCCAGGCCCGCAACTAAGAGGGGCGCAGGGGGGGTTTCCCCTGGAAAAATGTGTTGGACATAGCTTAAAACTATTGTATTTCTAATCGTGCTTACTATAATGTCATGCAATTTAAAATTTAGCCCCCTCAGAAAGCTCATCGCCCCCCTGGTGTTCCAAGCTGGTTACGAGGTCCCCTTCAGGAGGGGTTGCTTGTTTGACCGCGTACCGCCGATCTTGAAGGCAATTTTTTTAGCTTTATATTTTGTCCATTCCACCTGCGTTTTGGTTTGGTGCGAATTCCGAGAAGACTATTGTCCACACAAAGCGCAGTAGGTATTTCTCAATGCAGATTCATACTAAACTCATGAAACCGTTCCTTCGTAGCCTTTATTCGGAACCAATCCGCATCATACGAAGCAGATAAAATATGTTGGGAACACAATAAATGTGTAAAACGTTTTCTACTTTTCATTAATATGTTTTGTTCAACTTGGCAAATCAAAAGCCATGCTATACAAATCTACTCCAACAATGGAAGGTGGGTTTTGCTGAAACGAAGCCAAAACTTCTTTCTCACAGTTTCAAAGCCGCCGACCTTTCTAAATGACCGTGCTCACTGCGAATACACTAATTTAGCAAAGTTTATGTAAAGCCTTTTAACTCCGCAAAGCTTACCATTACTTTTCCACAAACGCACCGCTCGATTCTATAAGATTTCGCTGAATCTTGGTCGAAAATTGCTTTTATTTTGTTTTCAAAGCAGATTATACCTTTCTTGACAGAGCATACCGTGGATTGCCGAATACAACAACATTGACTTCAACATAGTGGACACGCTGCTGAACGGACTGTACCAGCTCACTGGAACTGACCTACTTTTCACTCACACTGTGCAAGACCTTTTATTCGGGATTGACGATCCTTTACTGAAAGTATTTAGTAATCTGACAAATACAAGCATAACCTTGGGTTTGTTTTCAACGGTGAGATGACAGTAGTTGGTGTGCAGTGTTTGCGTGGTGTACTTTATAATAGTTTTCGTATCACGTCTGAAGATTTCAAGATATGCAATAGTGTGTATAGAAAAATTCTAGACAACAACGTTATTGTCAAAGCCTTTTGAAACAGCACATCAGCAACTTCCAAATAAAGGTAATTCAAAAGTCGCACTTTACGCTCGGATGCCAACGTGCAGAAATTTTAAGCAAATATCCCATAAAAAAGTTTGGACAAAAGTCGTCCACACGTTGTAGTGTAGCAGTAGTAGGAATAATCTATTGATGTTTTGTGACGAAATAATGGTTCACACAAGTCATACAGATCATACAGCACCAGCGTAAAACAGTGCTTCTTAACTTTACCTTTCCAAACCCAGGGACAGCAGCGTAGACAGCCCAAAATATTTTTTGGGGCAAATATTTTGACTTTAAGCGAGCAACAGCATTTTGTGTGGAACACCGCCTCTCAAAGCACAAAACGACAAGATATGTTAGACGTTTGGGGGGCGTGGCCACCTTGGTTCCCCTGGCTACCATGCCCGGGGATCCGTATATTTCTAAAGATGTTGGCTTGTGGACACTTGTCTGGTCAACATACAAAAGAGGTGCATGATGTAAGAGCAAATGCTATTGTAATAAGGCGGATAAGTTGTTTATTTTGGCATTCATTCTAGGGACCCTAGATTTTTCACTGGTGTTGCGCGTTGCACCGCGTTGCACCAAATCATCAGGTGTATGAAAAATTTTAATCTGGAAAACTTTCTTATTGATCTTGATGAAGCTTTATCTCCATGGAATTTTAACACTGGTTCAACAATTCATAATGATTTTTATGAGTTTATTCATATTTTTCAAACAATAATAAATAAACATGCTCCTTTGAGAAAATTGTCACGACGAGAAAAACAACTACAAGCACAACCGTGGATAACAAGAGGATTACTTACATCTATCAAAAACAAAAACAGAATGTTCAGAAAATGCTACAAATGTAAGGATGCCAAACTGATTGCGCAATACAAAAAGTATACTAATAAACTTACACGACTCCGAAAAATAGCCAAACAACAGTATTATTTTAAGCTGTTTCAAAAATACAGAAGCGATTCAAAGAAAACATGGAAAACTATTAATTAATTGCATTCTACACATCAAAAACAGTCTTCTGATATTCATAGTTTGAAGTTAACTGATGGCACTCAAACAAGTTGTCCAGTAAGTATAAGCAATACACTTAATGAGTATTTTTCTTCCATTGGAGTATCCATGGGAAACGGGATTCGTCCTACCAACACTTCTTTCACTACATTTATGAAATCCATTTCCCAATCTTTTGTCCTTGACGGCACTTGTGCAGAAGAAATCATTGCTTGTATAACCAATCTCAAAACCACTTCATCTAATGGAATTGATGGCATATCAACTAAGTTCCTAAAGCTGGCCAAAGGCACTATTGCCCCAATATTTGCAAAGTTATTTAATGAAGAGTATGGAATGTGGAGAATATCCTGATTGTTTGAAAATTTCACAAGTTGTTCCAGTTCCAAAGTGTTCCTCTCCTTCCATACCCAGTCATTATAGACTAATATCTATTTTACCAACAGTATCCAAAATTTTTGAAAAAATTATTTAAGCTTGAGTAAGCAATTTTCTTAACAAAAATAAACTTATTTACAAACTTTCAATACGGATTTAGAAACAATGCATCAACTGAATTCGCTGTATCCGCCATTTATGAAAGTTTTTTGGAAAACATGGATAAGGGTAAAACCACATGTGCTGTTTTTCTTGATTTAAGTAAAGTGTTCGATATTGTAGACCACAAAATATTGCTACGTAAATTGATGTATTATGGCATTAGAGGTAAGCAAAACTCATTTTTTTAATCTTACTTAACTAATCGTAAGCAATAAACAAATATTCATCAAGTTTTCAGACAATTAAGTGTGGTGTCTCTCAAGGTTCAGTAATGGGTCTTTTATTATTTTTAATTTATGTGAATGATCTTCCTTGTGCTTCTAGTTCTCAAACTACACTTTTTGCAGATGACACTAGTTTGCATTTATCTCACAAAGATATTAAAATGTTACAACTTAATGTCCAAAATGAACTTGATAAAGTCGATATTTGGATGAGGTCTAACAGATTATCAATAAACTATAATAAAACAGCTTACATGATAATAACTGCAACACGTTCTCAAAATTGTAAT
>JGI24021J15306_10004625_pt1 | contig 16069 bp, 11 predicted proteins | sample Ectturendosymbi1_FD_15306 | JGI IMG/M metagenome (IMG submission 15306) | reverse complement strand
GTTGGAACTTTCGAGTGGGATCGGCTGGCGCTGAATGTAACCTACCGTCCCTTTTCTGTCAACGACCTCAAGCTGGCTCGTCGCGTGCAGCAAGCCTGCGCGATTTGGGTGAGTGGCGCCGCCGCATTAACAGCGGCAGGTGCTCAGTGGCCCGACGCTTATATAATCTCTTGAAAATACCAGCTCTTGTTGGATTTGCAGACTGCTCATCTTCGGGGGCCTTTTGCCGTCCACAGAACCACAATTATTGGTAAAATGAAGCAAGTTGCGAAGCGTCTAGGGTTTTCTGCTTCGCTGTTTATCGCGAGATAAGTCTGTTGAAGCCTAATTTCGTGCGGGAGATGGAAATCGTGCGTTGTGCGCTACGAACACCAAATCACCTGCCAGTTCGACGGTTCCTGTTTGAAGAGCATCAAATTCCATCTTGTGCTGACAAATGGTATTTGCGACGATCTTATGCCTTTAGCTTTCCACACGAATTATGTATCCGTTTTTGCCAATGCAAGTTATCACGCTTGCATTCGAATAACGTTGGCGTCAGGCGCATTTGAAATCACCTGAAATATTGCACTTTTCCTAAGTGACGTATACTTCGCGCCACTTTTTCATACTCGTTTTTGTCTGGTTAGATTGTGACGCTGTAGGTTTAGCGACAGGTCTGCCCGGGACATCAGCCGTTGGATGATGAATTTGAAACTTGCTCCTTATCGCAGCAGCAGAAAATGACGCTCGTTTCGTTTGTGAAAATAAGCCCTTGTGAGTCAGGCACCGACGCCTTGCGGCCTGAAATTGGAGAAGTCGTTTTGCTGGCTTAGGCGTGCCTTTACGGTTGCACATCTGTGAGGGGTGAAATATCGCCGATCCTGATAAGAAGCCGCGTTTGCTGAATTTCTGAATCAGGGATCTCTCGATATTTGCTAGAAGGACATCAGCACCAGATTTCAAGCAAGTACACTCCACATGTGAGACAAGCAAGGTATCTATCATTCTGCAGAAGTTCTCAACTGCGGTATAATCGTTTCCTTTTCCATAGTGCCAAAGTTCACACAGGTATTTGACCTGATGGATGGGTGTATGTATGCTCAATACACTGCGGGGTACCGCTTCAAAGCGTTAAAAATGCTTGGCCATTGTGCAGCGCGGCCAAGTGAAGCAAACACAGTGTTGCGTAACAGCAGAGCAAGTCCACAAGACTGATAAATGTATTTTTGGAAAGATCATTAACCAGTGATTTTCACGATTTCACAAACACAGCGCAAAACTGAACGAAGACCACTTACTTTAAAAATAATGAAACCACACCTAACGGCATAGTAAAGTCGAAATTAGCAATAAAGTTTTCAGTCAGTATTTCGTTAATGATATTTTTCAGTTTCTATACACCACTTCCATGTCCCACAAACCGACCAAAATCACGTTTACTAAGCGTAAGTGGAATACTTTGTGTAACCACCGAAGCGGATATGGCTGCTATTACTGGCGCTTAGTCAAATTTACAGTCCATTGCAGTTTTTCAACTCTTAACTGATGAGCATATTTCTTGTACGCTTTGTTCGCACCAACAAATATCAGCCGCGGTGTTATCGGCAAATCAATAATTTGGCGAACTTTGTTTGCGGTTAGCTGTAGTTCCTCGGTGACGGCATGCGCTTGAAAGGCCACGTGAGCTGAGGTCATCACGGTATTTCACTATCTCAGCCAAGGATCGGCGCGCCCGACAATTTCAGAGATTTTCCTGCGTCGAAAATCCGATTTGTACCTCGGGCAGAGTCGCTGTGATATCGGGAAGTGGATTGAAAGTGTCCATTGCGGAAGAAAGGGAAGACCTTGCAGCTATTGTGTGTGCAACGTCGCAATATGTAGTGCTAAAGGGGAATGTAACCGCGAGACCGCGGCATGTATTTACAAGCGAAGGGAGTTTACAGTCAATGGTTTGTATGGCGCCGATCATCAACGATTTTCGACGATAGATGCCGCAACTGTCAATGTTGAGTGAAAAGCAGCAGTTGTGCGGTGCTGGCAATGAAGTTCCATTTGACAGTGTGTGATGCTCGTCCTGCTGAGCAATTACACTACAAACTACTTGCGCCACTGCTGCACATTCACACACATTTTTCAACTGCTGGTGTAAAAGTGGCCAGGTCGTTTGCAGCCATTGCACCTTGCTTGCGTGCAGTTCTGACACCATGTTATCGATGCAACAAGTTGTGCTGAAAACAGGTTTGTGCTGCTAGTTGAAATTTTAACTGTAAGATTTTTATGGCAGGGGTCTCGTGCAGATGGATGCTTTGAACATCACATATTTTTATCATGTGTAATCGCTGCGTCATGGGTCTATCCGTGAGGGAGGGAAATCACCAATGCTTGATAACATTCCTTTTTGGGGAAAGTGCAGATTGCATTGAACCGATACGTTGAATTCCGTCTTTGTCCACTGAACGTGGCGTAATGCCAAATAATCTGTGCGTAGATGATGCACGTTTCTGCTGTCATGCAATGCAATATTTGTTATCTGACGTAAACTCTCCGTAAGAGGGCGCAAAAGGTTTGTCGCAAACAAACTTATCCAAAAAGAGTTTTTCAGCTTCGCACTGGAGTTTTATAGGCTCGAAGTGATTTTACCAAGTTCGTTCAAGTTAATTTGAAAACCAAAAACATAAAATTATGTCACTTGGTAGTTGGTGCCTTATCGCAAAAATTATTTCAATGATACATCAGAGGTGAGTTTTTCTTAGGAAGTTACTGGGAGCGTATACCTTTCTGTTTGGATAATTCACTTAAAACTTTATATACAGCACCCACCTTGGTTAAGTTGGAAGAATGACAAGAAAAACGGAGAGCGAGTTTTTGAAGGTGGGAGCAAACGTTTTATCTTTTTAACAAAATTTGCTGGATAGGAAATGTTGGATGTGTTGCATGTGAACGTTTTACGTAAACCGTAAGAAAAGCTAGTTTCAAGATCTGCATGTAATTCGTTTGTTACGTGGAAGGGCAGTTGTGCTTCAACAGTTTTTTCTTCAGAAAGAAAAACTTAATTCTGATGTAGTTTTCGTCATGCATGTGTTGGTGCAAATTGTGAAACAGCTAGTACGGTTGTGTTCATATGTGTTTCGCTTTGAAAAAAATCTTAATTATGTATCTAAATCGCTCACTTGCGCTTTTAATTCCGTTCTCGAGCTGGTAAATTCCTGTGTTTCTGGCAAAATATCTCGGATAGTTCCAGGTTATGTGAGAACAATATTTGACCGAGGTCATCTCCAATACAGGTTATTTGGTCGATGTTGTGCAACAACTGAGCATCTCAATGAACTTTACCTACGAGATCGTCATCCACCCTCACTTTGAGAAGAAGAGTACACCTTCAGAAGCAGAGTTGGAACGAATGATGTACGCAATGTTCGAAAATGACTCGGTGAGTCTGAGCAAGGACTGTTGATCGGCGACTTTCTTTGTTTGCAGCAAAGTAACGGCCCTAATTTTCGCGCAGTGCGACTTTTTTCTGCATGCGAAAGGAGTACGCGGAAACAGGCTGGGAAAAGCAGAACTGGTTGATTTCTCGTTGGCGTACCAGCAACCTTCCATGTTCATCCTCACTAAGCGGTCAGAAAAGACCGAAACAATCGATATCTGGCAGTTCATGACGCCGTTTCTCGAAGAAAGTTGGATATATTTGTGGAGCTGTTACGTACTGGTTAGCAGTTAATGCACTACTGATCAACTTACGGCCTGCGGCAAACCGCGCTGGTTCTGGTTTTCTTGCCATTGGTCTTAAAGCATGCGGATTCGTATCGTGGCGCTGCTAGTTTACAAACGTTCTTACTGAAACACAGTGGAACTGTTTCGAAGAATCAGAAATGTTAGGTACGCAAAACCAACTTTCCATGGTCAGCTGACTTTGATGACTTCAGGGTCTTTTCGTTGGCCATATAAAATAAACAAGCATGTCTTTCTGTCTGGAAATCCTACAAGGTCCATTTGGCCGTTCCGAGAGCCTGTGTTTTACTTGTGATTCATACTATAGTTAAACGCCAAGCAACTTGCAAACTGCGTTGGCTGTTTGTCATTGAATTTTGTTTCGGTCGGTTTAGTTTGTTGCTGAATTTTGAAATTTTTCTCTCGTTCGTAAAGGTTGTGGGAAAAAAACAAGAAAACAATTACTTTTTCGTTTTGGTTTCCCTCCATTTCTATTCAATTATTTTGTATTTCCATTTAATCTTATTTTGTTGAGGTTCTGCGGAAACACTCGTGCGCTTTTTCACGGTGCGCTCCTTCTCAATAGGTGTCTCTTTTCCTCGCTTTCATAAACTACCAGAACCCGTACGAGTACGCGAAGATCGCCACTTCCTTCGGGCCCGACTCTGTTCCTGGTGACCACTTGGGGGTGTTGAACAGTTTGTGGTTCACGTTTTCGTCGATTGTTCAGCAGGGAGTTGCACTCGTACCCAGGTATGTGCCTGTGTTTTCAACGTACCAGCGAAAACCGTCCTCTTGTCCGAAAACATCGGTGCACAGGTTCAAGTTCTGCAACGACTCGTGTGCCTCGCACTGATGGCGTTAACTGCCACATAGTGATCTGGTTAAGCGGCCGATTGGAACAAGTAAACGCGTGGTAGCCTTTCGTAACGGGATTAGTTGACTGGCCGATTATCGGGTTACTAAAATCTAGCCCGCGGCGCGGCGCGACCTCGCCTGACGTTCCGATTGATGTCAGCGGTTGTTAAAGGAATTAAGCGAAAACTGCGCGAGACGTAGTGGCAATTTTTGCTGCTTTGTTCGTGTCGTCATATTTTTACAAGTTTTCCGCCGGCGCGAGAACTTTGGGTCAGCACTTGAGCGCGGAGTGCTGCCATGACGACAAAGCCGAAGAATTTCCGGCCGATTTAATCGGTGTTCAAAAATACCACGCTCCCGCTTGCCAGCTGGTTACAAACCTTGCGGTTGCAGCATACGATTTGTACGTGCTGATAAGCCAGGGCGTTGCACAGATAGTGCTGCCGCGAAGTCTTTGAGTTTTGTTAGGCAAGAATCCGGACCGCTCGGATTGTTGGCAAAAGGCGGGCATTTTTGGGCTAGCTGGGAAAAACGATCGGCAGTTGGCGAAGGTGCCTGATATGTTCGTGCGACGGAGAGTGCCGGCGACGATGCCGAGCAAATATTTGTCTGGGGTGACGGGCATGCCGCCTCTGCTCACAATCCCACCAACGTAGTCAAGCTTGCAGCGCATAAAACTTCTTCCCGCCGACGGTGCAGACGAATGAGATCGCTCAGATGTGACCAGCCCTACGGGCAGACGAACATTGGCATGGCTGAATACAAAGCACGGAACATTACTTTGGACGACCTCGCGCATTGATGAGAAATATAATGACCATGACGGATCCCGAACGAAAACCATTCTAATATGTCTGCAACATCGTTTTACTTAAGTTAAAAACGCCCTTACAAACTTTTGTTTTTCTTTCGCATCAACTGCAAACCGACATCTTGAATGCCTTTGCAGATCCCGTGCAGCGAAAGTGCTGACAGCTTTCTGGTGGTTCTTCGGACTGACCATTATCACTGCATATACAGCCAATATGACTCTGTTTATGACGCAGGTACACACAAAAGTGTCTGTTCTTGGAAGCTCGTCGAAATGCCTTTTTGCCGTTGATCCGCGCGGGTCAAGAGGGGCCCGGCGTCTGTTTGTATACAGTATTTTGAAAAAACATGGGCTATTCCGTTGCGTTTCACCGCCATGTTGTTAAAGTGTCGCTCGAAAGCTCCACTGCAGATCCGCTAGCACTTCGTTAACGATCCAGTTCGACCAGTGACGCAGCTCAAGTTTTACTTGTTCGAGATAAACAAGACCCAGATATTAACTGTTTGCCGGCACTCTTCCCCGCTCTGGTCAGCCGTTTCTCCTGTTTATCGTAGACGCGGTTTCACCGCTTGCGCGTATCAAACGCAGGTAAACAAAGGCGGAATAAAAACGCTTGACGAGCTGGCGAACCAGAAGGAGTACGACTATGGCATCATGTACAACAACCCCATGTTGAATCTCGCCCTGCCGGACGCGAAGGAACGTCCCTACAGGTAGGAAGTGCCGCGCCTGGTGGCAGATAGTTAGTTCACGTTGAAACCTCTTAGACACACCAAACGTTTTCTTGCAGAACGATTTTGCACCACAATTCTCATTGCAGGCCTTGCAACAACAGCTGCGCGCTTTGTCATCTTATGTAATCCTTTAATCAAGGTCTTCAAGGGTTGCTGTTCGAACGATTAAAGTTGGTGTAACAACCAAACGCATGCTTTCGACTCACCATTATACGATACACGCCAGACCGAGAATGCAGGAACCCAAAAAACCCTCAAAAGCGATTTAGGATTTCTTCTTATGCTGCTTGTTTGGCTAGTGGCAGTATGATCGAGATTTTCGCCTAAAAACGTGGTAGCCAAAAACTTTTCTATGAGACCTGATACTGAGCAGAATTGAAACTCTTGGTCGACCTTTTTAGAAGCATAAATAGCATTAGAAAATGTTTTGAAAGATATGGCCTACAATTGCAATTTCGATTTGGAGAAGCACATTTTCTTGTGACACTCTTCCGCAAAAGAATAAGTGCCTGGTACGATCACAGAACTAGCTGCTGATTTTGCTTTGTTTTAATTTTTTTATATCTGATTTTCCGTTCTGCGGACCTCGTTTAGAAATCGGGACAACAGATTTCATGGCAAGTTTGTCAGAATGTGAAATACCAGTCAGCAGATCCATAGCGAACTTTTGCCTGCGGCTTTGAAATGTCACTGCGGAAACAATCTCAAGAAGCTACTTAACTGCAGACATGCTCAAAACGCGCTACAACTTCAATTAAACTGTCTACAAACGACGTCTGTCGTAGGTAATGGCATCAGTAGGCACAGGACATGATGGAGGAGGCAACGGATTGCTCGAAGTTTTTCATTAACGAATGCCTTGCCAGATTTTGCTTTGCAACCGGTGGTCCTTCCAATTTTCTGTGCCATTTCACAATGTCCGTTTCGTTCCCGTTAATTTGCAGAAAAGCTTACAGTTCAATTCCCACGGTAATCTTCTAATGGGAAAGTCGTTTGCCTTCCATTCCAAGTGACATCCGCGTTTGCTCTCTTGACTTTTCATGTTCATCTCCAGGTCAGGTGTATTGCGAAAAGATAAATTTTGTCGCACGCAATTGGGTTCGAAGTACTCCTACTTAAAAGTATCACTGCTTTTTACATAATTCTCGAGATTCACCAGACTAATGTCTGTGCGGTTTTCTAACTCGCGTTGAAAATTTAATCTGAAGCGGGATGAACAGCACAGGAGGATATTTTCTTCTTATTTTTCGCAAGTGGTTGTGCATTCCAGTGTTTGTGCTAATTGCATATAAGTAAATCTTTAACGGTGTCAAATGCGTTGACACGACGAACATTACTGCTGACATGTCGAGTACTGTTAATTTTATGTCCCTAATAGCTCCTGTCAAAAACTGGTAAAAGGCGTTTGAGTCTTGGCACACCGCAGCGACGTGAGGTCTTCAACATAAGCTGCTAGTGACGCAGCTCTGTGCGCAAAAATGTTGCTGAAGCATCTTGACGCCAGTGGTGAGCCACCATACCATGGCCAGACCTGTCCGATTAATTGCTGTTCTGCCGATCTTTTCACTTGCAGCATCCTTATACAAAACAACCTGTAACGTGAAGTGAATAGAATCGATAAACAAGTTTATGCAATGACGGAACTGGTGGTTTTAGAGCCTGCACTGCTTTCAACAGTCCGAGTATGCTGCTGAGACGCATAGCTCCCAGTCCTCGAGCAAGATCTGTCCATACATGAATGTTTAAAACAACATCCTGGCTGGAACCTTACAAAAACAGATTTCGCGTTTACTGGATCTGCAGTTTATATGCAACCGGCTAAATACCGCATTGCTTCACGCTGCTGTTACGAATGGTGATGCTGACACCGGTGCCCAAAAATTTTTATGTTCCTTATTAGTACCTCTGCCAATTCGAAATTAAACGTCTTTTTTACAATGCGAACTTTGTCATTGTAATCTTTGAGTAGAGCTACAGATGATCTTTAATTATGACACGTGCTTATTATTCATTATGCAATTATCAGATCGGGCTTACAAGAGATCTGTGCACTGCACAGCATCAGCCATAAATATTCGTTGCGTCGGCAACCATAGCCGGATGCTGCAGCGCAAATAGGCCGAAGTCGTCAAAACTAGGATTGAAGCTGATCTCCGGATAGGGCTTTTTAATCATGTAGGCCGAAGCTTGCTCAACCTCGAATGAGTTTTTGAAAAGTCCCTTGGGCGATTTCAAGCTAGGCGGAAGACTCACATTTCAAGGTGGTTGTATTTTGTTTTCTCGATTTGCTACTGTCTTGTAAATTCGAGGGATTGAATCTGCGTTAGGATGGATAAGTCACCTTAACACCTTCAAGCCTTCTCGTGGCTGATGAGCGTGTTTGGGTTCTCAATTTTCTACTATCAGCAGTTTTCATTGAAAGCCCTGGCGCTTTTGTGTCTCTGTTTAAGATTCAAAATTTTTTATAACGTTGGATAAAATATTTTGTTGTCTGAGGTCCACGTGACATGTATGTGTACTTTTTTCGCTTGCTTTCAGTCAACTCTACAACCATTTCAAGAAAGAATGGAACAAGACCGTTTTCCATCACCACAAGGAAGCGTTTGACAAGATTTTGTCGGGAGATTTCTTTTTGCTATCTTCCTTTGAAACAGTAGTCGAAGCCCTTACTCAGTCATGCAAATTCGATAAGGTATGTTTGCTACGTAAGTGCTTTGACTTGCCACGCGATAGCACTCACTGCAAAACCGCGATCATTTTCTATGGAGTACATGTCACATCACTGGTCTTTCTCAGCTTGTTTCTGGATACTCATTGGCTTGCGCAGAAAAAAGTCTAGCTCTAGAAGATTCAGAAAGTTTTTGCCTGTTTCTGTTTTATTGTATTCAGTGTTGGCACCAAAAATATTTCAGGGGGAAAATATTTAAGTGCGGGACAACTGCAGACATCTAATGCGCAATACTTATTCCTCCCTGATTGTTGTATGGAGATCTAAAATCAATGTTTTTATCTTTGCTGGAATTATAACCATGCAACTAATTAATATTCATCAAGTCAGTTAAGAAATACGTACATGTTGTGAACGAAATGTTTCTTACAAAGATACAAACAATCCCAAAAGCATTAAGTGACGTTTTCTTGGGACCATTGAAAGCTGCAGTCTTCCAGTGGCAGCACTAAATTTTTGCAAGAATAGATCTTTCCGCTCGTCTCTCAGCCATTTTGTCAAACCTCTGAAAATTAACTGCACTAGTTGAGCTTTGTGCGTCATTGCGTCATCTGCCTGCGGTCGGTGAAAACGCTCGTATGAGCTGAGAACGAGTTTTCACATACAGCAGTAGAGGCCCAAACAAAACAAAAGGCACTGTTTTTTGGACTTCATAATATTTTNATAAATATCTTGGTACCGTCATTCTCTTTTCGCCATCAATCACCCTTAAAACTCGCAAACAACTGCTTAACGATGATACAGTCAGTCTCAACAACGGTCGAGTTCTTCAGATCCAAAAGCGGTTGCAGTATAGGTTCATCAAAAACAGTGGTTCCCGAACTTGTTCGAGCCGTTGCCTACATAAAAAGGTAGCGGTTATGTCTTATTACCTTCAATATTTTGTGTCGTAAAAAGGATGAATCCAGTATGCTTATGTCCTATATTGTTCTCATTACTTTTCAGTAAGTTTATTTGATCACTGCAAAAAGTCAGTTATAGTTCATTAATCCGAACGCATCGGGGCATCACACACGAAAGCCAAAAGCCTTTACAGCTTATTAGTAAGAGCATTTGCTGGTGGAAGCCACTGTTCGTTTAATTCTGCTCGCATTTCAAGTCGAAAATTTCTTTTGCATTGATCGCTCATAATACTGAAGAACATTGTGGTTTTAGTTCTGCATTACCCCCAGAAGAAGCGCATATTACCCTGGGGGTAATTTACCCCAGTTTGGGAACCACTGATCTAAAAAGTTGCATTCATTGCATTCAAGAACGGAAAGTCCAGCAGTCAACTTGGTGTTGCCTTCGCTGAAGCGAGTTTCCATTTCACCTGAAATATCATCTAAAACACTGTAATATAGTCTGCGTAACTCGGCATGATCCGCAGGGTTTGCTTCACTTGTATCGTAGAGCATGCATTTAGCCAATCGAATGTTTGCAACTGACTGCCACTCGTCTGATGAGACATTGACCTCTGCAACTTGGAGTATAGTACGACCGGTGGGACAAATGCTGACTACCAGATTATTGTAAAGATCTTTTGGTAGGCGGCCATCTTCTTGCCTTTGCACATGACCTACCCAGCGGAGACAGTGCGTTTTAGCACTGTCAGTTATGTTCATGAGCTCCATCACAGAGATCTTGGGGACAAGATCGTGCCGCGCAACGCCTAAAATAGAACGCAAACAACGCAAGTGGAATGCATATTCAGATGTTCATGACCGTGATAGGTGGACCAGGTTTCTGAACAGTACAGGACATTGAGAACCAGTGGCGTAACTGACGGGCCGAAGGGGGACGAGCCATACCNCTGGTAAGCTAAATGTGAAAACCAGGNCCCTTTTCAGTGGTTTGTTGTATTTTTTGCGTTTTTCGGGGTGTTTTCGTTTTTTTAATTAGTATAGACATCCACATTCACTATCATTTCTTAGTGGGCCCAATTCAGCTGTTTCCCCCCTTACTCAAACCTCAAGTTATGCCACTGCTGAGAACACAGGACTCTTAACGACAAGTTTTCAGTCCAAGTGAAAGATAGTGATTGTTCCACACTCGTAAACGCAATTGACCGAAAGCTGTTGCAGCTTTCCCCATCCGGGCATAAATCTCCGCGTCAAAAGAATTCGTACTGGTAACAACAGAGCCAAAATAACAAAACTTGTCCACCGTAGATAAGGCGTTGCAGTGGATCTTTGCCACGGGTGGGATGGAATCATAGGCGTAGACAGGGGGGATCAATGGGGCCATGTCCCCCCAAATTTTTAGAAAATATAGTAATTTGTTCTTTGAGAAGCGTTTTTCCAAACAAAATAGTGTTATTCGCCTAAAATCAAACATTTTGGCCCCCCCTAAATTTCTGGGCTGGCTACGCCACTGGATGGAATGGAAATATTCTGGTAGAGCAACATTGTTTTTCTCAAGCTGATTGACATGCCGAACTTGGAGCAAGAAGTGGCAAGTGAGTTGCAGAGGCCCTGCATCGCTTCAACGGACTAGGAGACCAGAGAAGCGTCATCTGCGTATGGATGTTCGCGCGCAAGAACAATCGACGAACCCGAACCTTTGTTTTGATAGGGAGGCTGTTGTGATTGAGGAAGCTCGCACTGGTGAGCGAGTGCAACAAGATTCCAGAACTTTTCAGGAAAGCAGAAGCACGATACTGCTGAAAAGAATAAATTAAACCATGCAGGGTTTCTCAACCTGNGCGCCATGGAANAATNTTTGACGGGTCACGGCCTGCTATTATTGAATTGAGAANGTTTTGCAAGATTCGAAAACGTAGGTGGCTCTTGAGCTAAAAGCGTCACAATACGCTCTCTTTCGTCATTATGTATTAAGGGAGGTGTGGTTCTTGAAGTTGAGCAAGCGATGGCGTAACGTCATCCGCTATGCGTATATATGCTGTAATTGGCATTTTTAATATCTTGTTTAAAAATTTAAGTCATCCCTTCCTACGTAGCGGTCTGTGTCTAGCAAGTCATTCAATACAAAAGTATCGGCGCTACAGAGGCAAAAAAGGTCACTGCCCCAAGCCCACCACTTAGGGCGCTATTTTCCCTTCCACTTCTGCACGTTGCTGGGCACCGAACTCTTTGTGGCAAATTTACAATCAATGCGAAGGCTGAGCCTGGTTGTTTTTAGAAAGCATAGATATTCGAGGCTCAATACATGATAATGCACAGATAAGTCATCTTCCACATTATGTCCGCTGTTAGATTTTGTTTTCATGCTAACAAGAGCTGCCTGTCTGTCTCAAAATGCCTCCAGTAAGTGCATATTGTGCAGTGTGCATAACGTGGTAGGCTCAGTGGAAATTTCCATGTCACGATAATTTTTAATCTACTTCGCAACCGTTATGCTTTCGATGATTTTCCCACCGTTATGCAATGAACGCGTGACACCAACTTATTTTCAGGTAAATGCTTGATTTCAAGGTGGCGCCGTTGCAAAGAAGCACCATGGCTTCAGTGATGCTGGGAATGCACCTCGCGTTTTTCGCAGTTTCTGTTTTGTTTATAAGCTGGATTTGAAAATTTTGTCGCACATGCACCACTATGATTTCGTAAAATATTTGCAACTGCAAACACTCACGCCCGTCGCGTTTTCTTCGTGCTACTTTTTCAGAACAACAAACAATGCCTTCTCATATTTTACGGCTTTATTAGAACATGACGTCAAGATATATATTCAAAATGAATTAAAAAATTGTGGCTTGGTGGTAAAAAGACGAATAAATTTTTGAATTACAGTTGCTAATATTTTTGCAGGTTGGTTCAGGTTTTTACAAGTACCAGTTCGCTCTTCCTTTCCCGAAAGGATCTTTGGCCATTCCACTGTTTAACGACCATATTGCTCGACTTAGAGATAGAGGAGTCCTTGCTTCTATGGAAGATAAATGGTGGGTTTAAAAAATTAAGCAAACATGTTTTTCCCTCGACCATTGCGATCCACAAATGCTCCCAGTCTTTTCACCGCAGTGCACTCTACGAAGTAGAACAACGGCTTCCAACAAAGTTTTTCTTTCGATTATACCAGAGCTGTGTTTTGATGATCCATAAGACGCACACAACGCTCGTGAATACAAATTTTTCATATGGTTCTCGTACGAGTATGAAACATCTGGAATCCATTTATGAAAGCAACTGCACGCATGGCACATCGAAAAACTAGTACGTATCATTCCCACTAACTCCCGCATTCTTTTCATTTCTAGAGCTTCTTCAAACGTTTGTGAAACAAAAATGAACACAATATCTTTGAAGATAAATGAAACCAAAAATAATTTTTCACTGAAGTCTACAGTTTTTACAAACCCATGCTTCTGTGCACACAGTCATGACATTCATTACATGTATTTCACTGCTTGCTTGAAAAGAATGTGTACGTTGTGCAGAAAAAATACGGCCCAAACAGTTTTTACAGGAAATATGATTCTCAAACGCTACAGACGAGTGAAAACAAGCACATAATTTGCGATTCGACTTCAGTTGTTATGACTTTTCTTTGACTGACTTCGGGCCGCGGTTCTTAAAGCACATGCCGATTCGACTAATTTTCTTGTTGCTGTTTATTTTGCTTCCGTTCGTCCTTGACTTAAGCTAGTAAACAAACACCACTGTTGTGCAACAATCATCGATGCAATGACTTCTTAACGCGTTTTGCTATGAAAGGTGTTTCCTTCGTCGTCCCCACGGACTGCAAAAATTTTTGTGATCCATACCTCTTTCAAAAAATGTATCTCCTGTCCATACATCTCGTACCTCATCAATACATAGAATATGTTCCCCAGTTAGGACGTATCGACCCGCCAAGGGTAAGTTCCAACAGAAACGTTGGTCAGAATGTGTCCCAACCAGTAAATTTTTCCAGATTTGCATGTCGCATTTCATTGACTCATATTTAGGGGTGTATTGGGGTGGGAACGGCGTTCCTACACCTTTTTTTGGAGTGGGAACGCGTTCCCACACGTTTTTGCTTAAGTAACTTTACTTGAAGATTTAGACCAGTGTTTCTCAAAGTGGGCGGAATCGCCCCCTTGGGGGCGAATTTGATGGGCAAGGGGGCGAAAAAACATCAAGGGGGCGAAAATGCTCAATTACTAATCGATCATTGAGTTAACTTCAGTAACCTATCATTATGACTTGTTAGATTCCTTAAAATTTTGATTTACTATGACAGTCGTTGGAGGTTGTTGCTAAAGCAATTTATCTGTTGAATTTTTAATCTGGATCGTCTATGTGCCCAGCTACAGTGTGGATTATTTCAGGGCTGCGGAGCCGTCGTAAAAATGTCACAGCTCCGATTCCGGAGCTCTTTTCATGAACATTGCTCCAGTTCCGGAGCTCTTGGTTTTCATGAGTATGGCTCCAGCTCCGGAGCTATCTTTTTTCATGGCTCAGGCTCAGGCCCAGCTCTTGCCTCTGTGCGTTTTCACACATTAATATTTTAATTGTCTTGGTATGCATCAAGTTGAATGAAAAATGAATTAAATCAAGTACACAAAACTAAGAGAATATACCAAACTTTTTTCAGCAATTTAATCTAGTATTTTTTTACATGCAGCGCTCTTACCATGAGGAGATCAGCGAGAAAAAAACAATCACAGGTTCAGACGATTCAGAGAACAGTTACTGTACTAGCAGAAACGTAACTCAAGATAACGGTAATATAAACAACTTCTGGAAAGGTAGTCGCTGGTTTTGCCGTCAATGCCCGGGGAGCTTTTGTTTCTTATACGACCAGAATCAAGAAAATGGTTGTTTGGAAAACTACATTTGTGTCCGAGCATTTAAACACCAGCCAGTCCCAATTGACCAAGTGTTTTGCACTCGTTGTATGCTTTGCCTGTTGCAGTCTTGGCGATTCCAGTTAACAGCGCTGCTCGGCATAGGTGTAGGATAAAGCAAATTTTGGGGGTGCAAAGGATTTTTGCACAAAATTTCCCAAACTTGCCCAAAAAGTTGTCGTGCAACTTTTGCCGAGACCTCCAAAAAAATGGTCTTCACTTGTTTTTCTGCGAACCTTGGGCGCCATTTTTCGAAGTCAAACAACGTTGGGCACTATTTTTGCCCACATCTTCAGAGATTTTCTTCGGATTTCCAGGGATTTTTCCTAAATTTTCCAGATTTTCAACGAATAAAAACGTTTGTGGGTGTGTTTGCACCCCCGCCAGGGCCGGTTTTTAGCCGATTTGGCCGATTTCTTCTAATTGGGCCCCGCGCCAAAGGGGGCCCCACGCTGCGCCTACTAAGCAACACAAACCTACACTTTCCATCGAAGCTGCTTGTGTATAGTGCTGGCGTGGGGCCCAGTGTTTTTAAGGTGATTTGAGAGACCACAGCGGTTCTCAATTTTTTCCTACAGTCTCTCAAAATACATTATAAACTCGCTTTACTGCTACCATCAAAATACACGAAAACTTTGCTTCACAGTCACCTCGTTATTCAGATAAAACAGTTGCGGTCTCTCAAAATGTGTTTGCAGTCAGCAAGGTCAAACTTTAAGAATAACCCTGGCGGGCCCCATAGTATTTTGTAAGCGTGGGATCCCCTGCCAACGAAAACCAAAATCTAAGTGAACTGCGCGGTTTCACCCCCATCAAATTATTTGGTAAGAATGGTTATTGCATATCTTCAGTAATGCGTAGTTAAATTATTTTCATAACATCTCGTTAAGGCTGAGGGGGCTTAAATTTTTAAGCTGTTTTCTGTTTCATTGAAAAAGCGTTTCGTTTTTATCAGGTCAGGTTTCAATAGTTGTTGCAAAATACGGTTCGATAGTTGTTGATATTTAATAATTACTACTGGTTGTATTCTGAAGGCACCGTTTAGTTTATAATTGCAAATGTGTGCTGCTTCATCAGTCTATTACTAGCGTTGTTCACGTTCCCTGTCGCAGAGATTTCAAGAGACAACCCGAGATTGACAGAAACTATTGAAATAAACCTAGTTTTTATTGTGAATGACTATTTCAAATGTGCAAAAACTATGGTTTCTCAAAAAGTAACATAAAATTACTAACAGTAGTAACAGAAGTAACATTATACAGGCTTCGGCCTGCCGCCAATTGTCATTAAACAAATTCGTCGCATTGCATGCGATAAAAAAAAGTGACAATTTGGTTCAAGTGGAGTGAGCCTTACGATGATGTTGTGGTGAAAATTGCATCATGAATTACTACCGAAGCAAGGATTATGGCAGGGGTGGCCAAACTACTGTCCACGGGCTGCATCCCGCCCGCCGACCAATTTATTCAAGTTCGCCAAAC